>LKMJ01000508.1_pt1 | contig 29801 bp, 31 predicted proteins | sample 643391 | NCBI WGS metagenome assembly LKMJ01 (sample SAMN04112250, study PRJNA286221) | soda lake metagenome | biome: soda lake; feature: Kulunda Steppe; material: water; isolation source: sample PL-Br10 brine of Picturesque Lake | place: Russia: Kulunda steppe | collected 2010-07 | reverse complement strand
TCGCGCATCGCGGAGCATGCGGATGATCCGGCTGGAATGATAACGGCGGTGGAATCCTTTACGCGCAGTCTTCGCGAAGGGCTGGATCAGCCAGCGGTGGAGGCCTGACCTTGAGCTGGTTTGAAAAGTTGATGCCCTCGCGTATCCGTACAGAGGGTACGGCACGAGCCAAGAGCGTGCCCGAGGGGCTATGGACCAAGTGTGATGCTTGCGCAGCCGTGCTTTATCGCCCGGAGCTTGAGCGCAATCTGGAAGTTTGCCCCAAATGCGATGCGCATATGCGAATTAACGCCCGGCGCCGATTGGAGGTGTTTCTTGATGCTGAGCACCAAGTGGAGCTGGGCGCTGATTTACAACCCGAGGATGTGCTGAAGTTTAAAGACTCCAAGCGCTATCGAGATCGTTTGTCACAGGCGCAAAAAGCAACGGGTGAGCGCGATGCATTGGTGGCAATGTCAGGTCGCCTACATGGTTTGCCAGTTGTAGCTGCTGCATTTGAGTTTCAGTTTATGGGCGGCTCGATGGGGGCAGTCGTTGGTGAGCGATTTGTGCGAGCGGTTAATACGGCCATCGAAGCCAGAGCGCCTTTGGTTTCATTCAGTGCCAGCGGCGGGGCGCGCATGCAGGAGGCCCTTTTTTCGCTGCTGCAAATGGCAAAAACCAGCGCGGCGCTGGGGCGGCTAAGAGAGGCTCGGCTTCCGTTTGTTAGCGTTTTAACCGACCCCACAATGGGTGGTGTTTCAGCCAGTCTCGCGATGCTTGGTGATATCGTTGTTGCCGAGCCCGGCGCGCTGATTGGGTTTGCTGGCCCACGGGTCATCGAACAGACGGTGCGCGAGACATTGCCGGAAGGGTTTCAGCGTAGCGAATTTTTACTCGAGCATGGGGCCATTGACCTGATTATTGACCGCCGAGAGCAGCGGGCGCGGCTTGCCTCTGTGTTGGCCTCGCTGACTCAGGCCGAATCACCGTTGGTGGGCACTGGCTGAAAACATCCCATGACCCATTCATCTCTCGAAGACTGGCTCTCATGGCTTGAAACACTCCATCCGGTCGAAATTGATCTGGGGCTGACACGCATTACTGAGGTGGCGGAACGGCTCGAGTTGCGAAAAGCTCCTGTGCCGCTGATTACCGTAGCGGGGACTAACGGCAAGGGCAGCACAGTAGCCTGCCTAGAGGCGATGTTTAATGCGGCAGGCTGGCGCCCCGGCTGCTACACCTCTCCCCATGTTTTGCGCTATAACGAGCGCATTCGTGTAGCCGGTGTGCCGGCAGAAGATGAACTCATTTTGGCGGCATTTGCGGCGATTAATTCCGCACGCGAAGAGATCTCGCTTACTTATTTCGAGTTTGCCACATTAGCGGCGGCTTGGTGTTTTAAAGAGCAACGCTGTGATGTCTGGGTCCTTGAAGTCGGCCTAGGGGGGCGGCTGGATGCGACCAATACGTTTGATGCTGATCTTGCGGTCGTCACTACAATCGATTTGGATCACACTGAGTGGTTGGGTGATACCCGAGAGGCCATTGCTGGTGAAAAGATGGGGGTCGCGCGCGCTGGGCGACCCATTGTGTGTTCCGATCCTAATCCGCCGGCCCGAATACAGGCAGAGGCTGAGCGACTCTCCGCCCCCTTGCTGCAGCTGGGGCGAGACTATCACCTTAATGTTACAGGGCAAACCTGGGGCTGGTCAGGGTTGGGTGAGTCGTTGGCTGATCTCCCAAGGCCGGCTTGGCTGCCCGATGCCGCGATGGCGAATGCGGCAGGTGCGGTTATGGCGGTGCAGGGAGCACTAGCAGCAGTGTCTTTGTCTGAGCGCAGCGTGCGCGATGGCCTGCAGCGGGCAAGCCTAGCCGGGCGGCAACAGCGGATTAATCATGGTGAGCACACATGGCTGCTCGATGTGGGGCATAATCCTTCGGCGATTGGGCTGTTAGTTGAACGCTTGCAGACAGAGCAAGCGGCGGGGCAAACGATCGGGATGGCCTTTGCATTGATGCGGAGAAAACCACTTGAGCCGCTGTTGCAGCAGCTCATGGGGGTTGTGGATGAATGGTTTGTGCTGGATTTGGAGGATGAGGAGAGTCATCCTCCAGCGCTGGTCGCGGAGGCAATCTCCCGTTTGGGTGGATCGTTGCTGGGACAAGGTCAGGCGGAACTGGCAGTTCAATCTCTCGAGCGGTGGTTGCCTAACGGGCCAAAGTTATTGGTAGGTGCGGGATCTTTTCGCGTTGTCGAGCAGCTGCTGCGAGCCGGAATTGGGGCTTGCAACGAAAGCCTGAGCCGATGACACTTAAATCCCACGCGAATGGGGAGTAAAGAGGATGGATAAGCGCTTCAAACAGCGGCTCATTGGTGCAGTGGTGCTTGTGGCTCTTGGCGTGATTTTTATTCCAATGCTGTTGAGCGGCCCGGTGCAGCAAACGCGTGTGGATATTGAACTAGATATACCCCCCGAGCCGAGCACTCCCCCAATGCCCTCTTTGCCAACGCTGAGTGCCCCCGAGCCTGAGCCTGAACCCGAGCCTGAGCCTGAGTTACAGCCAGAAGCCGAGAGGGAACCCGTCAGTTCTGATGACGTTTTCGTCCAAGTGGGTAGTTTTGGTAGCCAGGAAAATGCCCAGCGTTTGATGGACACCCTGGACGAAGCGGGGTATGACGTGAGAATAGTGCTGGCAGCGGCTTCTGAGGCAGCGCGACATCGCGTCCATGTGGGGCCCTTTCCCAATCGTGATGCTGCAGAGCAGGCTGGTCAGGCACTAGCCGCCGATTATGGCCTGCCTGGGCTGATTGTCGAGCAAACCGAGTGATGACTGATACACTGATGTGGTTGGATTATGTCCTGCTAGGAATCATCGTCATATCGATCGTGATTGGTGTGATTCGTGGCTTCGTTCGCGAGATCATTTCAGTGACGGTGTGGATTGCCGCATTCTGGGTGGCGATTGTCTATGGCCCGCAGGTAGCCGATCGCTTAGCGCCGGTTATTGATTCTGAGTTGCTGCGATTGGTGGTGGGGTTTGCCGCGCTATTCATTGCGGTTCTGCTGGTGGGTTCATTGCTGGGTTACATCGGGCGGCTGTTGGTAGGTAAAACGGGGTTAACCGGAACTGATCGGCTGCTGGGCATAGTTTTTGGTGGCGTGCGCGGCGCTTTGTTGGTTGGGTTGTTTGTGCTTGGCGCGGGCCTAACAGCGATTCCGCAAGAACCTTGGTGGGAAACATCCCGGGTCGTAGAGGTGTATGAGCCGTGGGTTTGTCATTATCGCGTAGGCCATTGGGTAGAAAATGCGCCAACTAATGGATCAGCGGCGTTTGAGTACTGGAAGGAATACTGTGTCGACGAGGATTAAGGTGATATGTGTGGTGTAATCGGCATGGTGGGCAAGGCCCCGGTTAATCAAGCACTCTATGACGGCCTGACCGTATTGCAGCATCGCGGGCAGGATGCAGCCGGCATTATGACCTACGATAAAGGCCGCTTGCATTTGCGCAAAGACAATGGCCTTGTTCGAGATGTTTTTAGTGCCGAAGATATGCTTCAGCTGCGTGGCAACGTCGGCATTGGGCACTGCCGTTACCCCACGGCTGGTTGCAGTAGTTCCGCAGAGAGCCAGCCGTTTTATGTGAACTCACCGTATGGCATTAGCATCGCGCACAATGGGAATTTAACGAATGCAGGCGCCATTAAGCGCGACCTTTTCCTGGAAGACCTGCGTCATATTAATACCAGCTCAGACTCTGAAGTTTTGCTTAACGCGTTTGCTCACAAGCTCGGTGAGCTTGGCAAGTTGCGCGTTAGTGAGACCGATATTTTTGATGCGGTTGCCAATATTCATGAGCGTTGTCGCGGCGGATATGCGGCGATTGCCATGATTAACGGCTATGGCATTCTTGGTTTTCGTGACCCCAATGGGATTCGGCCGTTGTGCTATGGCAGCCGAGAGACGGACGCCGGCACGGAATATATGATTGCCTCTGAGAGCGTTGCGCTGAATGTTTTGGGCTTTGATCTCATTCGTGATGTGGCGCCAGGAGAAGCCGTGCTCATTGATCTCGAGGGCAATCTTTACACGCGGCAATGCGCAGCAGCGCCTCAACTTGCGCCCTGTATTTTTGAATATGTCTACTTGTCACGTCCTGATTCCATGCTCGATGACGTGTCTGTCTATAAGTCGCGACTGCGCATGGGGCGCACATTAGCCAGTAAAATCACTCGGGAGTGGTCGCATCATGACATCGATGTGGTGATCCCCATTCCTGATACTAGCCGTACAGCAGCCTTGGATCTGGCAAATGATCTCAACATTCTTTATCGCGAAGGATTTATAAAGAATCGCTACATCGGGCGAACGTTTATTATGCCTGGGCAGGCTGTTCGAAAAAAGTCAGTGCGCCAAAAGCTCAACCCCATTGAGTTGGAGTTTCGAGGTAAGAATGTTTTGCTGTTGGATGACTCAATCGTGCGCGGAACAACCTCTGAGCAAATCATTCAGATGGCGCGTGAAGCCGGTGCTAACCGCGTCTTTTTTGCCTCAGCCGCACCACCTGTCCGGTTCCCGAATGTTTACGGCATTGATATGCCAGCCGCAAAAGAGCTGATTGCTCATAACCGTAGCGTTGAAGAAATCCGTCAGGTGATTGGTGCCGACGATATGATCTATCAGGATTTAGCCGATCTGGAGGAAGCGGTGCGCGGTGGGAATGCCGCCTTGCGTGATTTTGACTCCTCCTGCTTCGATGGTCGGTATGTGACAGGCGACATCACGGCGGATTATCTGCTTGCCCTTGAAAATGAGCGGGGTGATGCGGCTCGTGGGGCTGCGATACCAGCGCGCAATCGTGTAGCAGGAATTAGTTCATGACCTGGCGGCCCGACACCATCGGATTGCGCGCCGGCTTGGAGCGAACCACGGAGCAAGAGCACTCCGAGGCGATTTTTCCAACCTCTAGTTTTGTCTTCGACAATGCGGCTCAAGCGGCAGCGCGCTTCTCAGGCGAGCAACCGGGGAATATCTATTCCCGGTTCACTAATCCTACGGTCCGGGCGTTTGAGAAGCGCCTAGCGGCGATGGAAGGTGGTGAAGCAGCGATCGCTACCGCCTCTGGCATGTCAGCTATTTTGGCGCTGGTGATGGGTTTGTTGAAAGCCGGTGATCACATCGTCTGTTCTGTTGCCGTGTTCGGGACAACCACCTCGCTGCTGGATGGTCAGTTACGTCGGTTCGGGATTGATACTGATTTTGTGCCGCTCACCGACCTGAGTGCTTGGGAAAAGGCGATTCGCCCTGAGACGCGATTGCTGTTTTTAGAAACGCCATCTAATCCGCTCACTGAGGTGGCTGATATTAAAAAGCTGGCTGAGCTGGCGCATGACCATAACGCGCTGCTGGTTGTTGATAATTGTTTTTGTACGCCTGCATTACAGCGACCACTGGCCCTAGGGGCAGACCTTGTGACGCACTCAGCCACCAAGTATCTGGATGGACAAGGCCGCTGCGTGGGTGGTGCGATCGTGGGTGATGCCGAGCGCCTCGGGAAATCTATTTTTCCGTTTCTGCGATCGGCTGGGCCAACGATGAGCCCTTTTAATGCCTGGGTTTTCCTTAAGGGTCTTGAGACTTTGAACTTGCGCATGCGAGCGCACAGCGAGCAGGCGTTGCAGTTGGCCCAATGGTTATCTGCCAGGCCAGAGGTAGAAGTTGTGCATCATTCAGGCCTACCCGATCACCCGCAGCATGACGTGGCGGCGCAACAACAAACAGGCTTTGGCGGTATTGTTTCTTTTGAGGTAAAAGGAGGCCGCGAAGCGGCATGGCGGGTGATTGATGCCACGCAAATGTTGTCTATCACGGCAAATTTAGGTGATGTGCGTACCACCATTACCCATCCAGCAACCACAACGCATGGTCGAATGACAGCTGAGCAGCGTGCAGCCGCTGGCATCAATGAGGGTTTGTTGCGCGTTTCGGTGGGCCTGGAGGATATCGCCGATATACAGGCAGACTTACTTCCAGGTCTAACAGGCGAGTGTTGAAACAGCCTCGCGCGTTATTAATGGATTTGCATGCCGCGGCGGTTGCAGCGGTCAACGGTCGTGATGCGGTCTCTAATGCCCTGGTGGCTAAGCCGCTTAGACCAGGCCCCGTGATTTTGATTGCCATTGGTAAAGCCGCTGCCGCCATGGCGCATGGGGCTTTGGATGCGGTGGGTAATCAGGTTGAGCGAGGGCTGGTCATCACCCGTGAGCATTACGCCGACCCTACGCTGCCGCAACGCGCCTCAATTGAACAGCTGGAAACCGCGCATCCGGTGCCTGATGCCCGCAGTTTGGCGGCAGGGGAACAGCTTGTGGAATTTTTAGCTGATGCGCCTAAGCAAGCGCAGCTGCTATTTTTAATCTCAGGCGGCGCATCGAGCCTAGTTGAGCGGTTGCCGGCGGGGGCAACGCCTGAGGGCCTGGCAGAACTCAATGATGCCTTACTGGCTAGCGGGCTGGATATTGGCCGCATGAACCGCGTTCGCAAGGCATTTTCCACCATTAAAGGCGGGCGGTTGACAGGTTGGCTCGCAGGGCGACCAACTCGCGTGTTATTGATTTCAGACGTGCCCGGTGATGACCCTGGCGTAATCGGTTCAGGGCTCTTATTTCCGGATGAGCAAGGGCCGCCACCAGCTGAGCAGTTGGCTGAACTCGGGATCGAAATGGCGCCGGCGCCGGCACCTCCCGCTGGCCATGATCCTGTGTTTGCTAGCATTGATTGGCAGATTGTTGCCAGCAATAAAAGTGCATTGGATGCAGCGGAGGCGGCAGCGAGCGCGGCTGGCGTTGCGGTGACCCGACATGCTGAATTTCTTGAAGGAGATGCGGTTGCCTGTGGTCAGAGGATTGCGCATACGTTGCTGCATGATGGTTCGCCGGGTATTCATCTCTGGGGCGGAGAGCCCACGGTGAATCTGCCGCCACAGCCAGGCCGTGGCGGGCGTATGCAGACGCTTGCGCTGGCCGCGGCTTGCGAACTGCCCGGGAGTGATCGGGTTTTACTAGCTGCTGGTACCGATGGTGCTGATGGGCCTGGCGAGGATGCGGGCGCTGTGGTGGATGGTGAAACTCTGGTCCGCGGCACGGATGCCGGTCTGAATGCTGAAGTCCATTTGGCAAAGGCCGATTCAGGTTCTTTTCTAGCGGCTGCCAATGCCCTAGTGCAAACCGGGTATACCGGAACAAATGTTATGGATGTCGTGATTGGTTGGTGTCCAGCGGCTGATGTTTGATTGGGCGATTCTTCGAAAATGGCGCCGCTCGCCGTCTAACATTGCCAGTGATGACGCGCAGCAGCGTATCGCTGCGATTAATGAAGGTAAGGTGGGTCAAAATGGCCTGCGTCGGCTTGCCGTGAGTGATACCGTGGAGCGGGTTAGAGCCGCTGCGGCTAAACGATTGATTGATCTTGTGGTCTTGCGTCAAATCCTTGAGCAAGAATCTTCAGAAGACGTTGTGGCAGCCGCTCGGGCGCGCTATCGGCAGCTGCTCTCCGGCGGAGATGAGCTTGAGTTAAGCTATCGTCTGGCCGCCATACAGGCTTGTAACGACCGGCAGATTCTTGCCCATGTTGCGAGAAGCGCACGTGAGGCAGACTTGCGTCAAGCAGCCTTGCTGCGAGTCGATAGCCGGGAGGTGTTGCTAGAGATTTCCCGGCATGATCCCAGCGAGCAGGTGTGTCGTGCGGCTGATGAGCAGCTTGCCCAATTACGCGCTCAACGAAAGCTGCTCTAGCTCATAGCAGCCGTTGGCAACGCGTAACACGCTGCCCTGTTCAAACCAATCACCGAGCACAATCCGTATACAGTTATTGCCATCAACCCGCAGGTGATGTTGAGCCGGCCGGTGGGTGTGGCCATGAATCAGGCGTTGGGCATTTTGCTCTCGAAACCGCGCAGCAACTGCCATCGGATTAACATCCATGATCGCCTCGGTTTTTGTTGTCATGGCAGCCTGACTTTGCTCGCGTGCTGCCTGCGCTTGGCGAATTCGCTCAGGAATCGGCAGCGCAAGAAACTGTGCTTGCCAGACAGGATCACGGAGTTGGCTGCGAAGCGCCTGATACTCGACATCATCGGTACAAAGGGCATCGCCATGTTCGAGGATCACGTGTTCATCATCGATTAATAGCTTTACGGGCTCATCCAATCGCTGCGCGCCAGCAGCCGCGGCAAACGTCTCTCCAAGGAGAAAATCGCGATTGCCATGCAGCAGATAAATGGCTACCCCGTGTGCAGAGAGGGCCTGGAGGGCTGGTGCAATCGGATCGTCGACAGGCCGGGCATCGTCCCCGACCCATGCCTCAAAGAGATCGCCGAGGATATATAGGGCCTGAGCATCGCGCGCCGGGCCAGCTAAAAACTGCAAAAATGCGCCAATGGCGGCTGGCCGACTCGGATCTAGGTGCAGATCGGCGATCATAAAGATCGGCGCATCGTGACTATTGTGCTTGAGTAACTGCATTGCGATGAGATTTCCTCTTTTCGTGGCTGCATGCAAGTAAGGCATCGGCTAACATGATGCGCCATGACCACTCAACCTGTAAAAACACGATTTGCACCGAGCCCTACGGGGTTGCTCCACGCCGGCAATTTACGCACGGCCATTTTTAGTGCTGTATTGGCTAAAAGCCAAAATGGCATATTTTTATTGCGGATAGAAGATAGCGATGAAGCCAGAAATCAGGCAGATGCGCTCGCTGCTGTTCTGGAGGATTTGCGTTGGCTCGGCGTCATTTGGGATGAAGGGCCTGATTGCGGCCAACCAGCTGTTAATTGGCAGCAGTCAGCGCGCGCAGAAATCCACGCCAATTATTTTGATCAGTTGGTGGGGAGCGGTCATGCCTATCCTTGCTTTTGCTCGGTAGAGCGATTGGAGCAACTGCGTCGCCAGCAACAAGCAGCCGGCAAACCACCACGGTACGATGGGCATTGCGCTGGAATTGATCCTGCTGAGGCGCATGCACGTATGCAGGCCGGTGAAGCGGCCAGTTTACGTCTTAGAGTGCCCGCGGCGCAGACCTTGAAATACGTTGATATCGTGCGCGGTGAGCAGGTGGTTTCTTCTGAACGGTTGCTCGGTGATTTTGTGATTCGGCGTGCCGATGGCAGTGCGGCATTTTTATTTGCCAATGCGCTTGATGATGCACTCATGGGGGTAACTCATGTGCTGCGGGGCGAGGATCACATTGCCAACACCCCGCGTCAGGTACTGATATTAGCTGCACTCGGGTTGCCCGTGCCTGACTATGGTCATTTGGGCCTAGTGGTTGGCGTTGAGGGGCGGCCGTTATCGAAGCGCAGCGGTGCTGCGAGTATTGCGGATCTCCGAGCGACGGGGTATCGGCCAGAGGCAGTGTTTAATTATCTCGCCCGGTTGGGTTATTCAGGCGCAAGCGAGCAGCTTGAGAGCGTGGCGAGCTTTGCGCTGCAATTCGATCCTTCTCATTTGGCTAAAGGCCCGGCGCTGTTTGATTACCGGCAACTCGACTACTGGCAGGATCTTGCCATGGCGCAGGCGCCAGTTGCCGATCTAATCTCCGCATTTGATACGGATACGCGGGATTTGGTGGTTGATGGCGCGGCGCAGGAGCAACTGGCGCGCCTAGTCCAGCCAAATATGCGCTTCCCGCAGGAGATTAACGACTGGGCAGCGCGTCTCTTCGGTGCCCATCTGCCGGCACCGCATACGGAGGCTGGGCAGCAGCGGATTACGGCAGTTGGCCCTGATTTTTTTGCTGAAGCATTAACCGTTATTGAGGCGCAGAGAGGAGCTGAATGGTCCACTTTGAAAGCCGCACTCGAGGCGGCAACGGGCCAGCGTGGAGGTGGGCTGATGAAGCCATTGCGTTTGGCATTGACCGGGCTGGAGTCAGGGCCAGGTCTAGGCGGCATCGTTGCACTAATGCCAGTGGACATCACGCGCCAACGTCTTGAGGCGGCCGCTGCGCTGGCCGGCGGAGCAGCGGACGATGCTTGAGATTCACAATAGCTTAAGTGGCCGGAAGGAAGTTTTTCAGCCCATTAAGCCACCGCAGGTGCGAATGTATGTTTGCGGAATGACGGTGTATGACTACTGTCATCTTGGCCATGCCCGAGCGATGGTGGTGTTTGATACCGTAGTCCGGCACCTGCGCTCACGTGGTTATGAAGTGGAATACATCCGCAACATTACCGATGTTGACGATAAAATCATCAAGCGAGCGGCCGAACTTCATGAGCCAATTGCCTCACTGACACAGCGATTTATTCAGGCCATGCATGAGGATGCTGATGCCCTAGGGTGCCTGCGGCCTGATGCAGAACCCCGTGCCACGGAGCATATTGCCGAGATCGTTGCGTTAATCGAGCAGCTCATTGAGTCTGGCCATGCTTATGTGGTGGATGGCGACGTTTATTATTCGGTGGCCAGCTTTGCGAATTACGGTGCACTTTCCGGCAAGCGGCTGGAGGCATTGCGGGCCGGAGCGCGTATTGAGCCTGGGGAGCGTAAGCGAGATCCAGCTGACTTTGCTTTGTGGAAAGGCGCAGCAGGGGAGGCGGTGAGTTGGCCATCTCCCTGGGGTAATGGTCGGCCGGGTTGGCATATTGAGTGCTCGGCGATGTCAATTGCGCATTTGGGCGCGCATTTTGATATTCACGGGGGTGGGATGGATTTGAAATTCCCTCATCATGAAAACGAAATTGCGCAGTCAGAGGCCGCTACCGGTGAGCATTTTGTTAATTATTGGATGCATAACGGTCATGTGCGTGTAGATGATGAGAAAATGGCGAAGTCGCTGGGTAATTTTACGACCATTCGAGATATTCTGTCAGCGCAACCAGCTGAGGCCGTTAGGCTGTTTTTGTTGAGCACCCATTATCGCAGCCCACTGAATTTTAATTCAGCGGCATTGGACTCAGCACGCTCAGGGCTCGAGCGGCTTTACACCGCATTGCGCGGCCTACCTGCAGAAGGAGGCGCATCGGCTGATGCCGTAATCCATGCAGAGGAATGGTCGGCGCGATTTAACGCGGCGATGGATGATGATTTTAATACACCACTTGCGTTATCGGTGTTGTTTGATTTGGCGCGCGAAATGAACCGTCACCGGGAGGCTGGAGCGAATGAGTCGGCCGCTGGGTTGGGTGAAACGCTGCGTCAGCTGGCCCAAACACTTGGGCTCCTGAATGAACGAGCGGATCAGCCAGATGATGATGCGCCGCGCATTGAGGCGCTGATCGCAGCGCGCGATGCAGCGCGGGCTAACCGTGACTTTGCGCTCGCGGATCAAATTAGGGCTGAATTGTTGGCTGAAGGTGTTGTGCTGGAAGATGGCGCTGAGGGAACAACCTGGCGGCGCTCATCCGGCACTCCCGGTCTCTGAAGCCGGTTTGACCGGCGGCTGGAGGCGGGCAACTTTGACACGGTTATCTTCGATTTGCAGCACCGTAACGGGGTGACGATCGATAAGAAAGCTGGTGCCCGGCTCAGGGATGGTCTCCAGGTATTCAAGGATCAGCCCGTTGAGTGTTTTGGGGCCATCTGCTGGAACGGTCCAGCCCAAGAGCCGATTGAGCTCGCGTACACTCGCGCTCCCAACCGCCAGAAAGCTCCCGTCCGGTTGAGGATGAATGTCTTTGACGGTCTCAGCTGGGTCGGTTGTAAACTCGCCAACAATTTCCTCGAGAATGTCGTCAATCGTAACAAGTCCGGTGAGATCGCCGTACTCGTCAACAATCAGCCCCATGCGTCTTTTTGCAGACTGAAAATTCAGCATCTGTACATGTAACGGGGTGCCCTCAGGAATGAAGTAGGGCGTCATTAAACTCTCGCGCAGCTGCTCCGGGCCAACTTCGCCAGTGACCATTGAGGCCAGGCAGCGCCGGACATGCAAAACGCCTTGGATATTATCGATAGCACCCTCGTAGACGGGCAGGCGCGTATAGGCCGAGCGTATAATTTGCTCACGAATGGTCGACCAATCATCGTCTAGATTGATCGCATTGAGCTCATTGCGGGGGATCATAATGTCTTCAACTGTCGCTTGATCAAGATCGAGAATGCTCAGGAGCATCGATTGGTGGCGCCGCGGAATCATGGCGCCTGCCTCGTTGACCACCGTGCGCAACTCCTCGCGACTTAAGGTGGATTGCCCCTCACGATCAGGGTGTACGCCCAGAAGGCGCAACAGGCTGTTGGCAATGAGATTGGTAAGCCAGACTAGGGGGTAAAGCACCTTCAGCAAAGGGCCGAGCACCCAGGCTGCGGGGAAGGCGACCCGCTCGGGGCGCAAGGCTGCCAGAGTTTTGGGCGCCACCTCGGCAAAGATTAAGATGACCAGAGTTAATAGACCGGTGGCTGCGGCCAGAGCAGCCTCACCGCCGAGCCGAAGTGCAATCAGTGTTGCAATTGCTGAGGCGCTTAAGTTGACGAAATTATTGCCCAGCAGGATGATGCCAATGAGCCGGTCGGGCCGCTGCAGTAGTTTTTCTGCGCGTTGCGCGCCGCGGTGCCCGTCTCGTGCAAGATGCCGGAGACGGTAGCGGTTGAGTGTCATTAATGCGGTTTCAGAGCTCGAAAAGCAGCCCGATAAAATGATGAGGGCGACAAGGATGCCAAACAAGGCCGATAAAGGAATGGATTCCATAGGTGGAGGTTCTCAGCGGCCCAGAATAACTTCAAGGACAACCTTGCTGCCGAAATAGGCAATCGCAAGGAGGGCAAACCCGATTAACGTCCAGCGCACTGCCGTGCGGCCTCGCCAACCGGAAAGATACCGGCCTGCCAAAACAACAGCAAAAATCACCCATGCAAGGCCGGAAATGACCGTTTTATGCACGAGATCTTGTGCAAGCAGGTTATCAACAAAAAGCCAACCAGTTAGTAGTGACAGCGTGAGTAATGCGAAACCGACACTCAGCAGCTGAAAGAGCAAAGATTCCATATTTTGCAGCGGCGGCAAGACGCCGAGCAGTCCACCCGGCTGCCGGCGTCGCAGGGCGTGATTCTGCCAAGCAAGTAAAAGAGCTTGTGCGCTGGCAAGTGCAAATACCGCGTAAGACACCACCGAAAGGAGCACATGAATGTCGACTGCAGCGCCAATTGGCACCAGTGTTTGCGTAGCTGGCGTCGTCAGCCCTGCAATGGCCAGTGTCAGCGCAGCGAAGGGGAAAATTACGACGCCGAGGCTGATTACGGGCTGCCGGATGGCGGCAATAATGAGTGTCACGGCAGTGAGCCAGCCAAGTAGCGACGCGGCGTTAGCAACGGCAAGATCAAGGCCAGCCATCGTCCAACTGGTTTGCCATACTAAAACCGCATGAATCGCAGCGGCCGGCACCGCTAAGCCCATAGCGAGCTGCTCGGCGCGCCGTATGGGTATAAGGCCCCTAAAACCGATCACCAAAGCAATCAGTGCTGCATTGTAGAGAGTTACCGCTATTGGTAACGCGAAGATTTGGTTCATGCGTTAAAAGGAGAGCTTTGCAAAGCAAACAAGACTGGATGATGGCATAAACTGTGCGCCCGAGTACAATTTCACCGTCAGCGACAGAAAATACGAATGAGGATGCACACCAATGTTCAGCAACCTGAGTGATCGGCTTGAGGCAATCGGGAAGCGCCTGCGTGGTAAGGGGCGGCTAACCGAGGAGAATATTCAGGAGACGCTCCGCGAGGTGCGGATGGCGTTATTAGAGGCCGATGTTGCCCTGCCGGTTGTTAAGGATTTTATTGCCGAGGTGCGTGAGCGGGCGCTGGGCGCTGAGGTCATGAAAAGTCTAACGCCCGGGCAGGCATTTATTAAAATTGTGCATGCCGAGCTTGTCCGTCTGATGGGTGAGCAGAATGACGCGCTAGACTTATCCACGCGCCCCCCGGCGGTGGTGATGGTGGCAGGGCTGCAGGGTTCGGGTAAAACAACCAGCATCGCTAAGTTAGGCCGCCGGCTCATCGAGCAGGATAAAAAGAAAGTATTAGCGGTATCGCTCGATGTCTATCGCCCTGCGGCAATCGATCAATTACAGCGCCTTGCTAGCGAGGTGGGGTTTGACTTCCACCCCACTGATGCAAGCGTTGACCCGGTGGTTACAGCCAAGGCGGCACTCACACAGGCGACCACCGGTTATTACGATGTGTTACTTGTCGATACGGCGGGTCGTTTGCATGTCGATGAAGCGATGATGAGCGAGGTTGGGCAGATCCATTCGGCTGTCGAGCCGGTAGAGACGTTATTTGTCGTTGATAGTATGACCGGTCAGGATGCCGCTAATACGGCGCAGGCGTTTAATGCGGCGCTGCCTCTAACCGGTGTCATTCTCACGAAAACGGATGGCGATGCACGCGGTGGCGCGGCGTTATCTATTCGTCAGATCACGGGCAAGCCCATTAAATTCCTGGGTATTGGTGAGAAAACGGATGCGCTAGAGGCCTTTCATCCGGATCGGGTTGCCTCTCGGATACTAGGCATGGGCGATGTGCTTAGTTTGGTTGAGGAAGTGGAGCGCAGTGTTGATCAGCAGCAAGCCGAACGGATGGCCGATAAGTTCAAGAAAGGCCAGGGCTTTGATTTAGAAGATCTCCGCGATCAGATGCAGCAGATAAAGCGTATGGGCGGTTTAGGCAGTTTGATGGACAAAATGCCGGGCATGGGCCAGATGAGCCAGCAGGTGGGTAATCAGCTCGACGACGGGCAGGTACGCCGTCAAGTTGCCATTATTGATTCGATGACGCCGGATGAGCGGCGCCGCCCAGACGTTATTAACGGCTCACGGAAGCGGCGCATCGCCGCAGGTGCTGGGATGCAGGTGCAGGATGTTAACCGTTTACTTAAGCAACATAAGCAAATGCAGAAGATGATGAAGCAGTTTAAAAAGGGCGGCATGAAGAAAATGATGCGGCAGTTTGGGGGCGGTATGCCGCCGGGGCTTGGCGGGCGCTAAGCAGGCAGGTACAATTGTGGGTTATCCCAAGGCATGGCAAGAGGCCAATAGCAGACATGGTTACGATTCGACTAGCGCGCGGCGGCGCTAAAAAGCGCCCGTTTTATCATCTGGTGGTTACCGATCGGCGTAATGCCCGAGACGGCCGTTTCATTGAGCGGGTTGGGTTTTTTAACCCCGTTGCCGCTGGGCAGGAGATTCCACTGCGTATCGATCTTGATCGCGTGGATGCTTGGCTGGCAAAGGGAGCGCAGCCGAGTGATCGGGTCAGCCAGCTTATTCGTCAGGCGCGCCGTGGCGCAGCCGCCGAGGCTGCTGAGGCCTGATTAAGCCAATTAAGGCAGGGAAATGAGCGGGGTCGATTGGGTCGAGCTCGGCGACATCGTGGGTGTTCATGGCATTCGAGGTGGCGTTAAGATCCGGTCGTGGACTCGCCCACGAGAAAATATTTTCGACTACCCGCAGTGGCGGCTTTCGGGCAACTCGGGTGAACAAGCAGCAGAGCTGGTAAGCGGGCATGCGCAAGGGCGCGGCCTGGTGGCACAGCTCAAAGGGGTTACTGATCGGGATCAGGCAGCAGCGCTGCGGGGTTTAAAGATCCTCATTCAACGCGATCAGCTCCCGCCGCTGGCGCCCGGTGAGTATTACTGGGCAGATTTGCAAGGGCTTGAGGTACAAACGGTGACTGGCGAGGCGTTAGGCACCGTGACAGGATTGATGGAAACCGGCGCTAATGATGTGCTGGTGGTACAAGGTGAGCGGGAGCGATTAATCCCCTATGTGCCGGATGTTTATGTCAAACAAGTGGATATGGCATCTAGGCGATTGGTGGTTGATTGGGATGCCGAGTTTTGACCACATTGCGGTTTGATGTAGTGACACTGTTTCCGCAATTTGTTGAAACGGTCCAAAATTACGGCGTGATTGCCCGTGCGGCTGATCAGGGTTTGATTGAGCTGGTCACTTGGAATCCTCGGGATTATGCCACTGACCGGCACCAGACCGTGGATGACAGACCTTACGGGGGCGGCCCCGGCATGGTCATGAAAGTGGAGCCGTTGCGCACCGCTTTGCAGGCAGTGAAGCAGGCAGGGCCATCGGCTTCTGTGGTTTATCTCACGCCGGAAGGGCGTCGGTTTGACAATGCAGTGGCGGCGGAGCTGGCGCAGCGAGAGCGCGTTATCTTGTTATGCGGCCGGTATGAAGGCGTTGATGAGCGATTGATTGAGCTTGAAGTGGATGAAGAGCTATCAATTGGCGATTATGTTGTCAGCGGTGGCGAACTGCCCGCCATGGTAGTAGTTGATGCAGTGGCAAGGCAGTTGCCCGGGGTTTTGGGGCATTCTGACTCGGCAGTGCAGGATGCTTTTTCGGGGGGTGTGTTGGATTGTCCGCATTACACACGCCCGGAGACAATTGAGGGGCGGGCGGTGCCGGAGGTGTTATTGAGCGGAGATCACGGGGCAGTTGCCCGGTGGCGTCGCCGTGAGGCACTGGGGCGAACGTGGCGGAAGCGCCCGGATTTGATTGAAAAAGAGGAATTGAGTGCTGAAGATCAGGCACTCCTGAATTCGTACAAGGCAGAGCATGGGCAGTGATAGCGGTGCTCTGGTAATTGATCAGTAAAAGGATGCAGCGATGAGCAACATCATTGAAGAACTTGAGCGGGAACAAGTCGAAAAAACTGGGCGTTCACTGGCCGATATCAATTCCGGTGATACGGTTTTGGTCAACGTATGGGTGCGTGAGGGTAACCGTGAGCGTACGCAGCCCTTTGAAGGGGTGGTGATCGCTAAGCGTAATCGGGGCCTTAATTCCTCATTTACGGTTCGCAAAGTCTCCCATGGGGAGGGCGTTGAGCGGGTCTTTCAGCTGCACAGCCCGCTGATTGAGAGTATTCAGGTAAAGCGCCGCGGTGATGTGCGCCGCGCCAAGCTTTACTTCCTGCGGGATCGTCGCGGCAAGGCTGCACGTATTCGCGAGAAGGTGAAAGCCAAAGGCAGTAGCTAATGGGGATTCTCGGCGTCGTTCATTCCCATTAGGTAAAGAACGCCGTCGAGCCCAATCGTGGAGATGGCCTGCCGAGCGCTTTGTTGAACCAGCGGTTTGGCATGAAAGGCAATGCCAAGCCCGGCTAAGCGCAGCATCGGGAGGTCGTTGGCCCCATCGCCAACGGCGATAACCTGCTCTAGGGCAATATTTTCTTCTGTCGCAATCTGGGCGAGTAGCTCGGCTTTCCGCTCACCATCGATAATGGTGCCGGATACCTCGCCGGTAAGACGCCCCTCCGCAATCGTTAGCTCGTTGGCGTAAACATAATCCAGTCCGAGCTGAGTTTTGAGCCGCTCGCCAAAAAAGCTAAATCCGCCTGATATCACCGCGGTTTTGTATCCGAGCATGCGCAGTGTCTTAATAAGCCGCTCGGCACCTTCGGTTAATGTCAGCCGTTCAGCAACACGCTCTAATACCGATTGCTCCAAGCCCTTCAAAGCAGCCACGCGCTGCTTGAGGCTCTCGCTGAAGTCGATTTCACCACGCATTGCAGCCTCTGTGATTGCGGCGACGGTTGCGCCGGCGCCAGCCTCATGGGCGAGTTCATCAATAACCTCCTGACGGATTAATGTTGAGTCCATGTCAAATACGACGAGTCGGCGATTGCGACGATAAAAAGTATCCGCCTGAAAGGAGATATCGATATCCATTTCCTGAGAAATGGAGAGGAAGGCTGATTTCATTGCATCTTCGTTGCCCGGCTCACCGCGCAGCGAGAGCTCAAGGCACGCGCGGCTTTCGGCAAATTCATCGTGCAAAGGGCTTCTGGCAGAGAGCCTAACGATATCTTCAATATTGAGCCCATGCGTTGTTGTCACTGCCGCGATGCGGGCAATTTGCGCCGCGGTTACCCGGCGCCCTAGGAGCGTTAGGACATAACGAGCCTGGTTCTCTCCACTGACCCATCCTTGGTACTCCTGTAGACTTACAGGTTGGAAGCGTACCCGCAAATCTAAGGTATGCGCTTCAAAGAGCAGATCTTTTAATACGTGCGCTGAATGCGACTCATCGGCAAGTTTGATGAGAATGCCGAGTGCCAGGTTTTCATGCACCATGGCCTGGCTGATATCGAGAACCCGCACATCATACTGGGCAAGCACGCCCATGAGCGCTGCGGTGATGCCAGGGCGATCGTTACCGGAGATGTTGACCAATATAATATTGTCGGGCTGACTCATGAATTCACTCGGTAGACAGAAAAACCGTATTGTAAGACAAATAAAAGCGGAGCTGAGACTAATGACTAATTGGCAGGATCGTTTAACGCCGGAGCAATATCGGGTTACCCGTCAAAAAGGCACAGAGCCGCCTTTCTCCGGGGCTTATAATCACTTCAAAGAAGACGGGTGTTTTGTTTGCGTTTGCTGTGAGGCCACGCTATTCGATAGCGCGCAAAAATATGATTCGGGTTCGGGCTGGCCCAGTTTTTGGGCGCCTGCGGAGGACGCGCAGATCGCCGAGGAGTCTGATCAAAGCCTCGGAATGCGGCGCACCGAGGTGTTATGTCATGCCTGTGGCGCGCATTTGGGCCACGTCTTTCCCGATGGCCCGCCCCCAACCGGACTGCGCTATTGCATTAACTCGGCCGCGTTACAGTTTCAGCCGCGGGAGAATACAGGCTGATGGTTGGCGGATTGGGGCTAGCGTCGGTATGATAACGAAACAACTACAACTTACTGATTTTGGAAGATGAACATGCAGGAAGCGGCGCTTGAGAATCAAGACAATCATCCTGAGCACCCACGCGCCGGTGAGCAGATGAGTGGTGCGGAAATGGTCATTGAAGTATTGGCGCAGGAAGGCGTTGATACGGTCTTTGGTTATAGTGGTGGCGCTATCCTGCCAACCTACGATGCGGTTTTTCGCTTTAATGAGCGCAATCGCACGGAACAAAATGAAGAGCCGATGCGCTTGGTAGTGCCGGCAAACGAGCAGGGCGCTGGCTTCATGGCGGCAGGCTATGCGCGTAGCTCCGGCAAAGTTGGTGTTTTTCTGGTGACTTCCGGCCCGGGAGCAACTAATACCGTGACGCCCATTCGCGATTGTATGGCCGATTCAATTCCGGTGGTTGCAATTACCGGGCAGGTGCCGCGCAGCGCGATGGGTACGGATGCCTTTCAGGAAGCACCGATTGTTAACATCATGGGTGCCTGTGCTAAGCATGTTTTCTTAGTCACCCGGCCCGAGCAGCTTGAAGAAACGATTCGCACGGCTTTTGAGGTGGCCCGATCCGGGCGGCCCGGTCCTGTGGTTGTCGATCTGCCCAAAGATGTCCAAAACTGGGTGGGCGATTTTAAAGGCGAGGGCTGCCTAAGCATTCGTGGCTATCGCCAGCGGATGGAGGCGCTTGCGCAGCAGCGCGTGTCTGATCAAAAGGCCAAGGAGTTTTTTGATCTGCTCGGTCAGTCACGTCGGCCCTTGCTCTACGTCGGGGGTGGCGCCATTCATGGTGATGGCGCCGAGGCGGTGATGGAGTTTGCTACAGAGCATGGCATTCCTGCTGTGACAACCGTGATGGGGTTGGGTGCGGTAGACAGTACGGATGATCTTTGCTTGCACATGCTCGGCATGCACGGCACGGCCTATGCGAATTATGCGGTTGAAGACTGTGATTTTATTGTGGCGATTGGCGCGCGGTTTGATGATCGCGTGGCGGCTCGGGCTGAGCTCTTCGCGCCCCTGGCCGAGCATGTGGCGCATATTGACATTGATGCCGCCGAGATCGGAAAGGTCAAAAGAGTTGATTGGTCGCATATTGGCGAGGCTGGTCAGGCCGTTCGGGCATTGCTGGAATACGGCCGTGCCAATGGCTTTAGGCCCGACTACAGTCGGTGGGCTGCACACTGCCAAGAGCTGCGTAAGCGGCACCCAATGACTTATAAGCAAGATGGTGATTTGATCCAGCCGCAAGCGGTCATGGAGTCGTTAAACGCAATCACCGCAGGTGAGGCGATCGTGAGCACGGGGGTGGGGCAACACCAAATGTGGGCGGCGCAATATTTGGATTTTAAGTACCCGCGACTGTGGATGACCTCAGGATCCATGGGCACGATGGGTTTCGGTCTTCCAGCAGCGATTGGGGCGCAGTTTGCAAACCCGAATGCCATTGTGGTGGATGTTGATGGTGATGGCAGCTTGCGTATGAATTTAGGGGAGATGGAAACCGTAACGACCTACGGCTTGCCGGTTAAGATCTTATTGCTCAACAATAACGGCGATGGCATGGTCCGCCAATGGCAGCGGTTGTATTTCAATGACCGTTTCTCTGGCAGTGATAAGTCGTTACATAAAAAAGACTTTGTCAAAGCAGCAGAAGCAGACGGTTTTGAGTTTTCTCGGCGAGTCGATACGCGTGAGGCGCTGGATGAGGCAATGGCGGCATTCATTGGCTTTGATGGCCCGGCGTTCCTAGAAGTCATGATTGATCCGGATGCCGGCGTCTATCCCATGGTGGGGCCAGGGATGGGATATAAGCAGATGGTGACCGGCGATTACATCAAGGGCCGGGAGATTCCGGAAATTGGCGCAGGGCGCACGGACAAGATAGACCAGTCGGAAATGTTCTAACCCAATGAGCGAGACAAATACTCCCGAAACCCATGAGTTTCAGGCAGAGGTCCAGCAGTTGCTGGATCTTATGATTCATTCTCTTTACAGCAATCGAGAGATTTTCCTGCGTGAACTCATCTCAAACGCTGCGGATGCAGCCGATCGGCTGCGCTTTGAAGCGTTGCAAGACCCCTCACTGAACGAGGACGATCCGGATCCACGTATTGAGATTCGTGTCGACGAAAAAGCCCGCACAGTGAGCGTAGTAGATAACGGCACGGGAATGGATCGCACCGAGGTGATCGATCACTTGGGCACAATCGCGCGCTCAGGTACGCGGCGTTTCCTTGAAGCAATGACCACCGATCAGCGTGAAAACGCGCAGTTAATTGGCCAGTTCGGGGTTGGGTTTTATTCCGCTTTCATCGTGGCTGACAAAGTGACTGTGCATACTCGGCGGGCAGGCTTGCCAGCGGAGGAAGGGGTTTTGTGGACCTCAACCGGTAAAGGTCAATTTGAACTTTCGGCGCTGCCACGCGAAGCACGGGGTACGCAGGTGACGTTGCACCTGGCCGCGGATCAGGATGAGTTTCTTGATCGATTCCGTTTGAGCTCCATCGTACGTCGGTATTCTGACCATATTGCAATACCGATTAGTATGCCGGATGACAATGGCGATTTAGAGACGATTAACAAGGCTTCAGCGCTGTGGATGCGGCCGAAGTCAGAACTGACCGAATCGGAGTACCATGACTTTTATCGGCAGTTGACGTATGACGCTGAGGCGCCTTTAGCCACGTTGCACAACAAGGTTGAGGGATCGCAGGCCTACACATCTCTGCTTTATATTCCCAGTCAGCCCCCGTTTGATCTTTTCGAGCCGGAAGGCCGCAATGGGCTGCGGCTGTACGTTCGGCGCGTTTTCATTATGGAAGATCGCGAACATCGCCTGATGCCGCGCTACTTGCGTTTTGTCAGGGGGATCATCGATTCCGACGATTTGCCGCTGAATGTCTCCCGCGAGCTGCTCCAGCATAATCGGCTGATTGACCGAATTCGTGCCGCATCAGTTAAGCGCATACTCGATGCGCTCGAGCGACTAGCGAAGGATGATAATGAACGCTACCTGCAGTTTTGGCAGGCTTTCGGGACGGTGCTCAAAGAGGGGCCGGTTGAGGATCCTGCCAACGCCGAGCGGATTGCCGGGCTGCTAAGGTTTCGGTCAACGGCAGAGACCACGAGCGCAACGGTATCGCTTGCTGATTACATCACGCGGATGAAACCCGAGCAGGACGTGATTTACTACCTCACGGGGGAGTCTTTCGCAGCGATTAGCAACAGCCCGCATCTCGAAGCGTTTCGGCAACATGACTTAGAAGTGCTGCTGCTTGATGAGCCGGTGGATGAATGGTTAACAACCCATTTAACCGAGTTTGAGGGGCGCGCACTCAAGGCCGTCGGTAAAGGTCAGCTGGATCTCAATCAAGCGGCGACTGAGCCGCCCACGGAATCCGTTAGCGAATTGCTTGAGCGACTCAAAGCCGCGTTAGGTGAGCGGGTATCAGATGTTCGGGTCAGTCATCGCTTGACTGACTCACCCGCCTGTCTTGTGGTCGATGAGGGTGAGCTGGGTATTCATATGCAGCGCATGCTAAAAGCGGCAGGGCATGATTTGCCAAGCCAGCAGCCCGTTTTGGAAATTAACCCAACGCATTCTATTGTGGAGCGTCTGGCACAGGAAGATGGCGATGCCATTGAAGATTGGGCAGCACTCTTGTTTGAGCAGTCTGTGCTGATGGAAGGGGGGCGTTTGGATGACCCTGCCAGTTTTGTTCGGCGCATGAATCGATTGCTTGACTAATGGCATTTGAAATCAAGGGCCGCATGGGCACCTTTATGGTGTTCCGTATGCTAACAGCCGATACCGTGGAGATTGTGCGTCAGCTCGATGGTCGTCTTGCCAGTGCGCCTGAGCTTTTTGCGGGCGTTCCATTAGTTCTTGCGCCTGCTAATGACCTAGCAGTCTCGGCAGCTACGCTGCATGATCTTGTTACTCAGCTCAAAAAGCGAAATCTCTTACCTGTCGGCGTGACCAACGTCCCAGCAGAAACAGCTGCGGCTGCGGAGCTAGGCTTAATCCGCAATCTAGCACCCGCTGCAAAAGAAAAACCCAAGGAATCAAACGGGCCAGCAGGCCCTGCTCAAGTGGTAAGCCAGCCCGTTCGCTCTGGGCAGCAAATTTATGCACGTGGTGGAGATTTGGTGGTGACGGCGCCGGTCAGCGCAGGCGCAGAAATCATGGCTGACGGGCATATTCACGTTTATAGCGCACTGCGCGGGCGCGCACTCGCAGGCGTACAGGGGGCAGCGGAAGCGAGGATTTTTTGCATGGATCAACGTGCAGAATTACTCGCCATCGCAGGCCATTATTTGTTGAGTGATCAAATGGACGCCGCTTTGCGCGGAGCATCGACAATGGCTTGGCTAGACGGAGAGTCACTCCGTATTCAGCCAGTGACTAATCCAGGAGTGTAATGTGGCCAGAATTGTAGTAGTGACTTCAGGGAAAGGCGGCGTTGGTAAAACAACGACCAGTGCTGCGATAGGCGCCGGTTTGGCAAGGGCGGGGCATCGTACCGTTGTGGTCGACTTTGATGTGGGTCTGCGTAACCTCGATCTGATTATGGGTTGTGAGCGCCGGGTGGTGTACGACTTTGTGAATGTGATTCATGGTGAGGCCAACTTAAATCAGGCGCTAATTAAGGATAAGCGCGTTGAAAACCTCGCGATTCTGCCTGCCTCCCAAACGCGAGATAAAGACGCGCTGACCCAAGAGGGCGTAGAGCAAGTGCTTGAAGGCCTTGCTAAAGAGTTTGATTACATCGTCTGTGACTCCCCAGCAGGGATTGAGCGGGGTGCGCATTTAGCGATGTACTTTGCTGATGATGCCCTGGTCGTCACCAACCCAGAGGTCTCTTCGGTACGAGATTCAGATCGGGTGCTCGGCTTGTTATCGAGTAAGACGCGGCGTGCCGAGCGTGGCGAGGAGCCAGTCAAAGAGCATCTGATCGTAACGCGTTATGCTCCAGCTCGAGTGGGTAAGGGCGAGATGCTGAGTGTAGAAGATGTTTGTGAGATTCTTTCCATTAACCTGCTGGGCGTTATTCCTGAGTCTACTGCAGTGCTGAATGCCTCGAATGCCGGCATGCCGGTGATTCTCGATGAGAAGTCTGACGCAGGACAGGCGTATAGCGATACGGTAGCGCGCTTTTTGGGTGAGGAGCGTGAACATCGGTTTTTAACCGATAAAAAGGGACTCTTTAGCAAGTTGTTTGGGGGTTAAGTCGCCATGGGGTTTTTGGATTATTTTCGATCTGATCGGCGTGCCTCCGCTTCGGTTGCCAAAGAACGGCTGCAAGTGATCGTCGCGCGCGAGCGGAGTAGCCGCGAAGGGCCGGATTACCTGCCTGCCCTGCAAAAAGAGATTCTTGAAGTGATCCAACGTTACACCAGCGTGGATAACGAAGCGGTTAAAGTGCAGGTTGAGCGCGATGGTGATTGTGAGGTGCTCGAGGTCAATGTGACCTTGCCTTCAGATCACTGAGTGGCGGTAACGTCTACCTGCAATTGGAGTCTCTGCCCGGGTTGTAGCATGTTGCTACTGCCTAGGTTATTCCAGCGTCTTAAATCAGCGATAGTCACACTGAAGCGCTCGGCGATTCGATATAAAGAATCGCCGGGGCGCACAGTGTAGTTGACCTGTTGGAGCCGATTAGCGGGCCCACTATCGGCACCAAGCAACGCTAGTGCGCCACTGGTACTGTCTGATGCGCCGCTCACCGCTGACCAAACTGTCAGCTGCTCTCCAACGCGCAGGGTGTTATTGGCATTTATGGCGTTCCAGTTGGCTAATTGGTCAACGCTGACGCCATAACGCCGGCTAATGACCCAGAGGGACTCGCCTGGCTGCACCACGTGGCTTAAACGCTCCGCACCTTGGGTTGCGCCAGCTATTTGTGTTGTGCCGGTCGGCCGGCTGCTCACCGGCACCAGCAGATCGCTGCCCGCGCGAATGAGATGGCCATTAATATTGTTTGCCTCTTGCAGCGCCGATACGCTGATTCGGTAACGCTGCGCAATTTCGCCAAGGGTCTCTCCCTGGCTAACACGATGACGCTGCCAACGCATCCATTGTTGTGGTGGCAGGTTAGCTGCCTGCTCGTTGAACTGCTCAGCGTGGCTGAGCGGCAGCAGTAAACGATGGGGCCCATCCGGTGCACTGGCCCACCGGTTGTAGCCGGGGTTGAGTTGATAAAGCGTTTCCATATCAATGCCCGCGAGCTCGGCTGCCAAAGCCAGATCAAACTGATGCTCTAATTCCACCGCGGTAATGACAGGCGCGTTATCGATCGGCATTAACGCAACCTCATACTTATCCGGGTCGCGTACGATGTCGCGCACAGCGAGTAGGCGAGGCACATACTGCATTGTTTCGCGAGGTAGGTTGAGAGACCAGTAATCTGTGGGTCTACCAGCCGCCTCATTGCGGGCTACCGCCCTTGATACTGTACCTTGACCCGCATTATAAGCGGCAAAGGCAAGTAGCCAATCGCCATCAAAGAACTCATGGAGGTAGCTTAGGTAAGTCAGTGCAGCTTCGGTAGAGGCCAGCACATCACGGCGGCCGTCGTACCACCAGTTTTGATCAAGCCCAAAATGTTGGCCGGTGCTGGGAATGAACTGCCATAGACCAGCGGCGCGGCCATGCGAGTAGGCTAAGGGCTGATAGGCGCTTTCCACGATTGGCAGCAGCGCAACTTCCATGGGTAGATTGCGCGCATCGATCTCCTCGGTGATGTGGAACAGATAGGGCTCTGCTCGCTCACTCACCGTTTGCCAGTAGCCGGTCAGTCCTGCGTAGCGCTTTTTTTCGGCGGCGACTCGGCCAGGTTCCCCAGCGGGGAGATCAAGCCCAGCGCGGATTCGCTCCCAGACATCGGTCGCCTCCGAGGGCATGTGTTCGGGTTGGGCGAGTTGTTCTGGAAAGATGCCGATAGGCTCACCTACTGAGGCAGATGCCGGTGAAAAATAGCCACCGCCACCGGGAGGGGTAGTTCTGTCTCTGCTGCCGCTATCCGGTAGTGATGCACAGCCGGCAATCAACAGAATCAGGGTAAGCGGCAATCCGCGCTGAAGGTGATGCATGCAATATTCCTAAAATTGGTCTTTCCAGCGTCTCAGCGCTGCGAAAACATCAACCGGGTTGGAGAGCGGTTGCCCCGCCCATTGGCTGGTACGGGTAATTATCTCGGCATTGTCCCACCGCAGAAAGGGGTTTGTCGCCTTTTCTTCCGCGATCGTGGAGGGCAACGTAATGCCCTGACGCTGGCGCTGAACACGAACAGACTCGAGTCGAGCCGATAAGGCGCCATTGTTTGGATCCACTGCCATGGCAAATTCAAGATTGTTCAATGTGTACTCATGGCCGCAGTAAATTCGAGTTTCATCGGGTAGCGCTCTAAGCACTGCCAGATACTGCTGCATCTGCGCGGCTGTGCCTTCAAAGAGCCGGCCGCACCCTCCGGCAAATAATGCATCGCCTGCCAGCAAAATGCCATCCCCGTAATAAACGATATGATCCAGTGTGTGCCCCGGGGTGGCGATCACGTTTAATCGAGTCTGAAGCCCGGGTAGTGCAATGGTATCGCCGTCGCTTACGGGATGCGTAATTCCACTGATTGCTGAATGAGCGGGGCCAAAAACTGCTGTGTTTTGTTGCGCGAGTGCTTTCAGCCCGGCCGTATGATCCTGATGATGATGGGTAATCAAAATCGCAGAGATCTCAACGCCCAGCCCAACAACCGCTGACTGAACAGGCGCGGCTTCGCCGGGGTCAACAATCGCTGCCTGACCGGTTTGTGGTTGCCTCAACAGCCACGTGTAATTGTCTGCTAAGGTTGGGATGGGTGATATCTCGATCATTCGAGTAATGCTAACCCGACTCGGGTCTGGTCTCAAATTAGGTTTTGTTGTGATAAAGGAGGGCGGCAGACGCGATGCAATCGCTGCATACCTGGTTTGCTTCCTCAGCCGGCCAAGAGCTGGCTGAGCGAGAGGTGCGCTTGCTGAATCGTCGCCTTGCCGGGCTGTATGCCACGCGAGTCTTGCAAGTGGGAGCTTATGGCGCGGGACATTGCCCGGCCGTTTTTGGCCGTGCGCGGCAGTGGATCATCGATAATTGGTCGCAAGGGCCCATCGACCTGCAGGCGGAGTCTGAGATTTTGCCGCTTGCCAATGAAAGCGTGGATGTCGTGATTTTAATCCACCAGCTCGAATTTTCTGCACGGCCGCATCAAATCATGCGGGAGGCCGTCCGGGTATTGGCGCCTGAGGGCCATTTGCTGGTGCTAAGCTTCAATCCGTTTAGTTTATGGGGAGCGCGACGATTGCTCTCCTTCGGTGCTGCCGCTGCACCTTGGTCGGGGCGTTATCTCAGCGCCCTTCGGCTATCCGACTGGATGTTAGTGCTCGGTCTGACCCCTCGCCGATCGGATGCCCTGGCTCTGTTACCGCCATTTGCCCTGCGCTGGCTGCCTCGGCAGCGGTTGCACAGCATGCCGTATAATCAAAGCTTGGGGCCGTTGTTTCGCTGGGCTGGCGGTGTCAATTTAGTGATAGGTCAAAAACGGGTGCCGGGTTCAACTTATCCGTCTTTACGCCGGTTGCGTAAACTTGAAATGAACCCGCGCGGTTGGGCTGGGGTTGGTGCTCGCCGCACATACCAGGAGACGGGCAATGAAAAAAGTTGAGATGTATACCGATGGCGCATGCCGAGGCAATCCCGGGCCCGGCGGCTGGGGGGTGCTATTGCGTAACGGTGAGAGTGAACGCACGCTTTATGGCGGCGAGCCGGAGACGACAAATAATCGTATGGAGTTAACGGCAGCGATCGAGGGGTTAGCTGCACTCTCCGAGCCCTGTCGAGTGGAGCTGACCACTGACTCGGAGTACGTGCGTCGAGGGATTACCGAATGGATGCAAGCCTGGAAGCAGCGGAATTGGCGAACAGCGGCACGTAAACCCGTTGCTAATCGTGACCTGTGGGAACGTTTGGATGCGATTGCCAGTGCGCATGATGTTCGCTGGCACTGGGTTCGCGGCCACTCTGGTCATGTGGATAATGAACGAGTGGATGCACTGGCAAACCAGGCGATCGATGAACTGCACAAGGAAGACCGGTAATGCGACAGGTCATTTTGGATACTGAAACGACGGGTTTGGCCCCGGAAGACGGCCATCGAGTCATCGAAATCGGTTGTTATGAGATCGAGCAGCGTCGCCCCACTGGAGCGCGCTTTCACCGGTATCTTAACCCCGGGCGCGCGGTTGATCCGGAGGCACTGGCGGTGCACGGGCTCAGCGATGAGTTTCTTGCCGATAAGCCACGCTTTTCAGACATTGCCCAAGAATTTATTGAGTTTATTCGTGATGCTGAGCTGATTATTCACAATGCGCCATTTGATGTCGGCTTTTTGGATCATGAGCTGGGTCGCATGGGTGCGGCTTGGGGCCGAGTGGCGGATCATTGTAGCGTGGTTGATAGTCTTGAGCTTGCGCGGCGGCGTCATCCGGGGCAGCGCAATAGCCTAGATGCGTTATGCCGCCGCTATGGGATTGATAATACGCGACGGGAACTCCACGGCGCGTTACTCGATGCCGAGCTTTTAGCCGAAGTTTATTTGGCAATGACCGGTGGGCAAGCCACACTGCAGCTGGGTGGCACAGCCTCTGGTGCAGTGGATGCGGAAGTAGCGCCAATCCAGCGCTTAAGCAAAGATCGGCCTGCGCTGGCGATGCCACAGCCAAATGCCGCCGCATTGCAGGCGCATCAGGCATGGTTGGAATACCTTGGGGAACAGCAGCTTGAGGAAAAGGCATGACAACACCACTTACCGGGCCCGTGAATACGGTGACTTTCGATCTTGATTTTACGTTGTGGGATCTCACCGGCGTTTTGCATCATGCCGAATCGGTCGCGCAGGGGCGCATTGAGCAGCGTTATCCCTCAGTTGGGGCGCTGTTTGATATCGATGGGTTACGTCGGTTGCGCGACGAGGTTGCACACAGCTGCCCTGATATTGCGCATGATGTCACCGCGCTACGACGTGAGGCTTTGCGTCGAGCCGGTGGTGCTGGCGGTCTTCATGGAGCGGCACTCGATGGCATGGTAGATGATGTTTTTGAGGCTTTTTTAGAGGCGAGGCATGCCGTACGTCTTTACGATGATGCTATCCCGCTGCTTGATGCTTTACACGGTAAAGTACGCCTCGGTGCTATTACTAACGGCAATGCCGAGGTGCATCGCTTGGGTCTAGATCGGTATTTCGATTTTGCCCTCTCGGCAGTGGAAATTGGTGCGGCCAAGCCCTCTCGGCTGGTTTTTGAGACGGCACTGAATCGTGCCGGCGGCGCTGCCTCGAGCATTGTTCACGTGGGTGATGATGTTTATAGCGATGTAACGGGCGCTGCTCAATTTGGCATGCAGGCGGTCTGGTTGAATCGGGAGGCTGCCGCATGGCCAGCTGATGTGCCACCGGTGGCACACCACGAAGTGTCGAGTTTAGGCGAGTTGCAAGGCATGCTGCTGGGTATGATGGATTCGGCGGTGGCGCGGTAATGCAGGGATTTGGCCTGATTGTAATCGGCGATGAGCTGCTCTCCGGTAAACGCCGGGATAAACACTTTGCGCATTTGCTTTCATTGTTGAGTACGCGTGGTTTGGAGTTACGTTGGGTGCGGTTTATCAGTGACGATGCACCACTGATTACCCAAACGTTGCGCGAAACGCGGGCCGGTATGGATGTCGTATTTAGCTGCGGCGGCATTGGCGCCACACCGGATGACCGCACACGCCAGTGTGCCGCTGAGGCATGGGGCGTTACAACTCAGCCGCATCCCGAGGGCATGCAAGCGCTGGAGGCCCGCTTTGGCCGGCCGGTTGAGCCCCCGCATCGGGTGCGGTTGGTGGAATTTCCCTCAGGCGCGCGTTTAATCCCGAATCCGATCAATCAGATCCCCGGTTTTAGTTTAGATAGGCATCATTTTCTGCCCGGCTTTCCAAACATGGCGTGGCCTATGATGGCGTGGGTGCTCGATAATGAATATCACGATTGGCAGGATGCGGATCGTTTGGCGGAGCAAGCGATTGGCGTTGAAGGCGCGCGGGAGAGTGATGT
>LKMJ01000507.1_pt1 | contig 29837 bp, 33 predicted proteins | sample 643391 | NCBI WGS metagenome assembly LKMJ01 (sample SAMN04112250, study PRJNA286221) | soda lake metagenome | biome: soda lake; feature: Kulunda Steppe; material: water; isolation source: sample PL-Br10 brine of Picturesque Lake | place: Russia: Kulunda steppe | collected 2010-07 | reverse complement strand
TCGATATCGCCGGCGACGATGTGTGCTCGTTCGACACCGTCGATTTTGGCGATCGCTTCTTCGAGTCTATCCGCCTCGCTCGTGTGCGCTTTGACCATGATGTATGCTCGGACCATCGTTATGCACCTCCAGCAGCCGCGCGGTTGGTCTCACCGACAACGATCTGTCTGATTTCATCGACTTTCTCCGAGTCGGCGAGTACCACGATACTGTCTCCGACTTCGAGTGCGTCGTCCGACGTCGGGAGCCGGAGCGACTCGCCCTCTTTTCCATATGCAAGCAGACGGGACTCACCCGGCAGTTCGAGTTCGCTTAGCGTGTAATCTCGCATCGGTGACGCGTCAGTGATCGAGAACTCGACAATCTGGAGATTCTGTTCGATGTCGGCGATCGCACGGATGTTCCCGCCAGTCAGTGCGTTTTTCGCGATGATCGCACCGAGTCGCTCAGGGAAGACGAGCTGGTCGATCTCTTCGACATACTTTTTGTAGATCTCTTCTCTGTAATCCTCGTCGATGCGCATCACTGTCCGACAGCCGTACTTGTTGGCGATCGCACAGGCCGCGTAGTTGGCGTTGATATCACCAGTCAAAGCACCAACTGCGTCTGTCTCTTCGGTTCCTGCTTCCAGCAACACATCCTCGGTTGCACCGTCTCCGTGGATCACCTCGAACCCCTCACCTCTGGCCCGTGTCACCGCCTGTTCGTCAGTATCGATGATGACCACCTCGTGGTCGCTTCCTCGAATGGCGCGTGCAGTCCGCAACCCCACGCGTCCCGCTCCGAGAATGATGAATCGCATATGCTACCGTAGGTCAAGGAGGGGAATAAAGCTATCCCGGCCTGGGGGAACACTTTTGCTATGTCACGACATATCAAGTGACACGATGGTACGGGCCTTCATCATGGTCAAAACAACTGCTGGGGAGTCGGCGACAGTGTGTGACCAGATCAAAGAAGCGGAGTCAGTGCTTGAAGCCCACGTTGTCGCCGGACAGTACGACATCATTGTCGAAGCGGCGGGGGAGGAGGTGTACGAGATCATTCACAAGGTCGCGACCGATCTGACCGAACTCGAGGGTGTTGTCGATACGCGAACCTACATCTGTCTGGAGTAACTGCCGGATCGCGATATGTTTAGATCGCGGTATCGTATTCGTCTTCGAACTCCCGCTCAGAGCGGTACATTTCGACGAACTCCTCGGTGTCGAACGCTTCTAGCTGTTGTTCGAACTCTGTGGCTGGCGTTCCCTCGGCGTGACTCACCGCGTGTTCCATCAACTCGATAATGAGCTCGACGACCTCGTGGTGGAGTTCGCGTGCGTCAAATGTTGTCATCCAGACGAGTCCGTAGCCCACCTCGCCGTCACCGGAGAGATCGGCGCTCGTAACGTCTTCCGGGTACTCCTCACGGACCATCGCCATCACGTGGGCTGTACTGAACTGCTCGAACTCGTCGTCAGTGGTGATCGTCTCCCGCAGCGTCTCGACGAGAAATTCGGGGATAAACCGTCCAAGCGGGTGGATATCCATCACGACTGCATTGGTTTCCCCATTCTCACACTCGTACTCGCGCATGCCGAGATCGAGGCTGTGGGGGTGGACCGCCTCACCACAGGGTGCGACCAACTCGTCGTCAGTGTCTCCGGGGACACGCGGTTCGGGCATACTATCGATTCGGGACGAAGAATAATATCCGTGTCGACACAGCTACGGCCAGTCGTCGCGGCCGTCGTCTTCGATCTGTGTTGCCTTCTCTTCGGGTGCAAGCTCCCAGTCAGCCGCGTCGGCGGCAGTTTCGACGTGGACGTACTCCCAGCCAGTCTCGCCGGCCAGCTTCTCATCCTCGTCGGTCGTGCCGACGAAGACGTACCGCTCGCTTTCGAACTGGTCTTTGATGTTTTCGAGACTCTCCTCACGACTCCGCGGGCCGGAGAAGAAATCCTGTCTGATCCGGTGCTTTCGTGTGAAATTCGTCACGACGTAGGTCGGTTTTTCGGAGATGACACCCACATAGTTCGTCCACTGGCGCGCGTCGGTAAACACCGAATCCGGTGCGCGGAGCTCTTTGAGTGCCTCCAGCTCGAACGCGAGTGTCATATCGCCACTGCCGCCATCCATACCCGGAGTTCGGCGACGAGTGGAAAAAAGACCGTCGGTCCTTCGCTGGTTCTGGAAATGAGTGTACTGCGCGAGTGTGCTGTCATTTCGCCGTCCACTGAACAGCCAGTTCGGTAGACCGCAAGAGGGTCCCTCGATTACCTGAACACCACAAGCAGAAAGAACCCTCGGCCGAGGAGCAAAAAAAAACGACTTGGCTCAACTAACTTGGTTGAGCCAAGTTAGTTCAGATTAGTTAGGTGTTGGATGGATGTTACCTGTCGTATATATTTGGCGGTCGGTAGCTCCCAACTGTTTCAGGTGTCTGGCCGTCAGAACTGCTCTTGCTGTGCTTACAGCGAAAACAAAAACGCCTCAGTTCGCCTTGGGTGGCGATTCGAGTTTCTCGATGTCGATCTGTTCCTCCAGTAGTAGCTCTTTTTGCTCGCCGATATCACGCTGCTCTCGGATGAGCTGTTTCAGCGTGGACTGCTGTGAGAGATCGCCGATCAGCACACCACCGATGAGTTTGCCGTCTTTGAACGCGAGGCGTCGCCACTCGGTGTCGGAGTACTTCTGTTCGACAGTCTCGTCGCCGATCGTCGGATGGCCAAAGGAGAGGAATGGGAAATCGAAGTGCGTAATCGAGTACGAGGAGACCCACTCGAAGGTTTCGACAGGCCCGTCTGCCACCATGTTCTTCCCGGCGACCGCACCCTGTTCTTTCGCCGAGCCCCACGCGCCGTTCTGTGTCCGGTCTTCGAGGATAACATCGTAAAACTGGGTGATATCACCCGCTGCGTAGATGTTGTCGACGTTCGTCTGCATGTGTTCGTCGACGATCACTCCGTTATCGCAGTCGACGCCACTGCCCTGGAGCCACTCGGTGTTGAAATTCAGCCCGATCGCCACACCACACCAGTCGGCGTCGAACCGCTCGCCGTTAGGGTCGACTGCCGTCTCGACGTGACCCTCGTCGTCGACCTCGAACTGATCAACACCCGAGTCGAATACAGGTTTGACGCCCTTTGCTTCGAGTGCGTCGTGGAGGATATCCGCGCCTTCTTTCGACAGTGCGTACCGCCACCAGCACTCCCCGCGCATCAGATAGTGAGCATCGAGTCCCTGTGCCGCGCAGATGGCTGCCAGATCGATACCGAGCAACCCTGCGCCGACGACCACGCCCGTCTCTGCTTTCTCGGCGTGTTCTCTGATGGCGCGTGCATCCTGAAACGTCCAGAAATGATGGATGCCATCCGCATCAGAGTTGTCGACAGGCAGCTGCGTCGGTGTCCCGCCCGTCGCAATCAGTAGTTTATCGTACTCGTAGCTATCCCCCGCGTGTGTATGGACCGTCTGTTCCTCGGCATCCACGCGCTCGACGTGCGTATTCAACTGGAGATCGATATCGCGCTCTTCGTACCACTCTGGCTCGTGGATCGAGATCGGTGCTTCCGGAAGTTTCCCCTTGGCAAACTCTTTGATCAGGATACGATTGTACAGTGCTTCCCCCTCGTCTGTGATGACTGTGATCTCAGCCTCGGGATCCTCCTCCCTGATGGTTTCAGCGGCTGAACTCCCCGAAATACCGTCGCCTACGATTAAGTGCGACGTGGTCATATATCGGTAGTTACAGGCCGGGCTTAATGTGGGTTGCTATTCGTGTAGTCCTTGCTGTCATATCGAGCATAACTGCCCGTGTGTGTGGATAGTCTATTCAAATATGGTATTCTTCTCAGTATTGTACAACAATCGGAATAATTTTGTGTGAGTATCCTGCTCATGGCGCCGCGACCTGACGACGCACAGACCTGTTGCCAACGGAACGTGTGATCACGCCCCTGTAACGATTCTGTGCTTCGACAAGCAGTTCGCTGTCTCGGTCGTATCCTGCCTTTCATACTACTTGCGGGCAAATGCTTGGGTAATGAAAATCCGACAGAACGTCCGTCACTGGGCTGCGAAACAAGCACTCACGATGCCGGTCATCGGCGAGCAGGTCGAAAAGCGACTCGTCGATATGCACACCGACATCTTTCTCGAACGGGCCGAGGAAGCTCACCGCAAGGACCGTCGCGCACATCTTGACGATTTCTTCGCAGCGACGATGACGACGTACGTGACAGCGCTGGAGAATGGGTTGCCCGAGGCCGACGCCCGTGAGATCACGCATATTCAGGCAAACTTCGACTTTTATAACCACGGCTGGACGGAGATGATGGAGTTCCCTGCCGACGAGCTCGGCGAACACTACGAACGATACGCCAGCTTTTTCGAGCGCTACGACATCTCGATCGACGACCCGCTCGGCGAGTTCCGACCGCCGGGAGGAATTGCAGACGCGCCCGCGACACCCGAAAAACTCGACGAACCCGAACACCCCTACGCCGAGGGTGGCTTCGCGGACGATGTCTACGTCGAAGGGCCGGGTGGAGAACTCACCGTCGGCGGTCAGGAGGAACCGGAAGCTCTCGATCCAACGGAGGTACTCGACGTGGACGAAGAGCCAAAACACGACTGATAGTAACTGTTTTGATTCTTTACTGTTAGTCCGAGACAAGACGGCGATCAAAACGCGTGAAAGACCGATAGTTGGAACCTGACCACCAAAATAATCATTATGAGTGTCGTCGCGTTGATTTCAGCCGTTTGTCATCTGGGATCGTACTTAATCGGGTCGCCTGTATCGCCCGATTCATCGGCATCTCCCGAATCGTCGAAGAGTTCGTCTTTGAGATACGAAATGCCGCCAGCCTGCATGATATTGAACGCTTTCATCAGATCGGTGCGTGAGATGATACCGACCAAATCGCCATCGGCAGTAACCACTGGGAGGCGCCCGATCTCGTTCTGTTGAATCCGTTCGAATGCATCCATCGCGTCTGCGGACGGAGAGACAGTCAGGACTGGCCGTGTCATAATATCCTCGATACGGAAGGCGTCACGCTCTGTGGTCTTGATCTCTCTCGCATCTGTAAGGGTCACCACTCCGACCACCTCTCCGTGGTCGACGACCGGGTATCCGGTGTGACGCTCCTGTAACATCCGCTCCATGAGTTCGTTTACGGTCGTCTCGGGGGCGACAACCTGCAACGCTTCACGGTGAGTCATCACTTCCCCAACGGTGACGCCCTCGAACGCAGCCCTGATGGTTGTCTGCTGTGCTTCTCCGGCAGCAGCAATGTAGATGAAAAAGGCGAGCAAGAGCAAAACCACATTAAATGTGAGGAGCCCGAACAGTCCCAACAGTACAGCGAAGAATTTGCCCACGTCAGCCGCTAGCTGTGTCGCTTCGGCGTGGGGTCGGCGTCGGGCGAGTATCGCACGGAGGACTCGTCCGCCGTCCATCGGGAACGCAGGTAACATATTGAAACCCGCAAGGAATACGTTGAGGACCGCAAGGTAACTCAGGACGAACCGAACCGAGTCGATCTCCGGTGGCGTGAGCAGAAAGCCCAGATAACAGACGGCGCCCACACCGATGCTGACGATCGGTCCAGCGATGGCGATCCAGAACTCGTGACGCCAGTCCTCTGGCATGGCCGTGAAATTGGCGAGCCCGCCGAGCAGCCAGAGCGTGATCGACTCGATCTCGTATTCGTATCGGAGCGCGACCAGCGAATGGCCAATCTCGTGGAGCAATACGCCAGCAAACAGACCGACTGCGGCGACGAAGCCAAGAATCCACGGTCGCCACGTCCCTTCGAGTGCTGTCGGCTCGATCTCTGCGCCGAACGCGGTGTTGAGCAGTTCCGCGAGCAGCACGATATCCCAGCCGATAATGGCCGCAAAGACGGGCAGAATGATCAGAAACGTCCAGTGAAACCTGATCGGAATGCCAAACGCAGTGGCGATCTTGATCCCGCGCACAGTGGTTCTACGCCTTTGAGACAGAATACAGTATCGCCGGTCAGTTTTTCTCTGGCGTTCGATGCGCTGAACTACTCGATACTGTCGCGGACTTTGACAGCCATCCCGGTCTCGAAATCGAGCATCCCGTCGCCGGAAAGCTCCGCCCGACCGACCGCGAGCAGCGAGCCGTCGGTGTGTTCGACCAGCACTTCGTCACGCGGTCGAATGGCGCTGTCTGCTTCGGTGACGAACTTTGCGAAGGCGTTTCGCCCGTCCCGGATGTAGGGTTCGCTCTCGTCGCCGACGACGACTCGATAGGCTGGACTGTCGAGTGTCTCCTGTAGCCGTTTTCCGCCGGTGGTGCCAAGTCGGAGCCTGCCGTCGGTCTCGTAGGTTCCGATCCGACCCGACTCGCTGTGGATCTGCCGTGGCCGCCCGGAGCTTGTCCGGGTCACCGAAAACTCTCCTGACTCCGGAAAGAGGCCGCTGCCGGCACCCGCGCCGAACTGGTACTCGGCGACGCGTCGTAACCCCTCGATATCGTCGGTCATCCTTCGAGTGGCTCGATCAACTCGACAACGTGGCCGTCGGGGTCTTCGACGAACGCAACCCTGGCACCGGCCGCCGGCTGGTCAGTAGGTTCTTTGACGATCCCGTGGTGATCGATCTCCGCGACGGCGTCGTCAACGTCGTCGACTTTCACCGCGAGGTGGTCCCAGGCCGTGCCAGTCTCGAACTCGGTTTCACCCTCGGTATCGGACAGCTGAAGCTCGAACCCGTTCTCGTCCGCAACGTAGACATTTCTGGTATCGCCAGCAGTGAACTCCCAGGAGTCTTCGAAGTCGAGCTCTGTTTTGTACCATTCTGCGATCCGGTCGGCATCCGAGACGTTCAGACAGACGTGCAGTGTGCTCATACTGGCGATGGGACTGCCGCTGATATAAGCACAGCGACTATGAGTACTCGACGGGCAAGCACAGCGACGATGGTTACTCGACAGTCGGCTGGGTAGACTCGCTTGGGACTGTCTCTACACCGGAGAACTCGAACTGTGCGCCACCGCTTTCAGATTCGGTCACGGTGAGCTTCCAGCCGTGAGCCGTTGCCAGACTCGCCACAATCGCCAGTCCGAGTCCGGTGCCGTCGCTTCCTTCGGTGTAGCCGGCTTCGAGCACTGCCCTACGGTTTTCAGGTGTGATCCCATCCCCATCGTCTGCAATATAAAAGCCGTCGCCAGATGCGAGTGCCTCGACGCGAACTGTTGGATCCGGGCCGGCGTACTGGACCGCGTTCCGGAACAGGTTCTCGAAAATCCGCGTCAGCCGCTGTCGGTCAGCCCTGATGACCAGTTGTGTATTGACGACGAGCGAGCTATCGCCGGTATCCACAAGCGACCATGCATCCATCGCGACAGTCTCTAGCGGTACCTGCTCAACCTCGCTGATGGTGTGGCCTTCGCGTGCGAGTGCGAGCATATCGTTGATGATCTGTTTCATCCGGTCGTGCGCTTCCTGAACACGCGTGAGGTGATTTGCAAGCTCCTGATCATCGAGTTGCTCTTTGACTGCGTTCGTCCGGCCAATGGCAACGTCGAGTGGGTTCCGAAGATCGTGGGAGAGAAGCCCGGCGAACTTGTCCAGCTGTTCGTTCTCCGCTTCGAGTGTTCTCTGTCGCTCCTGTTGGTTGGTCACATCGTCGAAGAGCACGACCCACTTCCGTGGTGGTCGTGGCTCCTTCCCGGCCGGGTAGGGACGGATTTCGTAGTGGCTGGTTCCCGTTCCCGTCTCGATCGAGACGACTCGCTGGGATCGCTCTGTGATCGCTTCGTGCGCGTCGGGAAACGATTCGAGCACATCCTCGATCGATTTTCCCTCGATATCACTCTGGAACAACGACCGGAACGGAACGTTCGCGACCAGCACAGTGTCGTCGTGGTCCAACACCACGAGCGGATCCTCAAAGGCGTTGACCAGACTCTCGTGGTCGATTGCAGGCTGGCTTTTTGTCTCAGTTCTGGCCATCCAGAAGCCGATTCCGGCAGCGATGACAAGCAACGCGAGAATAAACACTGTCCCATACCAGACTAACGGCGCGTCCTGGGGACCAAACTGCAACAGCACGCTTCCCACCCACCCGAAATAATTCATTACCAGTAGTTGGCGACACAGACTCATATATGTTGCAGCAATCCAGTTTGGTGTGTTACATCCCCACAGGCTGTTTTTCGCGCGCATCGCAGTGTTTACACGACGAGCTATCGTTAGAGGGAGTATGCCGATTAACCGATCCGACGCGGGAGAGCTTCGACCGCTTTCGTTTCGTGAACCAGCGGAGGTACTGGACGAGGAGAAACTGTACACCATCTACGAGATCGCCCGACTGCTGCAGGGGGTCGACGTCGATGCAGAGCTCGATGTCGAAACCGAAAACGTCCTGCTTGACTGGGCGATTCCATGGATGATGAAATACGCAGATCGGTTCGTCTTTGCCGAGCCGACTGACGACACCGAACCCGGCTACTACGGACTCGCATGACGCTTCTGGTCGTCGGTGCAGACCGCGTGGATGCCGGCAAGACGACGTTCTCGACGGGGCTGGTGGCGAAAACGTCGGCGGTCGGCTTCAAACCGCGGGCAGGAAACGACTACTGGTTTCACCACGACGATTACCGGGAGGCAGTCTCTGCTGGCGGGCTCTACGGCAAGGACGCCCGACGGCTGGCAGCCGCGAGTCCCGGCAGTCTTGGGCCGACAGATATCAACCCGATCCACCGGCTGTGGCGACCCGACCCGGGTAACGGAAATGGCCTGCTCGGACAGGAGGGGAGACAGTTCGTCCTCGACCGTGTCGGTGAGCAGTACATCGTGAATGCGGATGCCGAGATTCCGGAGGGCTGTCAGGAGAACCTGCCACTCGATGATGCGATCGCCGTCGAGTCCGTCGAACAGCTCAATCACCTGACCAGCGAGTATCACATGCAGGCGCTTGCGGAACTATCTCAGACAATCGAACGGACCGACCGAGCAGTTGTGGAATCCTACGGCAACGTTGCCCGCCCGATTCAGGGGATTGATCCCGACGCCGTAGCTGTCGTCGAACCAGGCAAGGTACGGATCGTCGACGGCTCCCGGTTTCTGCAGTGTTGCCAGATCGCGACCGGGAGTGAGGGTGCCGTCCACGGACAGCTCGAAGAGCGTGTCTCCTCGGTGCTCGATCTTCTCGATCCCGAGGCCGTCCTCTCCTTGCCAGCACTCGACAGTGAAAGACGGAAATCGACGGAGTCGGTCGCGACCGCGTACGAACCCGCCTATCAAAAACTGATCAAAACGGCTGGCTGGTAATCACCGTCTCTTTGCTGACTACTGATCACCGAATCTGGGCAGCCTGCACGGCGAGTTCGATATCCTGCCGTGGATTCGTCGTCACACTCGGACCGTGTCCAGTGTGCATCTCCTGGAGATCGTCGCCGACGGTGTCGAGCAGCTTCTGAATGCTCTGAACCAGCAGCGCTCGATCCCCTTCTGCGAGATCGGTCCGGCCAAAGCCCCCGTTTGCGAAGACAAGATCGCCAGCAAACAATACCCCGCTCGCGGCCGCGTACAGACAGATGTGGTCGTTTTTGTGTCCTGGGGTGTGGACCGCCTCGTAGGAATCGTCGCCAAGCGTGAGCGATTCGCCGTCCGCAATCTCGTGGTCGACGAGCTCGTGGTTCGGATCATACCCCCAGATATCCACGTCGAAGGTGGTTTTGACCTCTTCAACGTTGCCGATGTGGTCTGGATGCGTATGCGTCAACACGACTGCATCGAGCTCGGTCGTGTGCTTTTTAATCTCTGAGACAACGTCAAACTGTGCGCCCGCGTCGACCAGTACCGTGCGCTCGCCGCCGACGAGAAAAACGTTACTCGTCATTCCAGGTTGGCCGGCCGCGAGATTCTGGATCATAGCAGATGGTAGGAGTGCCCGGGGTTTGGGTATACCGATTTTCTCCCATAAGGCTATGTATATCGAGGCAGAATACCCCGAGCAGATGGCAGACTCGGATCCCGTCCTGTTAATCGTCGAGGATGAACCCGACGTTGCGGAGACGTACTACCTGTGGCTCGAAAGCAGCTACGAGGTTCGAACCGCCCAGAACGGTGACGAAGGCATCGAGCAGTTAGACGAGACAATCGATGTCGTGTTGTTGGACAGGATGATGCCAGGACTCTCTGGCGATGAGGTACTCGCAGAGATCCGGACCCAGGAACTCGACTGTCGCGTCGCGATGGTGACTGCAGTCGAGCCGGATTTCGACATACTCGAGATGGGGTTCGATGCATATCTTTCAAAACCCGTCAAAAGCGACGAACTCCAGAACACTGTCTCGAACCTCCTCGAACGCTCACAGTATGATGCACTTTTGCAGGAGTACTACGCACTGGTGGAAAAACGAGCAACGCTCGAAGCGACCAAAAACCAGGCCGAACTCGACGGCCATGAAGAGTACGCCGAGCTGAGAGACCGTATCGAACGGCTCCGGGGAGAGCTCTCGGAAACACTTGGCGGGATTCAGGATGACGACGATTTCATTGCGACGATTCGTGATATCGGAGACGATAGTTAATATGTACGATCTTTCCGGTGGTCTGGGCGAAAACAGCGCTGTTCAGCCTGGGACAAATATTCTCATTTCTGGCTCTGATGAAACAAGCCGCAACTGTATCCTGGAGACGCTCGCCGACGGAATGCAAAACGGCGAGGGTGCTGTCGTAGTCACAACTGACTCCTCGGCCACAGCGATTCTCGAGGCACTGGAGCAACGGGGGGCGTTCGATTCACAGTTGCTAACTATCGTCGACTGTTCCGGTGGCGAAACACGCGACTGGAAAGCAGCGGATACCGACACCGCGACAGACGATCGATCCACAGCGGATACCACCGGAACAGACGAGCGAACGACGCTGGCTGACGGTGTGTTCGTCTACCGGGCCGCCGCGCCGACGGAGCTAACCGCAATCGGTGTCGGCGTCGTCGAATGCTTCGACCAACTCTCACAGCGTGGCGTCGACCGCTGTCGAGTTGGTCTGCTCTCGCTCTCGACAATGCTCGAACAGCGAAATGAATCCGAGATATTCAAGTTCAGCCATGTAGTCTCCTCACGACTCGACTCGGCCGGGTTTCTCGGGCTGTTCGCGATCAACGACGACGAAGCTGACACACACTCCTACCAGATCATCCGTGAAGCGTTCGACGAGACAGTTGAGCTCTAGGGGTCCATCCGTGGGTCGCCCGTTCGCTTCGTTTGATACTCCCGAACCCAGTCGACGAGCCAGCTGACCGGTCGATCGATCGGTGCACGCAACCGCTTGCCGATCGCACCGAGATACCCTTCCTTTCGTTTCGGGCTCGTCAACCAGATCGCCCCGCCAACGCTCACCATCGCGAGCAGGATGCCAAAGATGACATCAATTCCCCAGTGGATGCCCAGATACATCGTCGAAATAACGACAGAGATGGCGAGAATCGAAGAGACCGGAACCCAGAGCAAATACTTTTTGCGAGTCCGAAAAGCAAGCAGTGCAACAGTCACAGCAAGCGAAGTGTGCAATGACGGGAAGACGTTGACGTTTGCGTTGAACTCCTGGGTGAGCAGGTGTGACTCCGGCCAGTGGAGATATAGAATCTGATCGACAACATCTGGCATCACGTTTCGTGGGCCGTAGGCGATAAACAGCATGTAACAGATCACACCGATCGTGTAATTGAGCGTGTACGCAAGCGTGATCTCACGGACTGGTCGGCTGTCACTAAGCACGAAGTAGGCGACCACCGGAAAGACGAGCAGGAAGATGTAGCCGTAGATGTAGGTGTAGGAAAAATAGATATCGGCGAGTGGGTGTGAGTAACCCTGGAGCCAGGCGACAAAGTACCCCTCGTAAGCGAAGATGGTGTCGGTTATCTGCCAGCCGACTACCCACGACAGTGTCGGTCCGATATCACGCAGCACCGAGTTGAGCGCAAGCACACCACCGAGCAACACCAGATACGGAAACACGGCCACGAACCGGTCGAGCGCCCTATTTCGAAACTCCCAGAGCCGGTCGAGGCCCACGATTGTGATCAGTCCAAGTACTGTAAGCAGGGAGACGACCACCGCGACCTGTGGGAGTAGTGGAATCATAGAATGCGTAGTGTTCCGTCTTCGTCGAACTGGAACCCGTACTCTCTGAACGCTTCCTGTGCCCTGTCGATGTCGACCTCGCCATCAGTGCCGAGAAACGGCACCACAGGATCGGTCCCGTCGAATCGGAACTCCTCTGGCCCCCACACCGTCCCGTCGAGTGGATGGGCCGCTGGCGTGCCGTGCCCGCCGAAGATGTCGTCGACAACGTACTGTTTGTCGACCAGTCTGGCAAGCAGTCGCCGGAAGTACGGGTTGCTAAACGGCTCGGCCGCAGTGTTGAACCCGATATGGTACGGTGATGGCGAGTGCTCGACCAGCATCGAGACGGCCGGTTCTTCTGCAATCGCCTGGAGTACCTCTTCTCGTGGATCGACACTCGTCGCCGTTCCATCCAGATCGTCTTGGTTGACAAGCTCTACTGCAGATTCGTTTCCCGGCACCATTCGGAGCTCAAGCAGATCGAACGGCACACCGCTTGTAAACCGGTCCGGAATCTCGGTCAGCGAATCGCCACCGCGATAGAGGAAATGCTGTTCGAACGGTACGAATGTCACCTCGTCGTCAGCGGAGACGTCCGCTATCTCTAGCGGGCCACTGCCGACGGGATCGTCGTTTTCCCACACCAGCGCCTCCGTGACGTTGCTCGACCCCTGGATCCCCGAGACGCTTGCGACTCCAGTCTTCTCGCTCCAGATATGCTCCGGGAAGATCGGTGTCACGAGCGTCTGCATTGCAACTTCCTCACTTTCTGTCTCGACTGTGAGCCTGACTGTTTCGTCGTCGACAGCCTGTGTATCAGAGACGAGTACGCTCCAGGCCCGGAACAGCGGCGCTGGAACAGGTTGTGAAAGCTCACCCAGTGACGTATCCGAGAGAAAATCGAATGTAAACGCGACATCGCTCGCTGTGAGCGAGACTCCATCGTGCCAGAGCTGTCCGGGACGCAGCGAGACGGTGAGTGTTGCGTTGTCGTCACCTTCTTCGAACTCCCAGCTTCTGGCCAGCCAGGGAACCAGCTCGTCTTCGATCCGTCGCAGCAGTGGGTCGTACAGCAGATCGGTAAACGGTTCTGTCTGTCTGAACTCGACGGCAAGTGGGTTCAGATTCTGTGAAACCCGCGCATCGATGGCCGCGAGCTTGAGTGGCAGTTCCTCGTCGTCGGTCACGGCCTCTGCTCGTTCGAGCCCCAGATACGACAGCGGCTGTCGGATTCCATGCGCTTCCCACCCGGTAAACCGGTCAGTCCGAATCGCACGTATCTCCTCGGGATATCCGATTGTCGTAAACGGCTGGTTTTTGACGATACTCTCTGTGAGTGCCGTGACGGCTTTCACCCGGCTCTCGCCGGCTGTCCGTCGTTGTCGATCAATATTTTCCTCAGTCGCGATATTTGCGAACCCGTACGGGTTCTGCCACCCCGACTCGCCGGCAAAAGACGAGTGGAGCAACCCATAATACTCGTTGGGATCGGCGACTGCTGGCAACCGTGCGACGAACAGCTCGAAATTACGGTTCAAAAGCACCTCTCGCAGGAGCTCGGTCTCGGGCAAAATGTTCAACGTTGCACTGACTCCGGCATCTTCGAGATTCGAGACGAGATGTCTGGCGATCAGCGTCGCCCGACGATCCGAGTCTGCTGGTGGGGCAGTGACTGTCAGTGAGACTGTCTCCGGTGAACTCCGGTTGACGATGCTCCTAACTCGCTGGACACAGCCACTTGATGCTCCAAGCGACGCTGCTGCAGCACCGCCGAGCAGCTGGCGTCTGGTTATTTTTGGGGAGTCTGCTGTGGCTCTGTCCATTGCACTGTGTATCTTTATTTAACTCTTCGAGCTGTACATAAATTTGCTGATTACACGCTCTCTTTTGAGTATTCGGGGAATACTGCATCGAGTATTGCCCGACAATCGTGCCGGACGGGATCCGTCGCTGGCGATCCAATCTCTTGTTCGTACTGTTTGATCGCTTCGGTAGCCGCGCTCGAATCGAGATTCTGTGTGTTCAACAGCCCGGCATCGACAGTCGCGCCCGAAATCGGTTCGGCCAGCTGCTCGTACAGTCTGGCGTACGCTGCCGGGGCTGGCAGCTGAAAGGAGTCGTATCCGCCGACGTGTGTCTGCCCTGCGACGTGACACAGCGCAAGCGAGTCCGGCTGTGTGCCGTGTAAGAGTGCGGCAGTGACCCCCGAGTACGCCGGGTGGGCAAGCGCCCCTTGGCCCTCGACGAACACGATATCGTGATCGGCCACACGTTCAACGAGCTGTTCGGCAGCACCGGCGGCGAAATCCGAGATCACCCGGTCGACCGCGATCCCCCAGCCCGCGATCAGTATCCCTGTCTGGCCTGTCGGGACCACACAGGCGTCCAGTCCCTCCTCGCGCGCTGTGTCCCGTAGTTCGAAAGCACTGGTCATCTTCCCCGACGAACAGTCTGTGCCCACCGTCAGCACCACATGTGCGTCGACGTCGCCGGCCGTGCCGGCTGCCACACCGATGTCGTCTGGTGGCTCTCGAACGTCCTGCAGCTCCCCGCCGTGTTCTTTGGCGAGTGCAACGAACTCCTCGTCTTCCGAAAGCAGATAGTGCAGTCCCGCGGTGACAGTACAGCCGCGTTCGAGCGCACTACGCACATCCGGTCGCCAGGACTCCTCGAAGCCACCACCGATCGGCGCGACGCCGATCACGAGCGCGTCACACTGCGGAACGTCTTGCATGCGCTCGACGATCGGTGCATCTTGTACGTCGGAAAGAAAATCGCTCACACGCGCGCCAGCCCGGGACTGATCGATCACGGCGACGACGTCGTGTTCGCTGTATCTGAGGATCCCAACGGCAGTTTTGGCCCGGCCGGGGAAGTTCTCGTGTGCCAGAATGGCGACCCGCATACCTGACTAGGCGAGACTCTGGCGGTTAAAATCCTCGCTAGATGACGCGAAGCTGAACGGTCCAGAACTGCTCCCAGGCAGAGCGCAGCGCTTTCTCTGGTTTGCCAGTCGCATCGACCGCGCTCGTCTCCGCGGCCAGATGCATAAACTCACCCAGCACGGAGCGTTCACCGACGACGTACAGCGGATCGGCTTCGCGCTCTTCGAGTGCGGCCTGACAGCGGTCAAGATGCTCGTCGATCTGTTCGTTCCGGAGTCGCTCGAACCGTGCCTGAGAGAACCCTCCTTTCGAGTGCTGACTTTTCAACTCGCTGTCGAAGCCGTGGAAGGACACTCGCTCGTCACCCTGGTAGGTCCCCATCGCGAACAGATCGGACCGGACGAGTGCGAGCGTATACCGGCCACGGGGCTGGAACCAGGAGCGGTCGATGGCAAACTCCTCGCCCCACTCTGTGAACGGCTCCGGTGAGACCGGGGGGCGGAGACAGGCCCCGACGAGGCCGGCGTCGTCGCTAACGACTACACAGGGAGCTGCTCTGGAGACCAGCGCTGCACGCTCGCCGAATGCCTCACGGATTTCCCGCGGTAGATCACGACCATCGTCGAGATAGGCAGTCAGTGCGCCTTCGGTGCCAGTCTCGACAGAGTCGAGACGGTTCAGAATCTCGTCGAGCCGTCCGCTATCGATGTCTATTTCGGCTCGGTAGCTCAGTCCGGTTTCGTCGGACTGGAGCCGTTCGACCTGATCTTCGAGCTGCTCGATGCGGTCTTCCATCCGGTTGACCTGCCGCTGTGCTTCCTGTTTTTCGGTGACGGCTTCTTTTCTGCGACGCTCCTCGGCGCCGAGTTTATCTTCGAGATGCTCGATCTCCTCGGTGAGCTCCTCGATCTCTTCTTTGAGTTCGGTCCGACCGAACAGATCGTCCAGCATTATCTCGTGGCGTAGACTGGCAGCTATTAAAAACCGGTGGCACCGACTCGGTTGTTGATACTGCTTTCCAGAACGGCTCGAACGCTACCAGCCTGTTTTGCCCCGGGAGAACTCGAGAAGCTGGTCGGCCCGCTCGGCTTTCGCCAGCAACACCTCCTGAAAGCTTGGTGGGTTTCGAACAGTCGTCTCCGCGAGCACTGACTCGGGAACCGACAGTGTGTCCGCGGGGACATCTTCCTCGCCATGGACAGCGAGATGGCGCGAGCCGAGTTTCATCACAAGCGGCTTGTCGAGGCGCTCGATACCCTGCCCGTCGGCGTACAGCTGTTCGTTCACGCGCTCGTGTTGCTCCCTGCACATCGTCACTCGTTTACGAGTGCTCGGTTCGACGTACAGACGTCCCAGGTAGTATCCGTTCGAGAACTGTTCAAACATACGGTTCGTGGTGTGTTAGCGTGTCTGTACGTATAAAAAGTTCCCAAAGGACTTATGTCGTACTGCAGACACGCAGTTTCTCCGTACTATTGAAAATCTGATGGTTTCTCTCTTGCTGTGTTCGAAACCACTGTTCGTTCGATGCTGACTCGGCAAAATCAAACTACCGCTTTTCGCGCCATATTAAACTCTATAATGGTCTATTGAGTCGTTACAGAGTGTAATAAACAAATCGAACGGATCTCTGGCTTTATATGTGGGTGGGAAATACTGTGTGACAGGATATGAGCCCCCGCCACTATTTGCTCGTTTTGTTGGTTGCGACGGTCGGCGTCGCGTTCGTAGTCGTGCCGACAGTCGGTATCTCGGCAGAGTTTCAGGAGGACGAAGAGGAGCCAGAGGGGGAGCTCGGCACCGAGATGACAGCATTTGCGCAATCGAGTGCTGTTGATGCAGAGAGTTCGATCGATACCAGCCTGTGGCAGGCGACGGTCAATGCGTCTGAACAGCCCGATGCTGCCGTGGCGAATCGCACCGAGGAGCTAGAACAGCGACTCACAACCCTCGAGAACAGAAGCGAGGAACTAGCAAATCAACCTGGAGTGGGTGCTTCGTACAATGCTCGTGCGAGCGCCGTCAGAGCGGAGCTCGCAAACCTGCAATCGGCGATCGACCAGACGAACGAAACAGCAACACGCCAGGGTGTCGACGCCACTGCCGTTGAAGAGCTTCGACAGGATGCTAGTAACCTCACAGGCCCGGAAGTCGCCGAACGTGCCCGGAACCTCACCGACGCACCGCGCGGACCACCTGATGACGCCGGTAGCGGTCAACCAGATCGCGCTGGAGAGGGCAATGAGACGGGCCAGCCCGGCCACGCTGGAGAGGGTAACGAGACAGGCCAGCCCGGCCACGCTGGAGAGGGTAACGAGACAGGCCAACCAGACGATACGGGGCCTGATGATGACGACGATGGGTCCAGTGGTGGACCACCAGACGATACGGGGCCTGATGATGACGATAACGACGATGGGTCCAGTGGTGGACCGCCGGACAACGGTCCTCCGTAGCCCGGCACTTTTGAAATTCAGCTGATGGTAGGGGCCAACCTTTTATTTGGGAACTCATTACGTTACGTAAATGGAGTCAGCCGAATTTCTCGATCTTCTGGGAAATGCGAACCGTCGGCGTATTCTCCGTCTCCTTGCAGAGCGGCCCTGTTATGTGACCGAGATCAGTGATTTTCTCGGTGTCAGCCCGAAGGCTGTTATTGACCACCTCGAAAAACTTGAGCGGGCTGGGCTGGTCGAGAGCCGGACAGACGAGAAACGACGCAAGTACTTCTCGATCGCACGGCATATTCGGCTCGAAGTGACAGTCTCTCCCTACGAATTTGGGACAAAGAGTGCCTATCCAGCGAGTTCCCGGCTGGATATCACGACCTGTCGCAAGCTTAGTATCGATCTGGATCAGGATATCGACGGGACAGATACCGACCGTGACCCGGACGATATCGTCACCCTCGCCGAGGCGTTACACAGTGTCGAGACGCTCGAACGAGAGCTGTCACTCGCCCAGCGGTGGGCACAGGGGCGTACCACGGAGCTTCGGGAGCAACTTGACGGCGCGCTCGGGAGCGAGGACAATAGACTGCTGTCGAATCTTCTCGTTTTGCTCGCCGACGGACCGATAAACGTCGATTCACTCGGTCGCGAACTCGAAGTCCCGCCGCCGGTTATTGAGGAACTGCTCGAAGAGCTAATCGCCGAAGGGATCGTCACCCAGCAGGGTGAGGAGTACAAACTCGAAGAAAACTAGCGGTCACCCCTGTTCCAGTTCGCCGAGATCCTTTGTCAGCCCATTACGCATATCACGACCGAAGTAGTGGCCGACTGCACCGGCGAGTGCGCCACCGACAGCACCGAAGGCCACGATAGTCGCGCCGCTTCCCACGAGTGCAATCACCAGATTCCCCAAAAGAACCGAGCCACCACCAGCAATCGTACCCGCAAGCGCGAGCTCGACGTACCGTCTCGTGTCGGTCCCAAGCCCGTAGATGAATCCGGCTGCGGCGATCCCGAGGAACGTACCGAGTATCCCGAGAAATGGAATTGCACCGAATAGAAACGTCGTGACGACCATCAACACGAGCGCGATCACGAGCGACCGTCCGGAGACGACACTCTCTGCGCGCTTGCGGAGCCGGCTCTTGTCGCCACCCGAGTCCTCTTCCTGTGAGACGGAGTCATCGATTCCCGGCTCGACATCGACGCTCACGTCGCGACTGATCTGCGTGTCGCGCTCTGGCATACCTGCATTTATCGCTGGATCATCATTGATGTTCGGTTCCTGTCTCCGGAACCGAAACACGCCATTCGATTTTATGTCGGGGCAGTTAGAGCAGAAAACTACCTTCATACCGTACTCAAAGAACGATATAAGCAGTTCCTACTTATGCACGATTGTGTCTCCTAGTGCCCCAGTCGCCGGCAGACTGGCGGTTGGGTTCGAGAACGACTAGGGATCTTTAAGTGCTCCCACGTAGTTTCTCCGACTATGAGTAAATTCCAGCTTGATGCAGCAGACGACGTCAGTGACGACGAGGTCGTACGGGTCGGAATCAACGGATTCGGGCGGATCGGACGAAGTATTTTTCGGGCAGTGCTCCAGCATCCGGAGATTGAACTCGTTGCCATTAACGACGTGATGGATCCGGAGGATATGCGGTATCTGGCCAAACACGACACCGTACAGGGTCGACTCGACGGCGTTGGACTGGAGGATGGCGAGCTGACGGTCGGTGACACATCGGCAACACTGTACGATGTCAAGAGCCCAGCCGAACTGCCGTGGGACGAACGCGATGTCGACGTTGCGCTCGAATGTACGGGAATTTTCCGGACGAAAGACGAGGCAGCAGCCCACGTCGAGGCCGGTGCAGAGAAAGTGATCATCTCCGCGCCGCCGAAAGGCGACAAACCAGTCAAACAGATCGTCTACGGTGTCAACCACGACGAGTACGAAGGCGAGGATGTCGTCTCCAACGCCTCCTGTACCACGAACAGTGTCTCCCCAGTTGCACACGTGCTCGACGAGGAGTTCGGAATCAACTCGGGGCTGCTGACGACGATCCACGCCTACACTGGCTCCCAGGCGCTCATTGATGGTCCGATGGCGAAAACCCGTCGCGGACGCGCAGCCGCAGAGAACATCGTCCCGACGACGACGGGTGCAGCTCAGGCGACCACAGAAGTCCTTCCGCAGTTGGAGGGCAAACTCGACGGGATGGCAGTCCGCGTGCCGGTCCCGAACGGCTCGGTGACCGAACTGGTTGTCGACCTCGAAGACGGACCATCTGCCGAGGAGATCAACGACGCGTTCCGCGATGCCGCAGACAGCGGTCCGCTGGCGGGCGTGCTCGGCTACACCGACGAGGAGGTCGTCTCCTCGGATATCATCGGGCTGCCGTTCTCGACGTACGTCGATCTGGAGACGACGAACGTTGTCGGTGACGGCGACATGGCGAAGATCCTCACCTGGTACGACAACGAGTTCGGCTTCTCGAACCGGATGCTCGATATGGCGAAGTTCGTCACGAGCGAATAACAAAGCCTCTTCGCGTTTTCAAACTCATTTACGGGTTCACCAATGTCTGCATTCAACACACTCGACGACCTCGCACCGGGACAGCGTGTCCTGGTCCGTATCGACCTCAACTCACCTGTCGAAGACGGTGAAGTCCAGGACAACAACCGCTTCGACCGCTACTCCGAGACGATCCGCGAGCTGGCCGACAACGATCACAAGGTTGTCGCGATGGCCCACCAGGGTCGTCCCGGCCGTGACACCTTCGTCTCGCTTGAACAGCACGCCGACATCCTTTCCGACCACGTCGGCAAGCCAGTCCAGTTTGTCTCCGACACCTTCGGCGACGAGGCGACTGAAGCCATCGAAGCGCTCGAAGGCGGTGAGATCCTGCTCCTAGAGAACACCCGGATGACCGACGACGAACTGCCGGAGAAATCACCGGAGGAGCACGCCGAAAGCGAGTTTGTCCAGACGCTCGCACCGCTTTTCGATGCCTACGTCAACGACGCATACTCGGTTGCACACCGTGCACACGCGTCGACAGTCGGCTTCCCGCTGGTGTTGCCGTCCTACGCCGGTCGCGTCATGCAGGCCGAATATGACTACAACACCGGTGTTGCAGAGCGTGCCCGCAACGCAGACGGGCAGGTGACGATGGTCGTCGGCGGCAACAAATCTAAAGACGTGATCGGCGTTGTCGACAACCTCGGCGATGTCGTCGACAACTTCCTGATCGGCGGGCTCCCTGGGCAGCTGTTCCGACGCGCCCAGGAGTACCCGATCGGCTACGATGTCGAGGGAATGGATCTGCTCGACGACCAGTACGAGGAGACCAAGGAGACGCTCGCAGATATCCTCGAAACGAAAGGTGATCAACTCGAACTGCCGGTCGATTTCGCCTACAAGGGCGAAGACGGCGAACGCGCCGAGATCGCACTGGAAGATATCGAGTCCAAGGATATGGAGTACTTCGACATCGGCCACGACACCATCGACAAGTACTCACCGATCATCCGCGAGTCCGAGGCTGTGTTCGTCAAGGGTGCAGTTGGTGTCTTCGAGGACGACCGCTTCGGGGACGGCACTGTCGAACTGCTCCGTGCGATCGGCGAGACGGACTGTCTCTCTGTCGTCGGTGGCGGTGACACTGCCCGCTCGATCACCAAGTACGGACTCGACGAGGACAACTACGACCACATCTCCATCGCTGGCGGGGCCTATCTCAACGCGCTCACTGGCAAAGAACTGGTCGCCGCGCAGGTGCTGATCGACACAGCCAACTAGTCGTCTGCTGCCGGTCGCACTGCTCGCCGTTTTTGATCAGTAAACATGCTTTCGAGACCGACCCCGAGCGTGCGGTCGGTTAGTTGCATGCTCTGCTCGCGGGTCCGGTCACCGGCAAGCGCCCGGATTGCGTCGATGTTCTCGGGAACAACGTCTGCCTCCTGGTGGATTGATTGGAACAGGTAGAGATCTCTCCCCTCGGCTGTGATCGACTCCTCCCAGAGACAGTTCTCCCAGAGATCGCCGCGCTGTCGGCCAGCATCCCGGGCGAACTCCTTGAGCGGCCCCAGCCCCTCGATTCCTGCCTGCTCGGGAATGAAAAAGAGCCGAGACTCTCTGCCGAGTAGCTCGCGGACATCACGCGCCCGCGGCTCGCTTTCGAGGGTGACGTTCACGCTGTGGAGGTGCATCAGCGTCGCCGGCACCTTCACGCCCGCCGTATCGATATCCATCTCCGGGAAGATGGTGTTCAGATCGGGACCGTGGTGTGAGGGAATCTCCGTCGGATCTGGCACGATATCGTTGATCGGGCCGCGGTCGATCTCGCCAGGGTCACCACCACGCCGGATTAGTGTAACACGCGCCTTCTCGATGCCATAGCGGTTTTCGAGTGGTGTCAAAAGGCGTGTCAGCCCGGTGGTGTTACAGGAGACGACGCGGAGGATATCCGCGTCCCCGACCTTGTCGTAGTTTGCGCGCGCAACAAAGCTCTGGTCTGCAGCGTCGGCGTCCTCCCCTCCCTGAAGGATTGCTTTCGTACTGTGCTTTTCGTACAACTCGCAGTTTCGTTCGCCGATTCCAGAGGGGGTCGCGTCGACGATCACGTCACTGTCGGCAACAAGCTCATCCACTGGGCCAGCAACGTCGATGCCTGCCTCGGCGAAGGCGTCCGCATGCTCCGGGTCGGCTGCGTACAGATCGTATCCGTTTCTGATCGCGATCTCGGCCTCGTAGTTCGGACGGGTCTTGGCAACGCCTACCAGTTTCATATCGGGTTGGGAACAGATCGCGTCTGCAACACGTTTGCCGATTGTTCCGTAGCCATTGACGCCGACGCGTATCATACCCCACGCTTTTCGACCGCTGGTAATAATTCTTTCGTAATAAATAATGAAGAATTAATTCGGCAGTGAGTTATCTACCAGATTTATATCATTTACTCGGCAGCGAGTCAATCGGCAAAACCTCGCCAACGACTGCCACCAGCGTGGAGCGCCCAGAAGGGAAATCCCTATGAGTTGACCGCCCGGAGTGTAGAGTATGAGCGACGGGGACGAGCCAGACCGCGAGGCCGAACAAGTAGACGAGGAGGAACTCGCGGAGCCGGCAACTTTCGAGCAACGACTCGAAGCGGCAGCCGAACAGGTCGAGGCCGCAGCAACCGAGGACGATCTCGACGACGCCGACGAACTCCTCGACGAGATCGAAGCCGACCTCGAGGAGGCAGTCTTTCCCGAGCCGGAACCCGACGAGGACGAAGACGAAGAGGATCTGCCGGATCCTAAGGCGGAGTTCGAGGACGAACTCTCGGATCTGCGCAGCGATATCGAGGACCAACGCGGCCCGTATGTCGATGATATCACCGACGTGATCGAAACTGGGGAGTCGACGATCACCACGAGCGAGTGGGCTGAGGAGGGAGAAGAGGAGGTCGCGACGGCAGTCTCGACGTTTTTCGAGAGCGCGAGTGAAACGCTCTCGGAATCATTCGAGCGAGAGACAACAGATCCCGATGACGTTGCCGAGGAGCTTGGGGGCGTTCGCGAGACGATCGCGGAGACGCCGCTTGATCCCGACGATGACGCGGCGACGATTGCCGAACTGCTCGAGGCTGCAGAACAGCTCACGAGCGATCTCGACGACGCGACGCTGTGGACCGACCTGGAGATCCGCGAACAGCTCACCCGCGAGGGGTTTTACGACGTACTCGAACCCGAGGTGATGAAAGATTTCCCACCGGAGCTTTCGGCGATCAACGTCTACGAAACCGAACGAGAGATCGAGCCACTGCTAAGCGCCTTCGAGAAGTTCGACTCCGATTTCATGGAAGAAAACCTGCTGGATGCGTTCGAACACCTCGCCCCCGCTGAGGCGTACGAACCGGTACACGCGCTCGCGCAACGGCGAAACAAGCAGCCAGTCCAGATTCTCGGTCGTATCGGTGACGAGCGAGCCTGTGACACCATCGAGGACTTTCTTGGTGGTGGTGACGTCGAACTGGAGAAAACGTCCCTGCGCGCGCTGGGGATGATCGGTAGCGAAGACTCGACCGAATCGGTTGCACAGCGACTCGCCGCAGACAATCGGGAGATTCGCTCGGTGGCAGCGCGGTCACTCGGGATGATCGGCGATACACGTACGATCCAACCGCTGCAGGATGTGCTTGCCGAGGACGAGGCAGACGAGGTCCGGGCAAGTGCCGCGTGGGCACTCACCCAGATCGGTACCGAACGCGCACTCGAAGTCGTCGCCGAGTACGCAGACGACCGCTCTTATCTTGTGCAGACAGAGGCAAAAAAAGCTGCAACGCTCTAGAGCTGGCTCTGTTCTCTGGATTCGGCTGTCGGTTTCCTTTTCGATGCAGTAGGAAGCGAGATTGTAATCGTCGTTCCTTCGCCGGGTGTCGAATCGATATCGATCGTCCCATCGTGGACGGCAACGATCTTCTGACAGATTGCGAGGCCCATTCCCGTCCCGCCGTCCCCTTTCGATCGACCGGCCCGGTTGAACAGATCGAAGACGTATTCGATGTTCTCCGGTTCGATCCCGACACCTTTGTCACTGACAGTGATTGTCGCTTTGTGTGCTGCTTGGTTTCCCGTTATCGTGATCTCCGGCGGGTCGTCGCCGGCATACGCCAGACTATTGGTGAGCAGGTTCTGGAGAAGTCGCCGGAGCAGATGGTCGACACCCTCGACTGTCGGCAGGTTGCCGACTTCGACTGTAGCATCACGGTCGTCGATTTCGAACTGCAATCCTGTCAGTACGTCCGAAACGAGCTGGTTGCAGTCGATCTGCTCTAACGTCGTCGCCTCGGAGTCGATGCGTGAGTACGCAAGCAGATCGTCGATCATTTGCTGGGCCCGTTCGGCATTCTCTTGAGCAACTGCGAGCAGTTCGGCTTGCTCGTCATCCAGTGATCTGTCCAGCTCCTGTTCGAAAAGCGATAGATACCGTTCTGTCGTTCGCAGTGGTTCGCGCAGATCGTGAGAGATGATGCCAGCGAAGGAGTCGAGCTCTTCGTTAGACTGACGAAGTTCAACGAGCGTGGCTTCGATCTCCTGCTGGAGGTTGCGAGTTTCTGTCACGTCCCGGACGACGACTGAATACCCCAGTGTCGTCCCACCGACATCCCTGACTGGTGAGGACGTGAACTGGAGATGTGTCGAGTGTCCGCTTGACTCGATAATGAGTTCTGATTCGACAGGGAACTCTCCGTCCTCTTCCGTTGATGAAAGCGGGGGGATGCCCGCTGCGACAGCTGTTTTGCCTTTGCTGGAGTGGTCTCTTTTTTTTGTCTGGTGGGATACTGTTTTGTTTGCTCCTGTCCTGGCAGCTGTTTTCTTCTCGCTTGTTCCCTCCCAGGTTGGCGCACTCTCACGGATTGTCTCGAACTTGCGAGGGTTGACAAACTGGCTTTCTTCAGGGAGACACGGCTTGAGTTTCCGTCCGATCGCCTGTTCTGAATCGAGGCCGAGCAGCCGGACTGCGGTGTCGTTCAGGTCGAGAACCCGGCCATCCGGGTCGAGGACAATTACCCCTTCCTGCAGCCTGTCGACGACAAGTGGCCGTGCGATGGGATTCAAATCGAACAGCTGGTACTGGTAGATTGCAACGAAAAAGATCACGCCAGCAACTGCGAAACTGAACGGCGTCAGATCGAGATAGGCCGGTGCTGGCGTCAGGCCAGCGTGAAACACTGCGTTCGTTCCGGCCGCCAGCAGCGCACCGAAAATGAGTAGCGCAACCTGTCGGCGGTACACTGTCGGGGACCATAGAAGCAGGTGTGCAAGCAACAGCACACCCCCAAGCATGAGCAGGTAGCCATAGACCGCATGAAGCCAGAAGACGACACCGAAGTCATGCTGTGATACCAGAAGAGCGCCCCCCTCGACAGGCTGGAGGTCGATCGGTTCCCTGACAAGATAATGATACTGATTCGTCACGACAAAGATAAGATACAACACGGGAACGACCGAGAGTGCACCCACCGTCTTCTGATTCAGCCAGTGATCTCTGGACGTAAACTGCAGTGCAAAAATAAACCAGGCAACAGGTACGACTGCCACACCTATGTGGTTGAAGTCGGCCCAGAAGGCCGTCGTGGCCTCGTTTGCACCCGCAAGCTGCAACCCATAAGTGACAGCCCACAGTGCTGTGGCACCAATGAGGACCGCGAAACTGGTTGCACCAGTCACATCCCGGTTTCGCCAGCTGTAGCTGCTGATTGCAGCCATGATCGAACCAGCAGCGAGCAACATCAGTGTATAGGGGGTGTACTGCCAGGCCCAGCCGGTGCCAAACATCGTCAGGCTAGCAACAGTTTGCGTGGATAGTAAATATACTGACCGAACAGTTACTGTTCGAGTTCACTTTTTATACTGTGGATCTGACTACAGAGTTCGTTGTATTGGTCTTCCGATTCCAGTCTGTCGAGGTCATAAACCCGTTCGAGTGCATCTCGCTTCGCTCTGAGCGCTCTGTGTGTTCGCTCTTTTTTGCTCTCTCCCCGGCATGCGAGCTGACTTTCGACTGCTTCGAGTACGGTTTCACGGACGATCGGCTTGAACAGGATCTCGTCACAGTCGATATCCAGCAGTTCGAATCCTGGTTTCTCGTCGACGAGCAGAATCGTTCGACACGCTGCTGGAGCAACCGATGGAACTTTTATGCTGTCCACGCCGGGGACACGTCGTGAGTAGATGATGATGTCGATGTCGTTCTGGAGCTTCTCGTCGACCTGCTCACTGTCGTGAGCGCGATCTATTTTGTACTCCGTCAGCCAGCTGCTGTACATCGCTGTCATTCGGCGGTCTTTCTCGGCGATGAGGATCCGTGGAACAGTCGAGTCGAGGTGTGCATCCCCCCACGCCGCGAGCGCCTCGAACACCGGATCGAGATCCGCTCCTGATTCTGTGAGTGCGTACTCGACGCGCAAGGGTGACTCACTGATTACCGTCCGTTCGACGAGACCGCTCTCTCCAAGCTCGTCAAGCGTATCAGAGAGTACTTTCCCCGAGATATCTGGAATCGCAGTGAGTAGTTCGTTGAACCCTGTTTCGCCGCGTTCTGCGAGCACTGCAAGCACTACTGGCTGCCACTTCTGAGAGAGCTTCGACAGTGCCTCGAGTGCCTGTTTCCGCGCTTGGGAAACATCCAGCCGCTGGTGACGCATACTCTCTTTTGTTTGACTGATACTATAACTCTGCTGGATAATTAATGACTGATGCAGTATTCTTACTCTATTCTACTGTAGCCAACTGAATATGTATACGTTTGATAAAATATAAGTAAGATAATATATAATACATCATATGATCCGGCTGTCTTCTTACACTGTTTTATATTATTTCTGTGATGAACTGTTGTTGTATAAACAATATGGGTGAGACAGCGAAATGAGTCAAGGTGGAATTGAGCTGCTGCTGGTTGAGGACAACGACGAGGACGCACAGTATCTCAGACGACTCCTGCTGGAGTTTGGTGGTGATCGCCCGATCGAACTCGCAAGCGTTGATCGGGCGAGAAAGCGACAGGAAGCAGTCGAAATGCTCGACGAAGAACCCGATATCGTGCTGCTCGATCTCGGGCTCCCTGACAGCAACGGACTCGAAACGATCCGTCCCGTGGTCGATCAAGCCCCACATATCCCGGTCATCGTGATCACGGGGAGCAGGGAACGGGGGCTGGGTCGGAAGGCGATCAGGGAGGGCGCACAGGATTACTTGCAGAAGGGAAAGATCACAAAAGAGCTTCTCGACCGAACGATCCGGTACTCGATCGACCGTCACAGCAAACAACGGCAGGTCGTCGAGTTGAACCACCGACTCTCCGTGCTCCATCGGATCGTCCAGCAGGACATCCGTGACGATATTCACATGATGGTCGGCCGCGCAGACGAACTCCAAACTCGTGTGCAACCGACAGGTGAGTCGGTCGTAGCGTCGTTGCTCGATACGGCCCACCACGCGCTGGAACTAACGGACAGAGCCAGCGAACTCCTTGATCTCGTTTCGACGGACGACGAGGTGCCCCTCCAAGCCATCCAACTCTCTGAGTTGATCGAAAACCGGGTCGAGCGACTGCAGGAGAATCACGACTGTTCAGTAACGGTCAACGGTGCCGACCGCGAGATTGCGGTCAAAGGCATCCCGATGCTCCGGACGGCGATCGAACAGTTACTGGTCAATGCTGTGCGCCATAACGAGAGTGCCGTCCCCGAGGTTGAGATCCATGTGACCGACGACCAGCAGACCGTCTCAATCACAGTCGCCGACAACGGTATTGGGATTCCAGACTCACAGAAAACACTTCTCAATGGGCCCGAGACCAGATATCACCAGCGGGCAGCTATCGGAACGGGGCTGTATCTCGCACTGACTGTGATCGACCAGATCGACGGCTCCATCGAGTTTGCAGACAACACGCCGAGCGGAACTGTCGTGACGATCACACTCACCAAAGCACAGTGATACAAAACTGCTGTTGAGCCTGTCCAACTCTGGCCGAAACGGACTGTGAGATGTCCAATCTTCCAGTAGGTTACTACGTAGTAACCTAAATAGTTACTTTGGGGTTAGCAAGTGATTAAGTCGATCAAAAAGACACCTGCAGTATACATGAATCGACGACAGTTCATGGCAATGGCAGGTACAGCATCAGCAGTTGCAGTAGCCGGGTGTGGGTTCATCGGCGGCAATGGTGACATTTCTGACTCACTTGACGCGGAGTCAGACAGTATGGATGATCACATCTCCGAGGGTATGGATGCAAGCGAAGGCGACGAAGTCGACATTACAGTAGAAGCCGGTAGTTCGGGTGCGCAGATCGGCTTCATTCCCGAGGAGGGAGAGACAACTGCTGGCGGAGGGCAAGGAACACCTGATGATATTGGTTTTGGATGGTGGCTCGACGAGAACGAAGAACACACCGAGACCGTCGAAATCAATGAGGACGAAACCTGGGTTTTCTGGATTACACAGGGCTCAGCCGATGTCGAGGCCGAGATCGTATAACGACGCTGTCTCCCGATACTGCAGGCTCTCATACTGGTGGCTATAAGAAACTGAAGAGTTTCGACCCTACGGAGGATGGAATCTCTTCACGAATTCATAACCACAAGTATCAATGATATTATATTACGCCGCTGGGGTGGCAGATACTGTAAACTAGCTGTTGCTACCAGATACAGCGGGACTCAAAAAATACAGTTTCACCTGTGATACCATCCAAACCGAACTGTGGTTGCTACGGCTCGGTAATCTCTTCTTCGGGTTCGTCGTTCCCGCCGCGGAATTTTTTCAGCGTTACAATTCCAACAACAACAGCAACTGCAGCCAGAAGGGCTTTTTTGACTTTTCCCATATCTGTATATCACTCACGACAGATAAATAAATATAACTATTTCATGATAGATCCGGGAGATATTACTGCGGGCTGGCCGTCTCACGGAGTCTGGATTCGACAAACAGTTCTCCAGCCCGGTAGGATGATCGCACCATTGGGCCGCTGGCGCAGTAGGCAAAATTCAGCTCTTCTTCAGCGACCTGTTCCCAGGTATCGAAGAGATCGGGATGGACGTACTCCGACACTTCCAGGTGTGATCGGGAGGGCTGGAGATACTGGCCGAAGGTGACGATATCAACGCCCACCGACCGGAGGTCACGCATCGTCTGGTACACTTCGTGATCGTACTCGCCGACGCCGAGCATCACCGACGTTTTGGTAAAGGCTGCACCCTGCTCGCTGGCTTGGCGCAGCACGGACAGCGACTGCTCGTAGCCCGCCCGGCGGTCCCGGACTGGCCACTGGAGTCGCTCGACGGTTTCGATGTTGTGAGCGATCACGTCAGGCTCGGCGTCGATGATCTTCTGGACGAGTGCTTTCTTACCCTGAAAATCGGGGATGAGCACTTCGACGAGAATATCCGAATCGCGTCGTTTGATCTCCCGGATCGTGCGGGCGAAATGTTCTGCTCCCTGATCCGGCAGGTCGTCGCGGTCGACGGATGTGAGGACAACGTACTCAAGGCCGATCTCGCTCACGGCGCTGGCGACGTTTTCGGGCTCGTCCGGATCGAGTGGCTCCATCCCGCCAGTCTCGACATCACAGAAGTTACAGCCTCGCGAGCAGCGATCTCCCATCAGCATGAACGTCGCGGTGCCAGGGCCATCTCGCCCCGACCAGCACTCTCCCATATTTGGACAGGATGCCTCCTCACAGACCGTATGGAGGTCATGCTCCCGGAGGGTCTGTTTGATTTCGGTAAACCGTTCACCCGAGGGTGGGCGCATCTTCAGCCACTCGGGTTTGCGGGCGTGACTCATTACGTTGTGGTTGGGTTGTGGAGACTAAAGCTTGGGGCTCTGCTCTTTGAT
>LKMJ01000506.1_pt1 | contig 29852 bp, 35 predicted proteins | sample 643391 | NCBI WGS metagenome assembly LKMJ01 (sample SAMN04112250, study PRJNA286221) | soda lake metagenome | biome: soda lake; feature: Kulunda Steppe; material: water; isolation source: sample PL-Br10 brine of Picturesque Lake | place: Russia: Kulunda steppe | collected 2010-07 | reverse complement strand
GGCACACCTAGGAATGGAGTCATATGCCTGTTTGAAGTCAATAAATGCTGCATGCAACCTAGGTGAGCCATGAGGTTTTTTGTTTGCGCAGCATGCAGCAAATGTCTGAGGATAAACATGGGCTGGACAGTGTTTCTGCCTGGATAGAATCCAAATTGCGTGTCAGGTTTCTTATTGTTCTTCTGACACCACTCCGTCACGTATACTCTCAGTACATTCACATACAGCCAGTACATTGTTCCGCTCACAGCCAACATGCGATAGTTGTTTGGATCCAGCACAGGACCTCTTATATGCAATACTGAAGTAGTAAATTGTTCACATGTTACAAGGTTACAAGAAAAAGGCCTTCAGTCAAGAAGTGCGACTGCTAGCCTGCTCATAAAAAACTATCAGTGCATCAAGGAAAAAATATAGCTTATTGTTTTCCTGGCCCAGAAAAGTAGACACATTGTTTAAGCCTGCGTTAGAATATAGGGAAGTATAAGCCTTTGGGGAGAGACCACGTGTGGATGGGTGCAGTGGAAAAGGACGTGTTGCTCATCCTGTACATCATGAGCATGACACAAGTCACAAGTAGGGGAGGTATTGTGAGTCCAGGTCACAGTTTCAATTCGTAGAGTGTGGGCACGAAGTCTGAAGCGAGCCACACTGCGAATAACATCGTGAGGAAGATCAAGAAGCATGTTTCTAGGAAGGGTGTATGGCGTATGTGTGACCAGGGCCTCCTGTTAGGGAGGGCACACCACTGATGGAAAGTGGAGCGTTTGCTGTTGCGCTCTTGTGGATGTGTAGCAGAATAAGGTCCAATAAACCAAGTGCCTCTCCCTGAGATCCACAACAAAAAACCAAGATCAATGGGTTCACATTTCAGCAGCCTTTCCTTGGACAAGTAGGATTGTGTGGAACCATCCATAGCAAACAGGATGTGGGATGACCAACAATCATCACACCGTGAGCTAAGTTGCATGTCAGCATGTAAGATATTTCTCGCAGTGGAACTATTGCCTTGGGTCTAAGCATTGTATAGCCGCACTGCCGCCCGGAACCAGTTAACTGTAGAGGCTCTAGACTACACTCGCGCATGACACACCAAGAAGGAGTTGTGTCCCTGACCATCAGAATCCTCTTGAGCACCGTCATCAGCCATTTTTGTAAAGGATTGTCCATTTCTTTGCCCTGTCGTAAGAATGGGGTGGCCCAATCCTGGCTTGCATACATACCAGCAGGAATTGCGTACGTTTTAAGGAGCCACATGCGGATGTGTACCTTGTTTGTAAGGTCGTGCTCCTGTATGAATTGTTTGATGTGGAAAGTACCGGCTGTGAATGGATGTAGCGCTGCATCAGCTGCAGTTCACTTGCTACAGCTGAGGCACAAAAAGCTGCACCTGCCAACCAAGGGCATCAGCAAACGGTAACTCACAGTACCAGATATAATAAAACTCTAGCAAACAACACAAGATTTTCTTAATCCTTCATGTCATCCATTTAGGTGTGGGAGGTTCTGTCTATACCTCCAACACTTTGCAAGGATTAACAAGGTTTACAAAAAGGGCCTTCAGTCAACAAGAGCGACTGCTAGCCTGCTCATAAAAACACAGTAAGACCGTGAAGGAGCAAATCAAGCTTAATGTTGTTCTGGCACAGAAAATTAGACATACCATGGGAACCTGCGGAAGAAAACAGAGAAACATAAGTCCATGAAGGGGGTTGTAGCTTGGCCTTAATGTACAAAGAGCCCATGAAACTGTTCTCAAATTATCTACTCACTCTGTGCATCAGGCGCGCAAATTGACTTTATCTAGACACGCTCTTGACAAAAACAGTTGCTCTCGAACTTTGAGACTTGAAATTTTAGTTTGGAGCAGGGCCCCTCCCGGGGATGGTCTGTCACCCTCCAGATCCTCTCTAGGACTTCTTTTTCCCCTGGTGGAGGATCTCCAAGCCAATATTTCCTTAATTGATGCAGGGAGTACTTCGCCAGGTATTCTGGTGTTTTACTGCCTGCGTAGTTCACTTTTCTTTTTCTTATTCTGTAGAGAATGGATAATGATAATGATACTAATAAAGTAATTCCTAAGCATGGCAACAAACCTCAATGAGTCCCAGTGACAGCCTAGTAAAATTTGTCAGTAAAATATCTGGTAAAATATCACGTAAAATATTGGTAGAATATCTGGTAAGATATCTCCAACCAACAACTGTCTGATCTCAAATACAGTCTCAAACACCTATTTCAAATTGCCAAGTCGGCAAAAACACAGTATGGCGTGACAAAATACATTTCAGTAGTTGGAGCTTGATGGCTCCCAGCTCAGGGCAAAGCTGGCTAGCTCCACACATTTGCCAAACATCCACCAATGCACTAGACTGATTTTTAGGTGCACGCACCAATGTGGACATCACCTGGCTGCATCTGAAATTCCCCTGATCCCGCAATACTCAGTATTGGCTGCAAATTGCGGCCTGCCACCTTTCCCTTTTCCTCCTGGCTGAGGCTTGTTGTACTTAGGTCACCTTAAATGACCGCTACAGAGTCCATAGCTGCTCCCTTTATCAGAAGTAGGAAGAGGAGCTACTCCAGGTCAATTTGCTAAACTAACATAAGCAACCACCCATGTGCACAGTCCTTAATGTGGGTGTGAAGATTAATTCACCCTTAGATCATGCTTCATTGTTGCCTCCAGACAAAAAACCTAACATTCAGCACCTCATGCTCACAATTCACTGCTGAATGGGGGGGATACACTTATCATGTGAAACGCTGAATTCTTCATGATGGTGATCTGGCATTACAGATTGCTGCTCGCCTTCCAGCCTGACTCCTGTAACAGTTTGCTATGTTCACCAAGCATTCCCAACGTTCTATCTCTTGTCTGCATTACCTACCATTCAGAATGGAGAATGCTGAATCATTTCAAAGACCAAGTTTCCATCATGAATAGGAGAAAGAAAATATGTTGCATTGGTATTCCAAAACGTGGTGGACTCATGATGTGCATGAGCTAAGACAGAAAGAAACAAAGGAAGGAAGATTACGCCCTCATGGTTCCCACGGAAGCATATGTACTATAAGGGAGAGGCGTGCATAAGGAGCATACCATAAAAGATATTAGATGCTTAAGAAGATTACATACATCACAAACACAAAATTAAAAAAATTACATACATCACAAACACGCGTTGTCACTGTCACCAACGTAATGAACAATCACTGACCCTCTGTCAGGATGTCTATTTCACAATCTAGGATCCTGTTTCTCCTGGGACTCAGGCTCCCTCTCTGAGAGGAAGGATGGGGTGTACATAATGGCTTGAGGTGGTACGTTTATCAAGACTGATCCAATTCTCCGAGTATGCCCATACATCCTATTCAAACATCTATCTGTGTCTCCAAAGTACACTCTAACACTTGTCTAGTCTATTATGGCGAGGCAACGTCTCAATACCTTTCACGCAAGCAGTTCCTTTGTCTTGAATACTGCACACTCAAGTCCCAAAGGTTTTAATCAAAGAGAATCTAATAGATGTCATCTCTATCATGTACCCAAGCCAGGTAAATCTAACTTCGAACACAAGCCACGGCGTTTCATCTTTGCAATAGAATGAGAGTCTCAGCGGGTCCTGGCCACAATGAGCTTATAATGGTGGGCTAGCACAACAGTATCAGCTTTAACCCACAAGAATCATGCAAATATGATTTACCCTACCTTTAAACTTGCTGGTCGCAGGGTTTGGTCGGGGGGTTACATTGTGGAGTACAGAACCATGCTGTCTTTGCTACAGGCCGCAAGGAAGCCCTTGTTGATCACTGTTGAAAAGCCTGCCTGCGCATTAGGAATGTTGCAGGAAAGACTTTTTGAGGCAACTTTGGTTATATCAGGCGGAGCATTTAATTTACAGCACCAGTACAGTGCGTGTCAACCAGTGAGAAAAAGAAAAGAAAGAAAAGTACATAGATAGTGAAAACACTCCCTGTATCAGCCAGAACTACCTTAATCGCAAAGGGTGCGGCACTGTTATATATAAGCACTGTAATGTACAAAGTACCCCTCACCTGCAGCTGAAGTATTGGGTAGGCATGGCTGTGCAACTGCGCCACAATTTTGCTGCTGTTCAAGCACCAGATGCATGGGGTGCGTGTCACCTGTGGGGGAACAATGCAACCAACACAGCTTTTTTTGGAAAGATGCAGGGTGGTGCCCAATTCTTGTTCTTTTGAGCACAAATTGTGCACACCATGATCAAGCACTGCCTGTACCCTGATGGCATTGAAGCACTCTTCACACCTTTCCTGGCATGAGAAAGCAGAAAAATCATGCACGACTCACACCATGAACAAGTGCAGGTGGGTCAGCCCTTGCCCTGCACTGTTCAATTTGTATTCAATTTGTAGATGCCAACCCGACTTGAGAGAATGCCCTGATGGGGATCCCCCCAACAGCACGCATGCACCTGCACCTAGCCGCACTGGGGACACACCTCGTCGGCAGATGCCCAGAACTCAGGTGCATCCTCACTCTGGCCGTCTTGACCACGGATACCAAAGCCCAGGTCGGCGGGGAAGTCCAGGAAGCAACCCCGAGTCATCACATCCAAGCTGGCATGGCCCCCTAGGGTGTGTGTGAGGCCCTGCATTTTAACGACAGCATCAAAAGCTGGCATGGGCCCCTAGGGTATATGTGAAGCCCTGCATTGTAACAATAGCACCATGAGCTAGCATGGCCCCCTAGAGTGTATGTGTGGCCCTGCGTTGTAAAACAGCATTGCAATTACAGCATCGCGATAACAGCACATAGGCCCCAGCAAGGGTTGCCGCCTGCTCAGCCGTTGCATGTCAACAGGACATGCAGATAACACACACGGCGCAGGACCGGTGAACAAGCCGTTGCATGTCAACAGGACATGCAGGTCGCACACACAGCGCAGGATCAGTTCACAAGCCTTTGCATGTCAACATGACATGCAGATTGCACACATAGCACAGGACCAGTGCACAAGCCTTGAATGGCAAATATGCACACAGCACAGGACCAGTGCACAAGCCTTGATGGGCCAATATGCACAAAGCGTAGGACAAATGCAGACACAGCTCAGGACCTGTCTGTGCACATGCCATGAAGCACCGATGTACACACAGCACAAGACAAATGCACACGCAGCGCAGGACCTGTGCACAAGCTGTAAAGGGCCAATATGCACGCAGCGCAGGACAAATGCAGACACAGCTCAGGACCTGTGTGTACATATGCCATGTAGTACCAATGTACACACAGCGCAAGACAAATGCACACACAGAGCAGGACCAGTGCACAGCACAGCCTAGGACCAATACACATCACAGCCTAGGACCAATGCACATCACAGCCTAGGACCAATGCACAGCACAGCTTGAATGGCATCATACCAGCAGAAAAGCTAGTTAAAGGAAAAAAGTTTCTGGGTGTGAAGCAAGCAGCCAAAAGACGGGGAATTGAGCATTCTCCCTTGTAAGTCATGCGATTATGACCAACGCATATTATCGTGGTTGGTGTTTAACCACACCTGCTACAATTTCACCGGCTGTAGCAAATCACCTTGAAATTACAACGTGCAGCCTGCCCACTTGGAAGCGTCCAACGCTCCTGGTGCTGCTCTTGCTGCTCTAAGGCACTGTAAATCAAATGGCACGAGTGCTGCTTGCCGGCAAGTCCTGCACCTTCCCCACCTACATCACACAACATGAGAATGGAAACAAGGCAGACTTGCGCATGCTGAAGTATCAGTGTAATGCTTAAGCTACGCATCTAAGCCTCACGCTACAAATTTGTACAAATTGTCAAGAATTGAGCAAGCAAGTGTGAGATTCTCATTATTAAACCCTATCATGGATCAAGAATTGGCTGGCATTGGCTGGCGCAAACTGATTAGACTTAAGACCCGCCTGGCGGCAGGCAGCAAGAGCAAAATAGAGGGCATATCATTTACAGAGTGCTCAGACCTACAAGCAAATGTTTTGTCTTCTTCCAAAGATGTACCTTTCAAATGCTTTTTTTCAGCAACCATCTGGACTTTTGAAGACTTAAGATGCAACACATTTGACACGTGCATTATTACAAATGTGAGCGCAAACACACACATCCAAAAGCTGCGAAGCTCCTGCTTGCACTCACTTGCATCTAGGGAGGTGCCAAGGCACCTGCCTCGCCAAGAAATGGCCACTGCGTGGAATTAAATGATATTTTCAGCTCTACTTTAGCATGCTGCCACTGTGCAAGTGTGCATGCTCAATGAAAGCTACATAATTATATTTTGGTCCATCATTGGTCTGTTTTTTTACCAATACGGCAAGAGTTTTCCAATCACCAACAATCACAGACCTGCCTTAGAGAACAGGTAGCTCTTGGCACCCTGGGTTCATGCAACGTCATGCAATGGGGACATGAAAGGGGTCTGTAGACTCGTAAGAAATACATGATCGGCAGCCTGACAGTGAACAATATGATATGGAGATTGTTCATGGACCATCATCTCTTGAGGGAGAATGCCCTGTGTACAAGACGTCTATCCAAGAGAAATGGCAGTTCATGGGACTTTGAGATTTCAGGCTTGTTATTTTTGGGGATTCTGAGCTGCTTCGACCTGCCTAGAGCTCCTGCAAAAGTGTACACGAGCAAAATTCGACAGAAATATACCAGGCACAACACAAAAGAACAGCTTTGCACTTCTTGCCAGACAGAAGCTTATCCTTGCCATTTGAATGTGAGATTGCCATCTTCAGCAAGATGATAAGATTTAAATGCTGCCTTGATCCCATGCATGGTCGTGCTTCCAAACTTTCCATGCCCTCTACATTTTACAGCCATCGCATGCACTTTGAAAAGGTACACAGGCAAAAGCATTCAACATAGAATCTCTCCTTGCATTGCAGTGCAGATAAGTCCATATGCTTCTTGCTCACCCGACCCGATGCATACATCAAAAGTCAATGACACACATTTTCCCACACGTGCGCACAAAAGCATGCACACATGAGTTGAAGTATAACCCAAGCACCTTCAACCCACCTGCTCCAGTGCGCGCACTGAGGGCCAGTGACTCACACACGCGGCGCCCCATCTGATCTTGGCTGCACAGAGGTCGAGGGGGAGCACAGCTGAAGCCCATAGTGTGCCGACTGCCTGGTGCCATGCCTCCCGCCGCTGCCTCCCCTCTTCCTGGTCCCCCTCCTTTGCCACCACCGATGCCCCACACTCCAGCGGTGGTGGCTGCAAGAGCGCCAATGTCACCCTCGCCCTCACTGCTGCTACTGCTGCTGCTGCTGCTGCTGCTGCCACCACTTCCTGCCGTGTGCATGCCCCAATTCGCCTGTGTGAATAGGCTGGTGCCTCAGGGCTTGAATGCCTGAGTCTGGGCAAAGCGGGCGTTTGGCCCGTTTGGATATCATTGTAACAACGAACGTCTGCCAGTTCCCTGCAAGATCTTCATGGCATCCCCTCATGCCACTGCTGGCGCCCCCGCTGAGCAGTGACACACACGCACCACACCACACACACACCACACCACACACACACACACACACACACACACACACACACCACACACACACATACGCACGCACACATAAACAAGCATGCACACACACACACGCATGCACATACACAAGCACACACACACGCATATGCACACACATGCACACATAGACACAGGCATGCATACACACACACACACGCGCACGAACATATACACACACACGCATGCACACACACATACACATATGCACGCATGCACACACACGCACACACGCACACACACGTACACGCGCGCATGCATATACACACACACATACAAACGCATGCACACACATACACACCCACACAAACACATACACACACATGCACACACATACACACACGCACGCACACATACACACACGCGCACACACACATGCACACACATAAACACACTCATACGCACACACGCACGGAACCAACGCCCCCGCTGCCTCTCACCCGTGCCGGCCATTGGCCGTGCCTCCAATCAAGCAGCAACCTGACACGCCATCAAGCACCGACCTGACACGCCATCAAGCACCGACCTGACACGCCATCAAGCACCGACCTGACATGCCATCAAGCACCGACCTGACACGCCATCAAGCACCAACCTGACACGCCATCAAGCACCGATCTGACACGCCAACAAGCACCGACCTGACACGCCATCAAGCACCAACCTGACACGCCATCAAGCACCAACCTGACACGCTGGCGCTGCTGCTGGGCAGGGACACGAGGGTGTGGACGTGGCGGGGCAGGCCCCCGTACATCTCCACAAGGGCATGGGCGTGGTTTTTTCGGGTGTCCACCAAGGCCACGCTCCCGTTGCCCAGGCCCACGTAAATCTGTGGGCAGAGTTGCAGCAGGCTCAATCGGGAGCTCACGCGCCTCTTTGCAGGGGGGGGTCCATTGGCTTGGTTCCAGAAGAGAGCAGGCGCGGCTGCCTGGCTGCTCGGTCCGAAAGTCCGCATGCACTCCTTCACATGCTGTTTGGACTGTGTTGAGGGCGCTGAGGCAGGCAAGCATTGTGTCTTTTGGGCACGCACGCACCAGGCGCAAAGGTGCGGGCTTCATCAGACTGTGCTACCTGAGCTCACACCTGTGCCATCACACGCAGCCGCCGCAGCCTACTACTGGTGCGCATCCTCCCTGTTCATGTGCTGCACCTCATAGAGTGCTGAAGGCCCCCTGCAAGACGGGCAGGCCTCCACGAGATGAAGGCAATCTACCGACAATCCTCCTCAGCAAAGCCACCACCTGCTTGCGGCCACTAGCTGCGTGCATACAGGTGTGCATGCCTGCCATCCACCCCTGCTGCCAATGTCAGGCCATTGCTTCGCAGCTGTCAATGTCGGGGCGCGCACCTGGTGCTCGTCGCGTGCGCTCCATGTGCAGCTCCAAGCTTGCCCAGGGAGCTGGAACTCCGACACAACGCTGCCTCGCTGGGACATGAGCATCAGCCCCGCGCCCTGCACAGCCGTGACAGCGCAAGCCTGGTTCCTGCTCATCGCAGCCGCTGCAGGCGTACGGCGCGCCACAAGCGCACTTCGCACCATGGCCGCGGCTGTCCTGAAAGAACAGGGTCCGTTGCGCCAAAATGCAGCGGCTGGCGCCAGCTGGCTTGTCACATGGACGCTGCTTGCCCTGGTGCAGGAGCAAAGCACTGGCCCATCCTTCTGACTTGTCCCACTCTCCTCCTGGCTTGTTTCACTCTCGGGCCCATCTCACCCCCTGCCCCCCATTCCATGAACGCAGGGGTTGCCCTGGCCAGGGCCAGAGCACACCCAAAACGTGAACTAAGGGTGAAATAAGACGGCACCTCTGGATCCAGAGGAGGGGGCTGGGTTGAACGATGTGTGCAGCCACAGCCACATGCAATCCTGGACATGCGCGAGTGTGTGTGTGCCTTGCAGGGCGGAAGACAGTGGATGCATGGAGCTCCTGTGGCAGGCACGCGCACCCTGTCCAGTCACTGGGATTGCACAAGGTGGGTGGCCGCACTGTGCCTAGCAACACTGAGCAGTGCAACACTTAGCAGCACAGCGCTAAGCAGCGCAACACTGAGTAGAGCATGGCCATGCAAACAAGCATCAGACTGTGCTGCATGCGCCTGCAGCGAGCAGATGCTGTACTGAGAAGGGCACTCAACACGGAGAAGCACGCGCCTGGGTGGCCAGCGCGCACAGCCTGCCGCTTGATGAGAAGCTGAGGTCTTTGATGGCAGCCACAGACCCAGGCAGCAGCATGCACCCAACGGCCTGCAAGGCGTCAAATAGTGAGGGGGGGCTCTCTGCTGTCAAGCTTGCGCTCGCAGGTGCTCGGCCGCAGCCATGGGGCGAGGAGGACAGCAACCATCTCAGTGCATCTCATGCCTTTGCTGCCTAATTGCTAGGAGTGCTGGAATTCACTGCGTCTTTTGGGCAGTCCAGCGCTCAGGTGGCAGGGGGGGGGAGTGTCGCACGATGAATGCGAGAGGCAATGGGAACGGTGCCACTCGCCCTGCTGATTTGACCGCTCACTAAACAGCATGCCTGCTTCATCACGTCTGACAAGTTGTAACCCTACGGGTGAGCAAAAATGGGGGAGGGAAGGGGAACAGGAGGGGGTGGGGGAGAAAGGGGGTGTGTTGCTGCTGTGTGGTCAGTGCCTGCACTGCGGAGGACTACCACCCAAAAGAGCCTGACCACTGTGTTGCACTGGGCTTGAAGGAGGGGCTACAAGCAGGAATCCACACTTCCTATCTTAGACATGTACATGCTGCTGCAGTTCACAAGCCACGTTCACAAGCCGGACAGGCGCGCACCTCTGGGCAGTTCAAGGGCACTGCGCGCAGGAGGCATCGTCCATGTACGCGATCAGAGGCCACAAGCATCCCGCTTGCTGCATGAAGTGCTATGCGGTACCCCTCAGTCTGCAGCAGCGACAGGCAGCGGAGTCCCATCACACGCTCTCCAAGCACTGCCTCAGGCAGGCATCCGTGCAATGCGCATGCCCTACCTGGGTGTACCCGTCCCATGAGTGGGGTAGGCCTGTGCAAACAGTGGGTTGGATGGCTCATGGCTCACAAGGCAAAAGAGAAATCAGGCCTGGGCCCATGCTGTTGGCAGCAGGCTTGTGCAACAGGGTCAGGTAGCACTTGATTGACGTGGGGTGAGTGGCCTGCTCCCGGGGATATGTCGGGTTGCCTGTTATGCTCTGCCACCACCCATACGAGCGTGAGTAAGTGTGCGTTCGCAAAAGATGGGTGCACACGATGTGTGCTCCAAGTATGCTTTAAAACGCTGCTCCTGTTGCACCAGCAGCTGGCAGCACCCCTCAAAAGGTTGCACGCGGGGCTGGGCACACGGGGACAGACCAAGCAAACTGCATTTTTTGGGCGCACCAGGGGCAGCCGGCGGCGGCACACCAGTTGCGGCGGCGGCTGTGGCGGCGGATGGACCGGGTCGATCAACGGGTCCATGTGCAGTGGGGCATGGGGAGGCTGCGGCTGTGTGAGAGGCAGGCCCATGCCTGAAGTGGTTGTGCCGGTGCCTCGTGCAGGTACCAAGGAGGCTGCCTGGGATGGCTGAATACTCCACACAGCGCACGTGGCACGGCTCGCGCCGGCGGCCGCGTGCGTTGCAGGGTCTTGGTGCATGCTACTTGCAGAACCAGAAGGGCGCTGCGTGTGGCTGTTGGGGGCATTGCTGGCCGCTAGGCTGGCGGGAGCTTGCAGCTGCTGCATGTGAGAAGGTGTGGTGTTGCTGGCCGCTAGGCTGGTGGGATCTTGCAGCCGCTGCGTGTGAGTAGATGGGGTGTTGCTGGCCACAAAGCTTGCGTGGACTAGCGGCTGCTGCGTGTGCCTAGCTGGGGCATAGCTGGCCTGAAGGAGCGCATGGCCTGCAGGCTGCTGCGTGCGGCTGTGAGGGGCGTGCACTGCTTGGTGGAGGTGTGCTGGGCCAGCCAAGCTGTTGTCCGCAGTCTCTGGTGCAGGTGCTCTTGGAGCAAAGGCCGGCATCTCCACAGCAGGCGGGGCGGGGCTGGCAGGGGTACCCTGCACGGCCTGTGCACTGGCGCGAGCATTTTGTGCTGCGGCTTGCATGTCTGCGTCTGCGAAGGCCTCTGCAGAGAGAGGGGCTGGATAGAAGGGGTGGGGTGCAGCGAGGGCTGTGCTGGCGGAGAGCATGCTGCTACTGGGCCCCTCAAGCTGAGCGTGCCACGCGCTTATCCCCCCCTGCAGCGCCCACAATGCATGGCCCAGCCCAGCACCTGCACCGCTGCTGCTCGCCCCACCCGAGCCGCGGCCTGGGACTGCTGCATTGATGACAAGCCCAGCACCTGCGCCGCTGCTGCTGGCCCCACCCGAGCCGCGGCCTGGGACTGCTGCATTGATGACAAGCCCAGCACCTGCACCGCTGCTGCTGGCCCCACCCGAGCCGCAGCCTGGGACTGCCCCAGAGAGCCCGAGCCCTGCTGCACTGGAATGGCCTCGCTGCCATGTACCTGTGCCGACACTGGCCCCACCCGACGCGTGGCCTTGGCCTCCTTCGGGGAATCCCAGTCCTCTGCCTAAGTGCCTGTAGGGCCTGGCTTGTCCCAAGTGCCAGGAGGAGGCCAGTTCCTGTTGCTGCTGCAGCTGCAGCTCACGCGGTGCTGCCACCGCTGAAGGTGCACGCTCCTGCTGGCCAGGTGTGGGCGGAAGTGGCCCCATTTGATGCCTGCTACTGCGCAGGCACACACAGGCGCAAAGGCACACAGGACTGGTGCAGGCCCATGCGGTGAGCAGTCTGCTGCAACTGCCCACTCCGCAACCTTACAAAGAGCTCACATTGAAGTGTCGTGCATGCTGCAACACGTTGACTCACACTGGCCACCCACAGCCGCCATCGGAATGCGGCAACGCAGCAAAAGCAACCAAAGGCTTGTGCAGCACCACCCACATCCTCAAAATGCAGTACATGATAGGGGCCACACGCAAATGCGCTGGAAGCAGGGCTCCAGTCCAGCCCAGCCAAGCTACTCATCCGGAGTCTCATGCAAAGGCACCGATTCCCAAACAGGGCATCGAGTGGATATCGCAGTTGCAGTTCAAATGCGTGCAAAGCAAGGCAAGTATGTGCACGTAATGCACAAGACATATCAAACATCACATGTGGCCCACAGACCTGCTGCGGCGCGCCTGAGCAAGCTCTTCAACAGCCTGCCTCAGCTGAGCCGCCAACATTTCCTGCACCAGATATGCACAGCCAAGCACGCAATGAGTGTGCCAGGACAATGGGCTCGCACATCAACCCGTGCAGCAGCAGCAGCAGCTGTAGCCAGACCTATTAACACAGGCTCTCTGCTTTGCATGCCGTGCCAGTCAAACAGACAACCAAAATCCACTCCGCTAACCTTCTCCTCATTGATGCGCTGCAACTGGGCACTCCACTCGCGCAAAACCTCTGCAGCTGGCTGTTGCCCAATAGTGCTAGGAAGGCCGTACAAGGGTGTGATATGCTCCAGCTTAGCCCTGCACAAACAGGAGAGTTTGAGTGGACTTCAGCGCAAATTTTCAGTGCAAATTTAGACGGTTTGCCTGACTAGCCATGTTCCTGGCCATAGCACAGATACGCTTTTGCATGCTTGGATGCTTGGTTGTTGCCCTCTTGCATCAAGGGTGCTCATCACGCAAGGCAGCACATTTTCCCCCCAATATAAAGTGTCTAAAGTGTCACGTGGGTCAAGAATGATAATAAGGGAGGGGTATGATCAATAACTAATTGACAATGAGGTGGTTGGCCATCCAGTCCAGCAGACCTGCCTCGGAAAAGGCCTCGCATCGAACCTCGCCAAGCCCCTGATCACAAACATCAAGCCCACCTCTTGTTGCACACAGGGCATTTGTCGCCTCTTCCTGACAGCCAAGCCTCGACACAAGATGCCCCAAAGATATGCCCACACCTGCAATGTTGCAACCATTTGTAAGGCCTCTCAGGTCATTGAACGATTGTCATTCAACAAGGTAGATCACACAAATATCAAGTACAAAATGTCTGATCTTCTTTTCCTCAAAGCAGGCTGGGTGACCAGTTGTGAGGTGCCTGCTTCCAAGGCTCTGAACGTCTGGAAATCTCGGACCGCGGGAAAATTGTCCCCTATCCCACCGCAATGTTGCCGGCCGGTGAGACCCGCCCTCATCACAGATTTTTTCAAAACAGATGGCGCAAATGGCCTTGTCATCATCATCATCTCCTTTGTTCTCCCCTGCGATGCGAGTAAGAGTCAGGTCAAATGCTTGGATATGCTGGTTGACTGGGACTCTCTCACAGGGGCAAGCCTTCAAGGCCAATCTCATCCGCAGCAATTCAGCAGCGAAAATCAGTGTTATTAAATGCAGAGAGCTCCCAGTCGACAGGGAAACTGCTGCAAGAACGAAATGGAAGGAGCGCCTTATTAGTGAAGCATTGTCACCTTGATTGTTATGTTGTTGCTCAAAGAGTTGTGCTGCCTGATCTGTTTGTCCTCCAGACAAGTAGTGTTCCGGTTCAGCATTTGTTTGGAGCGAGGAGTTTGCATCTGTTCCTATCTCGTCCACTTCTTCAGGATCAGTCTCCTCAGCTTCCTCAGAATCAGACAGAAGGATGACCTCGTATTGGCTTTCGGGCATCAGGTCATCAGTCATGTACTGCCAACCACGCTCATAAGGTGACTTGACGCTTGCATCATGCTATGTGTGCTGTGCAATGTTCCAGTCAGAGGAGAGCGATGTGGGAGTTTTAAATATAAATAATATATTAAAGGCGTAGCTTTTGGGAAAGTATGATGGCTTTGAGGGGTGCAGCTCGTATCTGGACGCGAAGCGCTCCTGCTGTATCCAGAAGCAGAATGATCCATGGATTGCAGATGCAAGCTTCATCCTCAAGTCATCAGGACAGCAGGCCTGGCCTGAAACGAGTGAGGCACATTATGGTGTCAAGAGGTAGGCGTACGCCTAGAAGAAGGCCGCAATGCCTAGAAGAAGGTGCGGCAACGTTCACTAATCAACTTTGGCACCATGAAAACCGATCTATTTACCCTACAGGCAAAGAGGACGTCCTTGAAAGCTGTGCTAGGCAATTGGAGGGTTTGGGCCAGGTACACCTTTTCCAGGGAGCCTTCACTTTCCACTCAGAGTTATGTCGACCATAAAAAACAGATACAAATCCACAAGTTGATCAATGCAAGTGCGGAAGCGTCCAAACAGGCTTGAACACATGGATCACAACATTAATGAGCCAAAACCCCGTCTCCCCACAGGACAAATCCCATCTCTTTGCCAGACTTGCCAAACAGCACTCTGAGTGCGCTACGTCCAAATCTGGAGGGGATCTAGGGTGGATGCAACGAGGCACGTACTTCCCTTCGTTTGAGGACACTGTGCAGAAGACCCAGGTTCGCCTTGCAAGTGTCCTATTCCGTCTGTGGCGTGTGTGAAGCATTGTTTGAGTGCAAGCAAAGTTTGAGGAGTGACTTTTGTAGGTCCCTTGCCAGGCGCCAACGTTTACCCACAACTGTCCTGCACTTGCGGATCCACTTCATCCATCGTCCCTACACTGCGCGCTAGCTTGGTATACGTTGGCGCATGCTGTATGTGCATGTATTGAGTGCGTTGGCATGCCATACATCAAATTGCTTCATTTTCCTCAGAGTAGCTGGGTGTTTAGAGGCTTCTTGCATCGCAACTACGCTGCAGGTTGGCAGCACTGCTATGGCGACAACGCCGCGCGGCGTGCACTTGCTATTTGTAGAGGGTGAGAGGTCAGTCCCCTCAATTTTTTTTGGGAATGTGATTGCTTACATGCTGTGTTGGTGATACGGCAATGATCAATTATTTTGAGCAAATATACTTGAGCTGCCGTACATCCCTTCCAGAACTCAAGCACTACTAGCTCTACAGAGCGCTGGATTGTGTGACTTAGAATGAGAACCTCAATCGTTTTGCGATGGTCGTCTAGAACCAGCTCTTCACAGAGTCAGCGCCTTGCTGTCCAAAGGTGCTTAGAATAGCCGCTACCATGCAAATTGCCAAACAGTCCACCTAAGTTGTTAGAAGGCTGGCTCAGTTTGTCAAGTGGGTTGCCGTGCATGGACAGGCCAGAGTCGGTAATTGAGCAAATGACTGTGCAGGAGTTACAAGAGATCATGTCCAACCCTGTCGCGCTGGAGGAGGTATGTGTGGCTTTCTTTCTCCCAGGCAACTTTTTTCTTCCAATTGTTTCTTAAAAGACCCTTTTTAGTAGATGTGTCCTTGCATACGTTGTCATTAAGGGCAACAAAGAAGCTTTCCTGTGCATTTAAGAAGTTCTCTGGCGAATCAATACCATCCAAAATTGGGTGCTATGAGGCTCCCTACTTAATCCGCCCCGTTCGCTAAAGACCAGTGTCGGTTGCATTGGTCCACTACGAGTGAGCGTGTTTTTGGTTGTTACCAGTTGCCATACCGGCTACTAGTCTGATAGCATGCTGACTGTCCCATGGCACTGTCCTCAGGGCATACCCACCTTGAGCACACACTGCGTACCCGCTCCCATTTGAGCTCATCCCGAGCCCATCCTGAGCACCTCTTACACAAGCCTGAGCTTGTTCCCGCTAGACTGTGCTGTGTGCATGCTTGTCCTGGGCGGACACGCTCACCAACCTCCGGAATTTTTGTGCGCACGACTACTTCCAGGGTGTCCAATTTGTTGACGTGAGGGAGCCTTGGGAGCACGAGGAAGCAAACCTGGGCCCCAAGTTCAAGCTGATGCCGCTCTCCCAGGCCAACTCTTGGTGCGAAACGTGCTTGCTTGCAAGAGTGCGGTCTTCCAAGTGAAGAGTGAAGCGAGTGGTGTGCCTGTTTGCGGGACCCAAGCCTGGGCGTAACTCATCCCTTGCTTTCTCGTATGCTGAGACTAGCCTCAATGAATACATGCCATACCTTCATTGGGCAAGTCACAGGCACAAACTCATGTAAGATGCTGTCCTGCGCATGGGTGTGCCAGCAAGATGCAACTCCTAGTTCGCAATCAGATCAGTTTGTGAACAAGGCGTGCAGGTACGGAAAGCTGCATCTGCGGTCTCCCTCACTTATCTCTGGAGTATCAATACAGCTTTGCCGACTTGGCATTGAATACATTGAAGCAAGCTTTCATCTGAGGGTCTCAATCGAGTAACAGGGGTGAATTTAGACAAGTGTGTGAACGAAAGCCACCAAGGAAATGGAAGGCTGGAATGCAATGTCGGTGCATGCCAGCTGGGTGCTAAGGAGCAAGGGAGACGTCTGCTCAAGGATTAGTAGGCTCCAGCTGAGCGTGCGTTTTCAGGTTGTGCGGACTGGCGGAGCACCTGCAAAGTGTGCTTGCATCGCGGCTTCCATCGTGCAAGCCCGCCCTGCGCAGGGGGCCCTGCACAGGGTGCTGCACACATCCAATTGCACGCGCCCGTGCTGCGATGGAGCATCTGCGTCTGCTTTATGTGTGCACACCAGCTCAGATGCGCGCAATGCCCCTCGCAATGTACATACGCCTACGCTTGCATTTGAAGGCTGCTGCGTCACCGACCCAACCCATCCACGGCGCGTTTACACCATTGCTGCACGAGCTGTGGCACACATATTCTGTGTGATTGCGCGCTGTTCACGGGCTGCACCCGTTGGGCGGCCCGTTCTGTCCCTGCAAGCCCTGTAAGCTGTGCAAGCGGACCAGGGCCAACTACCATCGCTGTGCCACAAGGCGTCAAGTCAATGTCTGCAGGCAGCTGCAGCTGTGTCACGCGCTTGTGCCACCTGCACATCCATCTGAATGGCGTCTTGCTCGCTCGCAGGATGGGGACGGTGACCCAGACCCTGGATCCCCGCAAGCACACCATCTGCCTGTGCCACCATGGGATCCGCTCCATGCAGATGAGCAACTTCTTGGTGCAGCAGGGCTTTGAGCAGGTGGGCAGCTCTCCTTGGCTATTGAAAGACCAAAGCCACTTTTGAGACCACTCCTGCACTGGCTGCATCCCATGCCGCCAGCATGGGCTGTGTGCAGCCCATGTCAGACTTAACCTTGTGGTGGCAAGTTAACTCACAGTGACTCAATCTGGCCACTGGTGTATGCTTGAGACAAGGGCTTTCGAGTCGAGCAACCAGGATCTTGCTGCTCCTGGTATGCTGACTTGATTTTGAGGCTGCATGTTCCTTAAGCCATTGCTTTTGCTGAGGCACTGATGATTCTGCAGCTCAGTGGCCCTCTGTCACCCCACATTCTTTGCTGCTGAATTCACACCTGGCTGATACCTTGTGGCTGAGGTGCAGGTCAGCAATGTTGTTGGCGGCATCGATGCCTACAGCAAAGGCGTGGACCCATCCGTGCCAGAGTATTGAGTGTAATAGCGCAGGCATGTAGAAGATAGCAGACATCACGCAAGCAGATTGCCAGGCTGACGAGTCTTGCACAGTCCACTGCGTTGCAACCAATTGGTGGGCATGCTCTACAAGGTGCATGCAGTTGGGGATGGTGTACTTGAATCCCTTGCGTATGCCCAGTCCGGCTGCCTCGTTGTGCCTTTGTCATGTTCAAACTCTACTGCTAATTAAGGTTACATAAGTGTACCTGTGGGAGGAGGGCCGCGGCAGTAAAGCTGAAGCCTGCAGGCTAGCCTGTAACAGCTGTCTAGCCTGAAACTCAGACATTCACAAAAAGGGCAAAAGCCAAAGAAGCATCTGAGCAAAGGCAAAGGATAAAGGATAAAGGGTTTAGGTTAAAGGTTACAAGAAAAAGGCCCTCAGTCAAGAAGTGCGACTGCTAGCCTGCTCGTAAAAAACTATCAGTGCATGAAGGAAGAAATATAGCTTATTGTTTTCCTGGCCCATTTTTTAAGCCTGTGAAAGAAAATAGGGAAGCACAAGTCCTCAGGAGAGAGGAGCAAAGGATAAAGCATAAAGCTTTACCAGTCGATTATCCACCCTCGCAACCTGTGGGTTCGGGGTTCGAACCTCACTGGAGGCCACAACCGGCTAAGCTGCCCTCGTATGATTCGGATACAGCCATGAAACCTTACCTTACCATGATGGTAGGTCAGGTCACGCCAGGTTAGTGCTGCACCAAACTTGTGCTGTAAATGTGTATGTGCAGTCAATTGTGCTTGTTCTCTTCAAACACCATGGGTACTTCTTTGCAAGGTGAGGTCTTCTTGCCCATCCAGAGTGGCCTCAAAACATGCTACAAATACCATAATTCAAAGTTGTGCATTCTTTCTAGCTGGTTCTGCAATGGGGCACATGATGATGATGCCACCCGCCCATATTGCATGAGGACGTCACGACATATACGGTCACATGTATAGATGTATATACGTATATATGTTGAGGGACATCCCACAAGCGCTGCTTCCTCTCTGCTCTCATCTTCACTCGGACCCAACCAGGCTCACATGGGGACGCCAGGCCCCTGGCCAGGCGGCAGTGCCTCAGGGAAGTAATCCACTGGATTTGGCAATGCCCAGGGAGGCTTTTTCAAACAATTCGATCAAGTATAAGAGAGGGATCCAGTCACAACAATTCTACTAGAAGACAGGGATCCAAACATAACAACCACCCAACTACCTGCAAACTTTGACTAGACAGTGACATTGATTTGGCAATGACACTAATTTGGTGTATCAACTTGCCACATCGCAATGTGTGCCGGACACTCAGTCATGAGGCTCATGTAACTTGACACTCCTGCAAGACCTGAAATTCAAGACCTCATTCAAGGAGGAGGGAGAGAGTAGAGAGTGTGTGTAGGAAAGTGGAACGTGCCCCCCACCACGAGTACTGGTATTGTATATCAAGGGACAGACTCAAGTCCCCATGCAAACACTCAGTCCGTCCAAAGAGCCCTCCACCATTCACTGAGAGGAGAAATAGGGGGTCCATCACAATGGTTCATTGCTAGTGATTAATAGCAGTCCGGCCAAACCAAAAGTGCATGTAAGTGACACTTATGTACACTTCTGGCTCCTCACTCCAAACGCACAGCACTGCAGTCTTGATTGCGCGCTCACTTGCGCTGCAGCACTCTTCTCCCTGTGCTTCCATCACTTTGCCTCCATAAGTCCTCTCCCACTCTGCCCAACTTTGAGGGTTGGCTCAAAGGTCCTTCATCACAGCACCAGCAAGTTTTGTGTACCCATTTCACTGAGCCCGCGCGCGCGTGCGTGCTCCCCAGGAAGCAAACTCTTCCAGTACAGTGGAGCTCAACGCAGGTGCCCTCATGGCATGACGCGCATCATCAAAGTGGCGTGCTGCAGGTGTGAGGGAAAAACGTAGTCGCACATGCTCAATGCACATATGACGTCCCAGGGTTGCTCTGCTCAGAGGACGGCACGAGGCAATCAGAGGGAGATCATTCAAGGCAATCAGAGGGAGATCATACGTGGCAATCAGAGGGAGATCATACATGGCAATCAGAGGGAGATCATACGTGGCAATCAGAGGAAGATCATACAAGGAAATTAGAGGGAGAGCATACGTGGCAATCAGAGGGAGATCATACAAGGAAATCTGAGGGAGATCATACGAAGCGATCAAAGGGAGATCATACAAGAATATCAGAGGGAGATCATGCACCATGAAATAACATTGGCGCTGATGAAGGTGGCTTATCTGTCTTATGGCGTCTGTGTGTGCTCCAAGCATATAGCTTGTAAAAGTGTCAGAAATTTGACTGACCCACCATACAGTGAAACAGACTGGTATTTCAAAGTTTGTCACCAACTTGGACCCACATGATTAGAAGATGTGGCTCAGCATTGCACCTACACACACACACACACACACACACCACCACCACCACCACCACCAACAACAACAACAACACATTCACGCATGCTTGCACACAAGCCAAGCTGCATGCACGACCTGACACAAAAAGTGCCTTCTCAATCCTTTGCCCACCTGCCACCTCGCACGCCCCCTCCATGTCCTCTCTGACCGCTGCCAGGGCAGCTTCCCTACACAGGTTTGCCAGCTCAGCACCTGCTGACATAGAGGCCATGAGTGCAGAAGAGCAGACGCAGGGAATCAGAGTGAGCATAAGGGCGCAGTCGCTCAGGGTCTGAGGCGCCACCAGCTTCAGAAACAGATCACTGGTCAAGGCCCGAATGATTTAAAAGCTGGTACCCATTTCAAGCTCTCCTAGGAGCTCGGCACCAAACACGCACCAATCTGAGCCGCCACTGCTTGTGGCATTAGCCCTTGTGGCATGGGCGCCTCAGCAAAATAAAAGGGGGGTGCTGCGGTACCATCAGAAGGGATGCACCACACCCACACGCCAGCATTTTGTGCACAAGCGAGCATGCACCCCCCCCCTCCCCCTCTGGAGACTCTCTCACCACACACACGTACACACACAGAACTTCCCCCCTCCCACACATGGCCTTATGTGCCTCCATACAAAGCCTCTTTGACATACGTACGTGCACACACACACATGCATACACACACGCACACAGCCTCTATGACACATGCCCACGCACATGCTCACACAGATGCACACCCACAACGCCCACATTCGCACCTCTAGACCCATCCACACCCACACAAACTGTGCTGCGCCCGCCCAACGCACACACCACAGCAACGAGTCACACGCATGCACACACAACCAAGCCTATGCGCCCTCCCCCCTCCCCCATCTCATTGCCCCGTCCAAAGCACACATCCGCTCCACGTAGGCCATGGAACACAGGGCTTAACCAGGCCCTTAACCAGCCCAGGGCATTGGGCAGAACCTGGGGTGCACAACCAGGCAACCCAAGAGCAAGCCAGCAAACCAGATATCAAGGGCGTGTCTTTGCAACTCCAGCTACCCCAGCCGCGCACCTGTGAAGCCAGCAGTGTCACGTGCAATGGCTGACAAGACCACGTCGGCTGCGAGCGGCATGCGCTTTGTGTGCACGCTCAGCACGGCCAGCCTGCCAGCCTCGTCGGGGGGGGGCACGTACAGAAGCGTGTCGAACCGCCCAGGCCGAAGCAGCGCGGCATCCAGGGCCTGCGGCCTGTTTGTGGCCCCCAGCACCAGCACGCCTGTGCGCAGCAACAAGAGCGCACGGCGAGGGAAGAGGGTGCTTTGTGGGCCCCAGTACCAGCACGTCTGTGCACTCTTTTGTGCGCACTGTTTTGTGCACACTGTGGGGGCAAAATGTTTGTAGCTCCCAGCGCAAACACGCCTGCGCACTGCTTTGCGTGCGCCCAAGGGTCTTTGTTACCGAGGGGGATGGGGCAGCCGCGCGGAGGCAGGTCGCGCGCAAGAAACATGAGATTGGGTGTGGTGTAACTCATATGTTGGATCCATACGTGCTTGGGCGTGCTTGGCGTTGCTCATGTTGGATCCATACGTCCTTAATGTTGCCCAGGTTGGATCCATACGTGCTTGGGCGTGAAGGATGTGAGCACTTGTGGGCAAATGTGCAACTGATAGGCATGTCTGAGTCATGGCTGTCAGAAAGTTTGTGTGTGGATTTGCAGGGCGCTGCACCACTGCTTAAGATGCTGTAACTCTGCTTGCCACAAGGCTGGCCTACACGAACGTGCCAAAGACGGCAGCCGCGCCTGCCAACTTAGAAAAGTGAAAAGAGGATGAGCAAGAGAGCGGCACCAAAGGTGAGGTACCGCTGCGAGGGCTGGGGGTGCAGGGTGTGCTGCACCGAGCATCTGAACACATTTGCAGAGCACAGGCAGGGAGAAACTTCACACGGGAATGCTGCAGTACATCCTCGTGCATGCGTTCCACGTATCGGCCATGCTTGCATGCAGCATCGGCAAGAGGGTGAGTGACACAGCTGGTGTGCCTCCTCAGTGCTGTGTTTGCCAATGCTGCGCTTGCCAACATGGACACACGTACACACATGAACATCATATGATCTTGACATGCACGCACACACACCTGCCTATGTGCACAGGGGTGCCTATGTGTAACACACACACACATCCGCCCACACGTGCCCCAACCCTCACCCGCCCACCTACAGATGCACTTTGAGCCTGTGAGAGTACCCTCACACATACACACATACAATTACGCATCTTTACACACACACGCATGTGCACACCCCCACACTCTAACGCGCTCACCTGATCCAAAATCTCGCACCTAAATCTACAACCCTACCTTTATCCCCCACGCTCTACAGCCCCTGGCTTGTTAGCGCCCCCCCCCCCTTGGGCAATCTTTATCCTTACCATCAATCCATCACACCCTCACACACCCGTGGTCTCCATGCAAACCATCGTTCATGCCCGTTTTTTCATGGCCACACGTCACCCCTACACACCTGTGGCAATCTCCATGCCAACCGACCATCCATCCTTGCCATCCCCACCCCACCCCAAAACATACCCTTGGCCATCTCCATGCCACCCATCTCGGTGAGCAGTGCAAACAGCAGCCACACGCTGGCCTCTATTCTACCATATACCATCCAACCACCCATTCATGACACCCATGCCCTTCATCAACCCCCCCACCCCCACCTCACCTGTGGCCATCTCCATGCCATCCATCTCGGTAAGCAGGGTGGACAGCAGCCGCACGCTGGCCTCGCCCCCTCCTCCTCCACCCCCGCCGCCACCCTCGCTGCGCTTGGCAGCGAGCGCGTCCACCTGCAGCACGCAATTTAGCACCCGCAGGCAAGCATAAAAGCTGTGGGCATTGTACCTGCATGCGTGTGCGCCTGTGTGTCTGTGTGTGAGTGCGCAAACCTGCAAGGGGAAATAGATGACCGAAGCCAGCCATTCATCCAGGGTAAAGACCAATGGAAATCATTTTTGGCTAGTTTGCAAAGAAAAGGGAGTGGCAGAAGCTCAGTGGGGTGGCGAGTGTGTGAAACATCGACGCAGCAGAAGGGCCGTGCTTTTCAGGCCATGTTTCCTGCCCTTGCAGCAGTTGGAGCTGTGCCTGTGGAGAAGGTGCATGCATCCTGAGATCCTATGCCTCCGCCCCCGCAGGACACATGCGCGTGTTCCATGTTTGTGCAGGAGCGCGAAGCAGGCTTGAAGATACACGTCCTGCAGGCGTAACAGAGGCTAGAGAGGCGAATGCATCCTGCAGGAGCACAGGCAGGCAGTCACGATTGACAGAGGCATGCAGAGTGGAGCGGAAGGAAGGAAAGGAAGGGTTTGTATCAGCATGCAGCTCTGCAACCCAAGGCGAACACGTGGACTACATGCATCCCACAGCTGCTCGTGTACTCACAATGTGAGTCTCACATACATGCGCACAATTTCACAAACGCATGCACTTCCAACACACACTGCACTGCACCTCATCCAAGTAGGCAGTAGAGGACGCACTAATTGGCACAGAACGTGCAGGAAGCACAGATGCTAGGACAATGCAGGCGCTGCTGACACAGGCTGCCCACCTCATCCAAGAACACAATGGAGGGGGAGGCTTGGCGCGCGCGGCGGAACACGTCGCGCACGAGCGACTCGCCCTCTCCAACGAACATGCTGAACGCCTGCATCACACCCAAAAGGTTGATCACAGCAGCTGTGACAATGGGGGAATGGGGGTGAGGGTGGTGGCGGGCATGTGCCTCAGCCCAAAAGACGCAGGAGCGGAATAGGGCCCTGTTGAACTCTGCACCAGCGTTGATCCTGCCGCAAAGCAACCTGCTACAGCACGGTAACGCTGCCCGGGTGCGCATCGATGCCGCACAACATGTGCTGCTACACAGCCTGCAAGCGCCCCTCTGTTGCACATGTGAGCATTTGCTGGGATTAGGGATTTCCTGACACACCCACTCTTTTGTCTTCGTGATTCCCATCTACAGGCTTGACAGCGGCAACAGCTGCCCTCGATGGCAGCAGCACTCACTTGGGCGCATGACAGTGGCAGCAGCGTGGCTTTGGAGGCCGAAGCCGCAGCCCTGGCCAGCGTAGTTTTGCTGCAGCCTGCGTACATGCACACATGCAGAAGGTGCACAAATTCGCGCCACTGTAGTGTGCTGTGCACGCACACGCGCGCGGTTGCACAGGCACGGCATGCGGGCCTCTGCACCAGCCTGAAGCTGTGGCCCATGCACCTGCTTGGCACCATTGATTGATGACAACACTGATGCTGTTTCACATCAACCTGCAATGGCAGCTATGATTTCCGTGTGGTCGCACAGGCAGCACAAGCTTGCGCCAGCCAGCATTCACACGCAGGTGCACACACAGAAGTCATTGCAGGTGGATGTGCAACAGCATCAATGTTGTCAAGCACGTGCATGGACCATGGCTTCAGGCAGGTGCACGGATCATCAATGCGGTCATGCGTTGCAGCTTGCACACAGCCAAAGCGTGGGCATGCAGCAGACCCAAAGCCAGGGCCTGCTGCGGCACACGTGTGTGTGTGTGTGTGCGTGTGTGTGTGTGTGCACAGAAGCACACACTCGTGCGCACACGCCCATACATGACCAACGCAGCACACGTGTGTGTGTGCGTGTGTGTGTGCGTGTGTGTGTGTGTGTGTGTGTGCAGAAGCACACACTCATGCGCACACGCCCATACATGACCAACGCAGCACACATGTGTGTGTGTGTGTGTGTGCAGAAGCACACCCTCATACGCACACGCCCATACATGACCAACGCAGCACACGTGTGTGTGTATGTGCACAGAAGCACACCCTCATACGCACACGGCCACATACATGACTAATGCAGCACATGTACGTGTGTGTGTGCACACAGAAGCACACCCTCATACGCACACGCCCATACATGACTAGCGCAGCACATGTGTGTGTGCGTGTGCACACAGAAGCACACCCTCATACGCACACGCCCAAACATGACAAACGCAGCACATGTGTGTGTGTGTGCAGAAGCACACCCTCATACGCACACGCCCATACATGACTAACGCGTGGTTCCCACGGCCACAGCAACATGCGCAAGCAGACACTCACGTGCTTGCACACACATGCCCAGGCAAGCAAGCACACACACCACATACACGGACAAACATGCATCCATGAACCCATGCACTTGCCCTCTCATGTACACCCACACGCTCTAGCACCCACACCCACACCCACACATAACCGTGCGTTCACGCACCCACACTCACACACAGCCGTGCATGACTGCGCGTGCACGCACCTGGTGGGCCGTACAGCAGCACACCCCGTGGGGGCGCCAGCCCCAGCCTTGCAAAGGCCTCCGGGTGCCGCAGGGGCCACTCCACAGCCTGGCGCAGGCGGCGCTTCACGTCTGGCAGGCCCCCAACATCCTCCCAGCTGCATGTGCACGTGTGGGGCATACAGACAGGCTTCCTGCTCCACGTCCAGCAGGCCCGCAACATCCTCCAAGCTGCACACATGCATGTGCAGCTGCGTAACACAGACAGGCATCCTGCACAACATCCCTTCCAGCAGGCCGCCTGCATCCTGCCAGCCGCGCGGGTATGCGCGCATAAGGCATAAGCAGACTTCCTGTCTGTCCTGACTTCCCAGGCTGACCTCGCTGGCATCATCCTGCACACATGCGGCATTTATGCGACAGGACGCCACTCTGCGTGCATACATGGGCCAGGACGCTACTCTGCATATTTGCGTGGGGCAGGTTGCTACCTTGCATGTATGCATGGGACAGGACGCCACTCTGCATACACATGCGGTAGAATGTACACCCATCATCACCATCATCACCATCATCACCATCAGCAGCAGCAGCAGCATGCAAGGGCTTGCCGTCAAGTCATGGTTTTTAACGGCTGTGCGACAGGGCCTGCTGCCGCTACTGCCCTGGCAGCCATGCCCGCACAAAAGCACTGCTCGGCCACAGTTAGTGCTTGCTCAGCAGGGGGCGCACACACCCACACAGGCAGTGCACGCATTGTGGCAGGGCAAGAAGCGCCAGCAAGAGCGCCGCTCAGCCGGCGCCGTTGCAGGACCATGGCAGGCACGCGTGCGGTCACACACACACACACACACACACACACACACACACACACACGTGTGACGCTTGGTCGCAATCCACGACCACTGCCCGTCAATCGTTGCAAGCACAATCACATGGAGGGGGGTCCCTGATGCAGGCTGCCACGCACACTGACGTGCGTGTGCAGACTTCACAAGCATGTGCACCACAGCGCATTGGAGGCAGGCCACAGCTAGACGGCACCATCATCGTATCATTGGTCAGGCAAGCAGCCCATACACAGCAATCGAACGTGTACACATGCAAGACACGCATGCACATACGCAGCAGAACCCCCCATCCCCACCCCTTGTCATGCACAGCGCATGTGATAGTGTGCACACATGCGTGCCCATTATGCACGGGAGCGTGCCCGCTGCGCAACTACACCCATGCACGCAAACCCTGAGTGCGGCACCTCCACCCACCTCCATGTAACCATGTTCATGGAGACATGCACACACGCGCACACGCACAGCAAATGCATCCGTGCGCGGGCACCTGGTGTGTAGGAATTCCACCTCCGCGTGCTTTTGCATGTATGTACACACACATACGCACACTCATGAACTCACATGACAAAAACACACTTATACGCACAAAAACAGAAAGCACACTTATGAAGACACAAACAGAAAGTACACTTGCATGCTCACTGGCGTGTAGCATCTCCACCCCCACGCGCTCGTGCACACACGCACAAGCACCCACACGCACATGCAAACGCACGCGCACCATGAGGCGCGTGCCCGCACACCTGGTGTGAGGCACCTCCACCTCCATGCCGCGTACGATGGAGGGGCCCACCCGCCGCATGGCCTCGCCAAAATCACCGGCCTCCACCACGCAGTGGATAGCCCCCGCCTGCTCCCCTGCTCCCCCCCCAGTGGCGCCCAGAGACGGCACGTTGTGCGCGGGCGCCGCAGACGGAGGCGGGCCAAATGCAGGCATGGCGTGCAGGTCTCCAGCCGCGCGCGTGAGGGCGCGCAGGGCGGCCTCCCTTGCCACAGCCGCGAGGTCAGCCCCGCTGTAGCCGTGGCAGCTGGCGGCAATGGCAGCTAAGTCCACGCCCGGGTGCAGCTGCGGCATGCAGCACATGGGGCATGCATGCATGGTCGTGTGAGAGCACCCGCAGCGCCCCCCGGCTTGCAAACAAGCCAAAGCATGACCCACAAACACGAGTGGAGACATGCGTGCGCTGCTTGCTTGTGCTACAAACGGACAGACACGCGCACATGCGCCACACGCGCGCGTTGCACACACACGCAAGCCTAAGCGCGTTTTGGTACGGAGAAATCTGTGGAACCACCACATAAGGCGATACCCCCCGAAGGCGGTACCCACGCCGCTTCCCCCTGCAGTCCAGACTTGCACTTGTGCACACATATCAGCACACACTTACTCGCACACATGCGCACGCAGACACATATCCACACACCTGCAGCCCATGTGTGTGGAGCCTCAGGATGGCCGCTCGCTCGCGCGCGCCCGGCACGGGCACCACGACCTCCCTGTCCAAGCGTCCCGGCCGGCGCAGTGCAGGGTCCAGGGCGTTGGGGCGGTTGGTGGCGGCGACCACCACGACATGGCCTGGCGCAGGCGCGCGCGCACGCACACACACATATAGACAATCTGTTGGCGGCAACCACCACGATGTGGCCTGGCACAGGCACACACACACAAATATACATACGTACAATTTGTTTGTGGCGACCACCACGACGTAGCCTGGAACAGGCACACACGCAAACATTAATACATACAGTTTATTGGCGTTGACCACCACAACGTGGCCTAGGGCGCACACACACACACGCACGCACACACACACACAATCTGTTGGCAGCAACCACCACGACATGGCCTGGCACAGGCACAGAGGGACTTCTGGCACTGAGCTGGTTGCGATGCGCAGGCGCAAGGGGGCACAGCTTGCGTGCCATTGCAGGTTGAGGGTGGCAGCGGCCACTGCGGGCGGCAGTATAGGGAGGCCAATCTCTGGGGGGGGTGAGCGAGCCTGAGGCCTTGCACCAGCCTCATCTTTTGGTCAATGGTGAGCAGGCCACAAGCACGCCTTCCGGGTGCTGGTTTCAGAGGGGCCTAAGGGGTCTTGGGTCTGTAGCTTCAGGGGCGGCATGGGGGGTTTGTTGAGGCCCCATCTGCTGGAGCAGCCTTGATCCTTTCCTCACTCAACGCTACTTTTGCGAGTCTGCAGGATGCTTTCGTCACTCAACGCTACTTTTGCGAGTCTGCAGGATGCATTCGTCGTCTGCCACCGAGGCGCCTCATAGCCCGTCCCTTCTTCTTTCATCTCTGCCGCCGCCACCCTTTCCCCCCTACTACACCACTGGTGTAGCTGGCAGCTACTAGCTGCCTCACCCCTCTCACCTCAGCCTCCACCCCCTACCATCCCACACCGTCTCATTCTTTTGCTGCGCCCGACCACCGCTGGCCAAGCCACCACAAGCGCCTATCTTTCCTGCCTACTTCAAATCATGCCACCTGCCTTTCCCCACACTCTCAGTCCTCCCGCACAACTCCGCTCCTCCCCGCATCTTTCCCACCTTCCTTGCCATGCCGCCCACTAGCCCCCGCAGCTCCTGCCCCAGCCGCCCTGCCGCCTCCCGTGGCCGCGCCGTCCAGCAACGTTAGCAGCTGCGCAACCACGCGCGACTCATGCTGGCGCTGCCCGTCCCGCCTAGGGCACAGCGCGTCCACCTGGGGGGGTGAGACAGGCACCGCAGGCATGCTGCAGAAGAGATGGAACAGCGGCCCAGCTGCCGCCTGCAGGGGCCGATCCGGATATAGCGCTGCCTGTCCCGCCCGCGCGAAAGCACGGCTACTGGAGGAGGACAGGCACATTGCTCCTTGCTCTCACTCGCAGGGGCAACAAGGTGGAGAGACGCATGCAGCGCGCGCCTGCCTGATGCGTGCAGGGACCACCCTCGCAAAACTCAGAAGAAAGGCAGCCTGCCTGATGCATGCAGAGATCACCCTCGCCAAACTTAGAAAAAGGTAGCCTGCATTATGCGTGCAGGGATCACCCGCCAGATGATGAGAAAGACGGGACAGGGGGTGAGGCAGGGGGTGCCTTGCCCTGGGCTGAGCAGGCCGCGCACGCAAGAGCGGCTGGCAATGGGTCCACACCAAAAAGACACAACTGGCTGCAAGCGCTGCCCTGTGGGTCCACACAGGGCTTCTGCATGGTCTCTGGGTGCGTGCGCGCGCATGCCAACAGCTGCATGGACGCATCCACCACACGGCTCGCTCTTGACTGGGGCAAAGCTCATACCCACTCAGTGTGCGGCAGCCCGCGCCTGCCCACCCTGCAGCCTGCGCCTGCCCACCCTGCAGCCCTGCCCACCCTGCAGCGCCTGCGCCTGCCCACCCTGCAGCG
>LKMJ01000505.1_pt1 | contig 29859 bp, 31 predicted proteins | sample 643391 | NCBI WGS metagenome assembly LKMJ01 (sample SAMN04112250, study PRJNA286221) | soda lake metagenome | biome: soda lake; feature: Kulunda Steppe; material: water; isolation source: sample PL-Br10 brine of Picturesque Lake | place: Russia: Kulunda steppe | collected 2010-07 | reverse complement strand
TTTTGCATATTATAGATATATGTCGGATCACGCTCCGAACGAATTCGTCATTGCATCGGCAGTACGGACCGGAATCGTCACGCAGCTTGCCGAGCGAGCGGCCCCAATCGACGAGCTACTGGCCGAAGTCGACGCCAGCGATTCGGCCGTCTACGATGCGGTGTCGACGCTTGCGGACCGCGGCATTGTGACTGAAAAGAGCGAGGGGTGGGACCTGAGCGCCCACGGGCAACTCGTCGCGGACGCCATCGATCAGTGGCAATCCACTGGCGCGTTTCTCAGTGCTGATCCGGCGTACTGGAAGAACCACGACGCCAGTGGAATCCCGCAACCGTTTCGCCGCCGATTGCCCGAGATCGGTGCGTACGAGATCGCGCGCAGCGATGAGTCACAGATTACCAGACACCACCAGGTGGCCCTGCGGCGGATGCGAGACGCCGACCACTGCCTGATTATCTCGCCGTTTTTCTCCGCCGAGTACCAGGACGCCGTTCCGGATTCGGCGGAGACGAGACTATTGATCAACCGCTCGGCTGTCGAGACCCGGGCCCAACGTATCACAGACGGACTCGACGCAGGAAAGGTGTTAGATCACGCCGAACTCCGACTCACACAGTCCACGTGTTCGTATGCCGTCGGTGAGGACTTTTTGGTCCTCAACCTTCCGACCCAGTCAGGAGAGCCGACGAACGCAACGGTGGTCTCGGAAACGGAGTCGGCTGTCCGGTGGGGAACCGACCTCTTTGAGTCGATGTGGGCCGAGTCCGATCCAATCGAGCCCTACGCCGCTCGTGAATTCCCCGATATCTGGGGTTAACTGTGTTACGGAGCCCTGTTGACGTTTTTTTGCATCCTTTTTCTATGTTGCACACATTTTTTACAAGAAGATGATGGATTGGACTCGCACTACCTCATTCAGATATATTGACTAGTCACCACCGTCGTAGTTCGATATAGAGATAACACACTATTTGGGCTCGCAGTATAGCAATGTTAGCCATCGCAATTCCGTATAAAAATATATATATACCGTCGACACCCCGCCATGTCAAACCACCACGCACCAGCAGAAACCCGAAGCCATTAAACACCTCTCAGCAGTAGAGTCGCCAACTCACTGTGACGGGCCTCAGTGGGCACCCGGTTCGCCGGGACGAAATGTGGTCGGATGAACCGACTGAATCGCAAGCGCCCGAGGACAATCTATGGCACGAAGTGCATACTCATACATCCGAGACGCCTGGCAGAGCCCAAAGGAGGGCAAACTCGCCGAACTGCAGTGGCAACGAAAACAGGAGTGGCGCAAACAGGGCGCAATCGAGCGTATCGACCGCCCAACGCGACTCGACAAGGCGCGCTCGCTCGGCTACAAAGCCAAGCAGGGCATCGTCGTCGCCCGCGTCGCCGTCCGCAAGGGTGGCGCGCGCAAACAGCGGCACAAAGCCGGCCGCCGATCCAAACGACAGGGTGTCAACCGGATCGGTCGCCGCAAATCCATCCAGCGTATCGCCGAGGAGCGTGCCTCGCGCAAATACCCCAACCTTCGCGTGCTCAACTCCTACTGGGTCGGCGAAGACGGCTCGCAGAAGTGGCACGAAGTGATCCTCGTGGATCCCAGCCACCCGGCCATCGAGAACGACGGCGATCTCAACTGGATCTGTGACAGCCAGCACAACCAGCGGGCCTTCCGCGGGCTGACCAGCGCCGGCGACAAGGGCCGCGGCATGCGAACTCGCGGCAAGGGAACCGAGCACGTCCGTCCGAGCATCAACAGCAACGACAACCGCGGCAAGTAGTCGTTCGCCGCAGGCCGTTCAGCACGGCCGACGATTTGTATAACCAACTGATCGCCTCCGAGTCGTGCGGTTTTCCGTTCACCAAAAAAATAGCCGGTCGGATCGACTCGTGTGAAAATCGCTTACTGCATGGCTTTAACCCAGCCGGGAACCGATGCCATTCCGTCCTTGTCCTCCCAACCATGCTCGCGAAGGTAGGGCTCAAGGGTCGTGAACTCGAACCCGAACTGCGACTGCAGTGAATCGATCTCTGCGGAGTAGCCGACCTCGTTGAACCACTCACACATCACGGTGAACTCCTCACCAAAGCTCTCGTACGCGTCTTCAACCGGCACGTGAATGGCCGACACCTCAATGCCGGTCACGTCTGAAAGAGCCGCTGCAGTCTCTTCGAGCGTCCGTTCGTCGCCCGCGAGGTCAATCGATTCGCCGATGAACTCGGCCGGATTTTCAAAGGTGACCGCGGCCGCCCGGCCGACATCGTTGCTGCTGATCATCTGCAAACTCACGCCCGGTTCGAGTGGCAGTGCGAGCGTTCCCTCTTCGATGATGCTCTCGACGAACGCCTCGAGGTTCTCGAAAAAGAACACCGGCTTGAGGATCGTATACGGAAGATCCAGCGATCGAATGTGTTTGTCGATCTCGTTGGCCGAGTCGAAGTGCGGAATGCCGGTCTCCGTTTCGTGGCTTCCGACACCGGAAAAGACGAACTGCTCGACGCCCTCCTCGCTCGCGACAGTCGCGATATTTTTCCCCTGTTGCACTTGCGCGTCAAAGCCCTGTGTCCAGAAGTTCGTCACGGCGAAGACCGCGTCCGCTGCACGAACGGGCTCACGGAGCGTTTCGGGCTTACTGAGGTCGCCCTCGACCATGGAGACGCCTCGCTCGGCGAGCGCATTCGCTGTCTCGCTTGACGAATTACGAGTGAGTCCGGAAATCTCGAACTCGTGAGCGCTTTCGAGGAGGTGATCGACGACTGCACCGCCTTGGTTGCCCGTTGCGCCAACAACCAGTACGTGTGTTGGATTTGTGCTCATCGTAGCTCACACTCGTGTTCGTGCTGCAGCGTCTTATACTGCAGATAACAGAAGTGATAGGAGGGGACGGTGGTGTTACCGCCGCCACAACGCGAACCGAACACGCTGGACCTACGCGCGAGCGGGGAGCGACCATATCCTTATTCGCGCGCCGCCCGAACCCGGCCACATGAGCCTCGCACTCGACGCTACCCAGTTGGATCGCTACTCGCGGCACATCATCATGGACGAAATCGGGCCCGAGGGCCAACAGGCGCTGCTCGACGGGCGCGTGCTCGTCGTTGGCGCGGGCGGGCTCGGTGCGCCCGTCATCCAGTATCTCGCGGCCGCCGGCGTCGGCGAACTCGTCATCGTCGACGACGATGTTGTCGAGCGCTCGAACCTCCAGCGACAGGTGATTCACGGTGACGACGACGTGGGACGGCCGAAAGTCGACAGCGCCGCCGCGTTCGTCGACCGGCTCAACCCCGACGTGGACGTCGAAACCCACCACACCCGACTGACCGCCGACAACGCAGAACCGCTTATCGCGGGCTGTGATGTCGTCGTCGACGCGAGCGACAACTTCCCCACGCGGTATCTCGTTAACGACGTCTGCCGGCTGGCGGGTGTGCCGATCGCCCACGGCGCGATCTACAAGTTCGAAGGTCAGGTGACGACGCTCGTCCCCGACGGGCCGTGCTACCGGTGTCTGTTCGCCGAAGCGCCCGAACCGGGGGCCGTCCCCGACTGTGCGACGACCGGCGTGCTCGGCGTGCTGCCGGGAACGGTCGGCTGTCTGCAGGCGACCGAGGCGGTCAAACTCCTGCTTGGCGCTGGCGAGCCGTTGGTCGGCACGATGCTGTGTTACGACGCAATGGCGCTCTCGTTCGAGCGGGTTCCGTACCGCAAGAATCCCGACTGTCCCGTTTGTGGGAGCGATCCGATCGAGTCGATCGAGTCGGTCGAGTACAGCGGTGGCTGCCACGTGCGGGCTGACTAATCGCGTCGTTCGGCCTGGATCACTGCACTGTGCGAACTGGTGGTGTTGCTTCGCGTGTGGTTGGCAATATTATCCGGCCATGTGTCGCCACAATGCTAAAAGTTAATATTCTTTCAGCTCGCAGTTAATATATGACCGTTGTCAGCGTCTCCATGCCCGAAGAACTGCTCAACCGAATCGACGCGTTCGCCGAGGAACACGGCTACACGGGGCGCAGCGAAGTCGTCCGCGAGGCCTCGCGCAACCTGCTCGGCGAGTTCGAGGACAAACGACTCGAAGACCGCGACCTCATCGCCATCGTCACGGTGTTGTTCAACTACGAGACGACGAGTGTCGAAGAGCGAATGATGCACCTTCGGCACGAACACGAGTCGCTTGTCGCCTCGAACTTCCACAGCCACGTCGGCAACCACTACTGCATGGAACTGTTTGTTCTTGAGGGCGAACTCACCGAGATCTCGACGTTCGTCGGCAAGATTCGGGCGACCCAAGACACGCTCACCGTCGATTACTCCGTGATGCCCGTCGACGACTTCGGCTCGCTCGCCGAACTTCACTGATTGCGAGACGTCGTTTTTTGACCCGTCCGCTCAGTCGCTACTGACCTCGTTCGAGTCGCTGTCCGCGTCGCTCTCACGTTCGAACCGGGCGGTCCATCGCGTCGCCCCGACGGCCGCCGAGAGCATCTCGACTCGCGGGCCGAGATGGGGTACTTCAAGGAGTGCCGATTTTCCTTCCGGAGCCGCCGCCACCCAGCGATCCTGTGCGGCGACGAAGCGCTCGGCGCCGTAGACACACCCCGCCGCGAGCACAATGCCGGCGACGACATCGATTGCCCAGTGAATGCCGAGATACATCGTCGAGATAACCACGCTCCCCGCGAGCACGGCGGCGATGGGGAGCCACGCGGGATACGCCTCGCGGGTTTTGTACGCAAAGATGCCGGCGGTCACCGACAGCGACGTGTGCAACGAGGGGAACACGTTTGTCGGGTTGTTGATCTCGGTGGTGAGCGTCTGAAACTGTGGAAACGTCGTGTACAACAGGCTCTCGCCGATGCCGACGTTTCGGGGCCCGAAGGCAATGAACATGACGTACAACACGGTTCCCAGCACGTAGTTCAACCCGTAGGCGACGACGAGTTCGCGAAACCGCTGCTGGCGCTGGAGCGCGATGTAGGCGAACAACGGAAATACGAGCAAAAACACGTAGCCGTGGACGTAGATGTACGAAAAGTACGTCGTCAACAACTCCGTCTGAAACGACTGGACGAAGCCGATGAAGTTGCCCTCGATGGCCTCGATTGCGCCGGTAATCTCCCAGCCGACAAACCAGGAGAACTCGTCGGTGACATCTCTGAGCACCGAGTTGAACGCCAACAACACGGCAAGCGCAATCAGATACGGGCCCGACTGACGGAGCCGCGGCCGGAACTCGCTGGCCAACTCGCTGAGTCGCGTGCGGCCGACAATCGTGACCGCGCCGACCAGAATGCACGCGCCGACGACGAGGGTTATTTCGATGAGGAGCGAGAGGAGCATCGTTCTGTGAGGATGGTGTACCCGGTGGGTGCCGGCGTAACGTAAGAGCAGTTCGGTCCCAAGAATATAAAAAGGCTAGCTACCTGTGCTCGCTGTTCCGGCTCAGATGTAGCCGAACAGCGGGAGCGCGAGCCCGAGGAACCACGCGGCGATCGTGAGGAGCGTCAACGGCGGATCGGCGTCGGCGACCTCCCACTCGTCCGGTTCGCGGTTGTGCGAGCCGACGATGGCGGCGGCAAACGCACCGAGCGCGATCACGAGGCCGAGCCGGTGGAGCACCAACTCGATGGGAACAACGCCGAGGCCGATCGCGGCGAAGTCGTAGACGAAGCCCACCCCCATGCCGGCGAGCGTAAAGCCGAACGCCGGCAACGCGTCAAGCCGCGGGGCCAACACCGCCACGAGAATCGGTGGCCCGAAGACGAGCAGCGGGTACAACACCCCCGCGAGAATCTGTGGGGATTGACTCGTCACCGTCGCCTCAAGGGCAATCCCCGCAAACCGGACGCCCAAGAGGAGCGCCGCGAGGCTCGCCGCCAACACGAAGCCGTAGCGGTTTTTACTGGCCCATTGTGTGAGATCACGGCCCATGGTGATGGTGGTTCGGCGCGTTCGGTGACTGACGAACGTCAACAGCAACAACGCGGTTGCGAGCTCGATCTCGCTGATCCAGCCGTCGCTCCAGCCGCCGTCGAGACCGTAATAGTTGCGGCTGACCGAGGTAACGAACGGTTGTTCGATGAAGTCGTCCTCGATGATGACGCGCGCATTATCGATGTCGGTGACGGTGTGACGAAGCCGGAACCAATCGAAGTACTCGTGGTGAACCTGAATAGCCGTCCAGTTGTCATCTTCCGAACTGTACGCGCGGATGTGGTGTCGCGAGCCGAGATACGCCCCGCTGTGTAACTGGTAGCTCTCATCAACCCACTCGCCCTCGCCACCGTGTGGTGAACGGTCGATGTAGGAGTATCGGGTTGAGCCGTCCGCATCGTCCCAGTCGACACCGTCGTCGACCGAAATCTCGTAGGTGTCGGTGCCCGCATCCTCCATCGTCTCGTTGGTTTCTTCCCAGTCAAGATCGCTGCGTTCGATCAGCGCGGTCCGTGCCTCATCGGGCGGCGCGTGAATAATGAGGTTGATCGCGAGCGTTCGGTGCTCTACCGACCGGGATCGACTGGTGTAGGGCCACAGATAGCTGCCGTTTTCGGTTGGTTGGATGAGTTCGGCATCATCCACGCTGTCGATCTCTTGGGCTGGCGGGTCTTCGGTGCTCAGGCCGACGCCGCCGGCCAACAGGTACGCTCCTGCGAGCACAACGAGTGCGACGACCAACAGCCCGCGGCGACGATTCATTCAATGGGAGTTTTTTGTTCGTGTAAAAAACAGTATCGGCGTTACGAAGGCAATCAGCTACAGTCCGAGCAGCCCCTCGTCGTCACTCTGCTCATCGGTGTCGTTGTCATCGCCGGCGTCGTTCTCGTCGTCTGCATCGTCCTCACCCAGGAGCCCGTCGTCTCCGTCTTCAGCCTCGCCATTCGTGGTGTCGTCTTCGTCTTCAGCCTCGTCACTGTCTTCGCGGTCATCGGCGGGCGTGACTGCCTCGATGAGCGTTCGAATGTTGGGTTTCTCTTGCGATTCGACCTCCTGTGGATACGCGCCGATCGCGAGGACGAAGTCGTCGCCGCGTTCGGCCGCCGTCGTGACGTGCAGCGCGAGATCGAACGGCTGGCCGTCGATCGAGGCGGGCGCGCTGAAGATCGACTCGTCGACCGTTTGGTCGACGAGCGTGATCTCGTGATCCGACTCTCTGTTGAGTTCGCCGATGTCGTCGTAGTTGTCCTCGATGAGTTCGACGATCTCCTCGGTATTCATCTCCTCGATCGGATTGAACGATCGCCCCACTGCCTCGACTTTCGGCGAGGAAAGTACGCTGAATGTCGCCGTCTCCTGTTCGCCAATCGGCCCCATATCGATCTGTTTTGCGTGCTCGGCCAGATAGCTCGTCACCTCGACGGTTTCGGACTCTCCAGCGGCCTCGAACGTCCGTTCGTTGACAATCTCGTCGACGCCGGTTTCGTCATACCCGGTTTCCGACAGCGCGGATTCGTCGACATCGGCAACGCTTGCTTCGAACGTCGTGAGCCCATCAACCAACCCGAGACACCCCGACAGCCCAACGCCGCCGACAACGCCCGCCGTCGCCAACACCGTTCGTCTGTTCATATCGTCCATATCTAACAGTCGACAAATAAAGCGGTGTTGGCTCGGGTTGCGGCCGAGCGGTTTTTGTCTGTGTACAACTCGCGTCGACGCCTATACAATCAGTTCGTCGTTCGCGTTGTACCGGTAGCCAATGTCACGGAACGCGTCTTTCGCGCGTGTGTCGTCGACCTCGCCGTTCTCACCGAGGAACGGTGCGACCGGATCGGTGCCGTCCCACTGCAGCTCATCGGCCAGCCAGTCGGTGCCCGCAAGCGGGCTGGCAACCGGTTCGCCGTACCCCCCGAACACCTCGGCTGCGAGGGCGGCTTTGTCACAGAGCCGGGCGATCGTCCGCCGGAAGCTCGGATCGCCGAACGGTTCGCTTCGCGTGTTGAAGCCGAGATGATAGCTCGCATACGAGAGCGCGGTCACCAGCGACAGCGGCGGTTCGTCCTCGATCCGTTCGACCTCGGCCGGATCGAGCGGTGAGATGGTGGCGTCGATGTCTTCGGCCGACAGCGACTCGACAAGCACCGGCGACGACGACAACAGATCAACGGTGAGCTCTTCGAACACCGGAAACGCGAGGTCGCCGTCGGCGTCGTCAGTGCTGTCCTCGTTGTTCGACGCTCGCGCGAGGAAGTGGTCGTTGAACCGCGACACCGTCACGAACGAGCCATCGGTTGCCTCCTCGAACTGGATTGGGCCGCTGCCGACGGGTTCGGGGTTGTCCCAGACCATCGCCTCGGTCGCCGCCTCGCTGAGTTCGACGCCCGCAATCGATGCGATCTCGGTTTGCTCACTCCAGATGTGCTCGGGAAAGATCGGTGCCGTGAGCGCCCCTTCGGCGACCTCCTCGCTCGCCTCATCGAACGTGAGTCGGACGGTTCTGTCGTCGAGTGCGGTTGCCGCCGTGATGAGCGAGCTCTGTTGGCGAAACCTCGGTGAGGGAACCGAACTGGCGGCTGATCCGGCGGCGGTGTCGTCGAGAAACGAGAAGGTGAACGCAACGTCGGCCGCGGTCAACGGCTCGCCGTCGTGCCACTGGAGATCCTCGCGGAGCGTGACGGTTGCGTTGGCTGCTTCCTCCTGTTCAGGGGTCGCCGCCGACTCCCACTCGATGCCGCTGGCGAGCCAGTTCCGGCGCTCCCCACCGCTTTCGATCACGAGTGGGTCGTACAGCAGGCTCACGATTGAGGTGTCGTAACTGTACGTTGCCGAGATTGGATTTCGGTTTTCGGTCACGCGTGGATCAGTCGTTCCGAGCGTGAGATGGCCGTCGTCGGCGTCCAGCCGGTTGAGTCGCAAAAGGCCGGTTGGCGGTTCGGTCATGGCGTCTTCCCAGTCGTCGAACCGGTCGCGTCTGACGCCTGAGATGATCTCGGGTCGAACCAACGGGACGAACGGCTGGGTCTGACCCAGCAGCGATTGGAGCGAGTCAACGGTTTCCTGTCGGTCGGTTCCCCGCTCGCGACGCTGGTCGTCGAGCAGTTCGTCACAGTCGGGGTTGGTAAAGCCGAACGGGTTCTGCCAGCCAACCTCGCCACGGAATTTCGAGTGTAACAGCGGATACAGCACGTCCGGGTCGGGCTGGCGGTCAGTTGGCAGTCGTCCGATATAGATGTCGAAATCGGCGGCCAACAGCACTTGCCGGTACAGTTCGTCCTGTGAAGCCGGCGTTAGTCGGTAGTCGATACCCGCGGCTTCGAGTCCGTCGATGAGGTGGCGCGCGATGGGGGCGGCGAACGGATCGTAGTCGCCAACGGGAATCGTGATTCTGACGACGAGTTGGCCGGTACTGTCGCCGCCGACGGTGGTTCGAAGCCGTCGCACACAGCCGGCGCTCGCAACGAGGGCACCCGCCGCACCTGTCAGTGCCGCACGCCGTGAAACCGTTCGCGATGGCTCCGAGTCCGTCATTCGTTGTCGGATGTTCGGCGCAGGGCCGTATAAGACTGCTGTACGGTGTCGACACCGAACGGATGGGCCGTGTTTGCTTTTCAGCTTCTCACCACTCACGTCGATCCGTCGCGCTCGCGATCCGATCCGAGACCCAGAGAAATTAATCACCGTCGCCCCAACGATGACCCATGCTCCATACGGTGAGCCTGCTACTCCCGACCCGGTTCGGCCGTGTCGAACCGACTGTCTCGCACGGATTGACCCACCACACCGAGTCCGCCTGGAGGAATCGATGAGCCACCACGAACCGACAGACCGTCGCGGCTCGACCGGTGGTCGCGAACCGCCGGGTCGTCGCCAGTACGCGCCGGTGTCGCCACCGGTTGCGCTCACCATCGCCGGCAGCGACTCAGGCGGCGGCGCGGGGATTCAGGCCGACCTCAAAACGATGGAGGCCCACGGCGCGTTCGGCACCAGCGTTGTCACCGCGACGACCGCCCAGAACACCGTCGGCGTCCACGATGTCCACGTGCTGCCGATCGACCACATCGCCGCCCAGTACGACGCCGTCATCGACGACTTTGCGCCCGCGGCGGTCAAAACCGGGATGCTCGCGACCGCCGACGTGATCGAAACCGTTGTCGACTGTCTCGCGGCGTTCGAGGGGAGCGTCGTCGTTGACCCTGTCATGGTGGCGGCGACGGGTGACCGCCTGTTAAGCGAAGCCGCCGAAACCGCCTACGACGCACTCATCGAGCGGGCAACGCTCCTCACGCCGAACGTCGATGAGGCCGAAATTCTGACCGGCAGCACCGTCGACAGCCCAGAGGCGGCCGCCGCTGCCGGCGAGACCCTTGTCGAGCAGGGTGCCGACGCGGCACTTGTCAAAGGGGGCCACATCGCGGGCGACCGCGTTGTCGACACGCTCGTTGTCGCCGACGGCGACAAAATCCAAACCGAGCGGTTCAGCCACCCCCGCGTCGACACCGAGGCAACCCACGGCTCGGGCTGTACGCTCTCAAGCGCGATTGCCGCCCGGTTGGCTGCCGGCGAATCGCTCCACGACGCGGTCGCCGCCGGCGTTGCGTTCATGGAGCGCGCTGTCCGGTACGGCATCGATGTCGGCAACGGACCGGGATCGGTCCACCACCTTGTCGGGCTTCGCGAGCGTGCCGAACGCGTTGACGCCGGTGCAGCAGCCGACCAGTTTGCGAACCGGCTCGCTGTCGGTGAGTTCGATGCCATTGCGCCCGTCGACGGTTTCGCCTGTATCGCCGCGACGCCGTATAGCGAGTCGGCCGCCGAACTCGTCGGTTCCGGGCGAACGTCAGCCGATACCGCTGACACCGTCGACGTCGGTGGTGACTCCACCCTCGCTGACGGGTTGCTCGCGCTCCGTGAACACGACCCAACACTTCGGGTCGCGGTTCGCTGTCGACTCGACAACGCGGTTGACGACGCTATCGGGTCACTTGCGTGGCCAAAACCGGTGTTACTGGCGGCTGGCGAGGAGACCGGACAATCGCCCGCGGACACGAGGAACAATGGCGTTCCATTTTTGGCTCGCAGTGAACCGGAGGGGCAGTCAGTCAGCGTCGTTCTCGCCGCACCCGACGTCGACACCGCAATCGAGCGACTGGCGTCGTTGTCGGTGGTGGTTTCGTCGTAACGGTTCGTGACGGGTAGTGCTCGAACTAACCCTGCTGTAACGGGGTTGTTTATATACATTTAGTTGTATGTGTGCATATGGCACGCAAAGTCATCCAAGAGGAGCAAGGACCGTATGCAATCGACGAAGACGAACTCGAAGCCCAGGGCGGTGGCATCTACATCTGCCAGTGTGGGCTGTCGGACAACAAACCGTACTGCGATGGCTCGCACAACGCGACCGCCGACGAGGAGGACGGGGTCGTCTACGAATACGACAGTGACGGCGAGCGCCACGTCGTGAGCGACGACTGATTTTCTCGACGACTGGTTCGCCTTCACGACGACAGCGACCGTAGCGTTTTACCGGTCGACCGTCCGAATGGCCGTATGGCTCAGGGAATCGTCGAGCAGTTTCTCTCGCTCAAACGCGATACCGATGCCGACCTGCTGGCGATGCAGTGCGGTGATTTCTACGAATTTTTTGCCGATGATGCCGAGCTGGTGAGCGAGGAACTCGAGCTGACGGTGTCGACGAAATCCTCACACGGCTCGTCGTATCCGATGGCGGGCGTTCCGCTGTCGGAGCTCACGCCCTATCTGAAGGCGCTCGTCGAACGCGGCTACACCGTCGCCGTCGCCGACCAGTTCGAGGACGACGACGGCGAATTTTCTCGGGAAATAACCCGAACGGTCACGCCCGGGACACTGCTCGAAACCAGCGACAGCGACGCGCAGTATCTCGCCGCGGTCGTCCGCCCACTGCCGCTTTCGGGCCGGCCGATGACCGCCAGCGCCCCCACAGACCACGCCGCTGGTGACCGCACCAACGCCGCTGGCGCGGCTGCTGACGACGACGTGGGCGGCCCCTACGGCCTCGCGTTTGCCGACATCACCACCGGCCAGTTTCACGTCTGCGAGGTCGCCACCGCGGCGGCCGCACACGCCGAACTCTACCGGTTCGACCCCGTCGAAATCCTGCCCGGGCCGGCCGTTCGCAGCGACGACGACTTCCTGTCGACGCTTCGCGAGCGCACTGACGCCTCGCTGGCGCGCTTCGAAACCGAGGCGTTTGCGCCCGGTCGCGCCCGCCATACGGTCGGCGAGCAGTTCGGCGCCGAAACGCTTGACAGCATCGGGCTCGACTCCGAACTGGCGGTTCGCGCGGCGGGCGCAATTCTCGCGTTCGTCGACGACACCGGCGTTGGGGTTCGCCAGTCGATGACGCGACTCCAGCCGTACACGGCCGACGACCACCTCACCCTCGATGCGACGACCCAGCGCAACCTCGAACTGGTCGAGACGATGCACGGCGACCGCGAGGGCTCGCTGGTTTCGGTGCTTGATCACACCGAAACCAGTCCGGGCGGTCGACTCCTCCGCGAGTGGGTAACCCGGCCGCGTCGCGACCGCGCCGAACTCGACCGCCGACTCGACTGCATCGAGGCGCTCGCGTCGGCCGCGCTCGCCCGCCAACGGCTCCGCGAAACGCTCGACGGCGCGGCCGACCTCGAACGGCTCGCCAGCCGGGTCGCCAGCGGCAGCGCGGGCGCTCGCGAACTGCTCTCGGTTCGTGACACGCTGGCGGTGCTCCCGGCGGTCGCCGACGAAATCGAGGCGGGCGAACTCGCGGGCTCGCCGTTGGCTGGCGTTATCGACGGCGTCGACCGCGTGGCCGCGGCCTCGCTGTGCGAGACGCTTGACTCCGCGCTTGCGTCCGATCCGCCGAAAACGGTCACGCAGGGCGGACTGTTTTCGCGCGGCTACGACGACACGCTCGATGAACTGATCGACCAACACGAGACGGCGCTGAACTGGATCGACGGGCTGGCCGACCGGATCAAAGCCGAGTACGGCCTGAGCCACGTTTCCGTGTCGCGCAACAAAACCGACGGCTACTACATCCAGGTCGGCCGCTCGCAGGCCGACGCCGTTCCCGACTTTTTTTCACACGTCAAAACGCTCAAAAACTCCAAACGGTTCGTCACCGACGCGCTGGCCGAACGCGAACGCGAGATTCTCCGGCTCGAAGAACAACGCGGTGACCTCGAATACGAGCTGTTCGAGGCGCTTCGCGAGACGGTCGCCGAACAGTCGGCGCTGCTCCAAGACGTGGGGCGCGCGCTCGCCGAAATCGACGTTTTCTGTGCGCTAGCAACCCACACCGCCGGCGCGAACTGGTGTCGCCCCGAACTGGTCGCACCGGGCACGCTCGATATCGAGGCGGGTCGCCACCCCGTTGTCGAGCAAACAACCGAGTTCGTTCCGAACGATCTCTTTCTCGACCGCGAGCGGGGATTCCTGCTCGTCACGGGTCCAAACATGAGCGGGAAATCGACGTACATGCGGCAGGCGGCGTTGATTACGCTGCTCGCCCAAATCGGCTGTTTCGTCCCCGCGCGCTCGGCCACCGTCGGTGTCGTCGACGGGATTTATACGCGTGTCGGCGCACTCGACGAGTTGGCCCAGGGTCGCTCGACGTTCATGGTCGAGATGCAGGAACTGTCGAACATTCTACACTCGGCGACCGACGACTCACTCGTGATTCTCGACGAAGTTGGCCGCGGCACGGCGACCTACGACGGCATCTCGATCGCGTGGGCGGCCACCGAGTACATTCACAACGAAATCGGCTGTCACTGCCTGTTTGCGACCCACTACCACGAGCTAACGGCGCTCGCCGACCATCTCGACCGCGTTGGCAACGTCCACGTTGCGGTCGCCGGCGAGGATTCAGCTGGGGACGAGGATATTACGTTTCTCCGAACCGTCGAGGAGGGGCCGACCGACCGCTCGTACGGCATCCACGTCGCCGACCTCGCGGGCGTTCCGTCGCCCGTCGTCGACCGCGCGCGGACCGTCCTCGACAAACTCCGCGACGAGAAGGCGATTGAGGCGAAAAACAGCGGCGGAAGCGAGCCGACACAGGCCGTCTTCGACCTCGGAACCGGCTCGTTTACCACAGCCGAGTCGTCGTCATCGGAATCATCGACATCGACGGACGAGTCGCCCGCGACAGCACCGTCGACACCGACGACCGACTCCCGGTCGGCTCCCGCTCTCGATCCCGACGCACAAGCCGTGCTCACCGCCGTGCAGTCGGTCGATCTCGGCGAGACGCCGCCGGTCGAGCTGCTGTCAACAGTCCACGAGTGGCAACAACGGCTCGCTTCGGCCGACTCGGGTGGCGATGCTGGGTCGGCTGCGGACGAATCGTAACCTCCCAACGACCGTCACCAGCCGCTGGCGACCCGGTCAGAACCCGCTGGCAACAATGGATTGATACGCACCACCCGCGTGTATCTACCAATGAGTCTCATTGCCACCCAGCCAGCAGTCGGCTGTGAACCGCCCTGCCGCCCAGCACGCGCGCTGCACCCACCTGTCGACCGCTTGTGTTCCCCGCGTGGTGACTCGCGATGACCGAACAGCCGCTCATCGCCGAGGTCAGCCAGAAGGCACTGATCGCCTCGCCCGACGGCGACCTTCTGGTCATGCAGATGGATGAACACACGTGGGAACTCCCCGGCGGCCGCATGGGCGCCTACGAGGATCCCGTCGAGGCGCTCAAACGCGAGGTCGACGAGGAAACCGGCCTCGAGGTCGCCGTCGACGACCCGATCCACACCGCCGCCTGGCGCAACGATGTCGGCCGCGGCCGGTTTAGCGTCGTCTACTACTGCGAAACCGACCGAACCGCCGTCACGCTGAGCCACGAACACTGCGATTACGAGTGGGTCTCACCCGAAACCGCCCGCGACGAGTTTCTGACCGTCAGCATTCATCAGGAAGCGATCAACCGCCTGCTGGCCGGCCCGCTCGTCATCGCCGGCCGAACCGCTGTCAGCAATGACTGAGGACGCCGCGTCGCGCTCGATTCAACCGCTCGATGACGGCACCATCCAGCGCATTGCCGCCGGCGAGGTCGTCGAACGGCCCGCCTCGGTGGTCAAAGAGCTGCTCGAAAACAGCCTCGATGCGGGCGCAACCCGTATCTCGGTCGCCGTCGAGGCCGGCGGTATCGACGGTATTCGCGTGCGCGACAACGGCCACGGCATTCCCCGCGACGAACTGCCGATGGCGGTCGCCGAACACGCGACCAGCAAACTCCGTGACATCGCTGATCTCGACCGTGGGGTTTCGAGCCTCGGTTTTCGCGGCGAGGCGCTGTCGACCATTGGCGCAGTCTCACGACTGACGCTTCGCTCGCGGGCCGCCGACGCCACGGCGGGTGCGGAACTCACCGTCGAGGGCGGTGACGTGAGCGAGGTGCAACTCGCCGGCTGTCCGCAGGGAACGACCGTCGAGGTCGCAGATCTGTTTTTCAACACGCCGGCGCGCAAGAAGTTCCTCAAGCGCGAGGCGACCGAGTTCGACCACGTCAACACCGTCGTGAGCCAGTACGCGCTGGCGAATCCCGACGTGGCGATCGTGCTCGAACACGACGGCCGCGAGCGATTCGCCACCGAGGGGAGCGGCTCGCTCCGGTCGGCGGTGCTGTCGGTGTACGGTCGTGAGGTGGCCGAATCGATGATTGACGTCGCCGACGGCGTTGTCGACGCGGTTGACGCCGACAGTGGAGGCGACGCGGTCGACGAACACGCGGCCGTCGAGTCGGTCTCGGGGCTCGTGAGCCACCCCGAAACAACTCGCAGCACCCGCGAGTATCTGGCGACGTTCGTCAACGGTCGCTACGTCACCGCCGGATCGCTTCGCGGCGCGGTCATTGACGCCTACGGCGGCCAACTCGCGCCCGACCGCTACCCGTTTGTGGTGCTTTTTGTCGACGTCCCGCCGGACTCCGTCGATGTCAACGTTCATCCACGGAAAACCGAGGTTCGTTTCGACGACGAATCGACCGTCGTCCGTACGGTTCGCGAAAGAGTCGAGCGGGCGCTCATCGAGGGAGGATTGATTCGGTCGGCCGCGCCGCGCGGCCGGTCAGCACCGGCCGAAACGCCGGTGTCGCCGACGAGCGTCGACCACGACAGCGAGGTTGTCGGCGGTGCGGGAACCGACCACGAAGCCGCCAGCGGAGCCGACTCGGACCGTTCGGGCCGAAACCCGTCGCCGACAGCGGATCTTGATTCCGCCGAAGACCGTGCTGACGACTGGCTCGTCGACGGTTCTGCCGGCGACGACCCCGAAACTGCGCGAAACGATCGCCAGGCTGCCCAACGTGAGCATGCGACTCCCAACGAATCGGCGTCGCCGGTCGATCCCGCGGCCGACGATAGCTGGCGCGTCGACGGACTCGGCACCGAACGACCGGTCGCCGAACGCGACACCGAAGCGTCGGCAACCGAGTCGTCGACTGCGTCGTCATCGACGGTGTCGTCGTCGGCTGGGAGCCCAGCCGAGTCGCGATCGTTTTCGTCCGAGTCGTCACCGTCGACCGAGTCACACCCATCGAGTGAGTCGACGCCGCCCGAATCGATCCAGCGGTCATGGCCTCGACCCGACCCGACAGCCGAGCCAACGCAGCAGACGCTTTCGGGCGGCGAAACCGCCGCCGGCCGGACGTACGACCAACTCCCGTCGCTGCGCGTGCTGGGCCAACTGTACGACACCTATCTGCTGGCCGAAGCCGGCTCCGGTCTGCTGTTGATCGATCAACACGCGGCCGACGAGCGAATCAACTACGAACGGCTCAAGCGCACGCGTGCCTCGTCGCCGACGACACAGACGCTCGCCGAGTCGGTGTCGATCGAACTCACCGCGCGGGAGGCCGCCCTGTTTGAGGCCGCCGCCGACGTGCTCGCCGAACTCGGATTCCGAACCGAACACGATTCGGCTGCCGACGACGACACGGCCGACTCAGTGGCCGAAACCGACGACGCCGATTCATCCGCTGACCCCGCTGCCGCCGACCGATCGCTCGTCGTCACCGCGGTTCCCGCGGTCTTCGACACCGCACTCGATCCGGCGCTGCTTCGCGAGGCGCTCGTGGACTTTTTCGACGGCGGGGGCACACCCCGAACCGTCGAGGAGGCCGCCGACGACCTGCTGGCTGATCTCGCCTGTTACCCCTCGGTGACGGGCAACACCTCGCTGACCGAGGGCTCGGTCGTCGAGTTGTTGTCGGCGCTCGATGACTGCGAAAACCCCTACGCCTGCCCGCACGGCCGCCCGGTCATTATCGAGATCAGTCGCGAGGAGATCGCCGACCGCTTCGAGCGCGACTATCCCGGCCACGCGGGCCGACGTGCGGAGTAGCAGGAAACCAGCGGTCGCGACGGCTGGAATTAAGGCCAAGAGCCGACGAGTGGGAGTATGAACGGTCGATACCATGGCTGATCTCATCACGTTTGGCGAAACAATGTTGCGGCTCTCGCCGCCGGCGGGTTCGCGGCTCGAAACGGCCGACTCGCTCGACGCACAGGTCGGCGGGGCCGAAAGCAACGTCGCAGTCGCCGCAACCTGTCTCGGCGTCGAGGCCGCGTGGCTCTCGAAACTCCCGGACAGTCCGCTCGGCCGACGCGTCGTCGGCGCGTTGCGGGCCCACGGCGTCGACCCCGTGGTCGTGTGGGATGCGCGACAGCGTGCCCGGCTCGGCACCTACTACCTCGAATACGGCGCCGCGCCGCGCCCGACGAGCGTCATCTACGATCGCGCAAACGCGTCGGTCACGACGGTTTCGGCGGACGAACTCGCCGTCGGGCGCGTTGGCGACGCCAGCGTGTTCCACACCACCGGCATTACGCCTGCGCTGAGCGAGTCGACCGCCGAGACGACCGATGCGCTGCTTGCGGCCGCCGGCGACGCTGACACGGTTCGCTCGTTCGACCTCAACTACCGCGCGAAACTCTGGTCGACCGACGCGGCCGCCGCGGCCTACGATTCGATTCTCCCCGAGATCGATCTGTTGTTCGCGCCGATCCGCGACGCCAAGGCGACGTTGGGCTACGAGGGAACCGGCGAACGCATCGCCCGCGCGCTGGCGGCCGACTACGACATCGACTGTGTTGTCGTCACGCTCGGCTCGTCGGGGTCGCTCGCGCTCGTCGACGACACTGTTGTCAAACAAGGGGTTCACTCCGCGGAAACGGTCGACGCCATCGGAACCGGCGACGCCTTCGTTGGCGGCGTGCTCGGCGAACTGCTCTCATCACAGAATCGCCTGCAACCCGACGACGCAGTCGATCTGCTCACCGCCGACCGCGTTGAAGACGCGCTCGCCTACGGAGCCGCGGCCGCCGCGCTCAAACGAACCGTTGCGGGCGACGTGCTGGTTGCGACCCGATCTGAAATCGAAGCGGTTCTGGACGGCGCGGCCGACGGGATTTCTCGGTAGGTCGGTCGGCTGAGCCGTCTCTTCGACGAAGCCGGGTCGTGTCATCGACCAAAGCCGGGCCGCTTATTCGGCCGGCAGCCAACTCGCTCGTATGGAGCCGACGACGACCGGCCGGTTTCGCGTGCTCGATCGCCGGCCCGACGGAACGATTCTCTTGGTCGACCTCGACGCCGCGGCCGCCGCGGTCGCCGATCCCCATTCGACTGCGGCGGGTGACCTCCAGCCGATTGCGGTCCAACCGGTTGTTGTCGCCGACGCCGAGTCGGCTGGCGACGACAGCGACACGCTTGCCGACCGCGTCACGTCGCTCGAACCGGGCTACGTCATCGCGGCGAGCCTCCAGTGGGACGACAGCGAGGCGCGGTTTTCGGCCTGCGAAATCGTGACCCGAACCCGGATCCAGTACGCCGACGCAATAACGGGCATCTTCGAGAAGGCTCAAGAAACGTGGCACGACGCGCAGGTCGCCGGCGCGGCGATGAACTCGGCGGTCACCTACAGCACGGGCAAGGAACCCAACGGTGTCGTCTACGTGTTCGCTAAACAGGAGCCACCCAGAGATCTCTTCGAGGAGTTTCGGACGGGCGCAACGCCGATCGAACCGCTGATTCAGCGTGTCGACGTCGAACACGCCGCGGACGACGAAATGGAGCGGGACAACGAACCGGGGACGACCGACGAAGCGGAGACGGACGACCAACCGGGCGACGAGGAACGCGCCGTGTTCGTCATGAACCCCGCCGACGAGGAGTTCGTGTTGCTCTATATCGTGTTTCGCAAGGAAGGAATGTTGGCCAAAACGGTTCGCGACACCTACGGGTTGCCCCCAGTGTGAGTTGGGGACGACATCCCTGTCGGCGTTGCCAGCTGCTTTAGGCCAACGCGGTCGTGATGTCGGTCGACGAAATAATACCGACGTAGTCGTTGTCCTCGTCGACGACGGGCAGATGTTTGATACCGAAGTTGGTCATCATCGCGGCGGCCTCGCCGAGCGGCAACGAGAGCGGCACGCGCTCGACTGGCGAGGTCATTACGTCGCCAACGGTCACGGCGGTGGTGTCGGCTGCCGTGGCCACAGCCTCGACGATATCCGTGCTGGTGATAATGCCGGCCTCCGCGCCGGGAACGAACACCGCGTTGATTCCGTGTTCGACCATGAGCTCGGCAGCCTCGCGAACGGTGGTGTGCGGATTCGTCGTGATAATCGGCGCGGACATGAGCGATTCGACGGTTCGTGTGGATGGCATACTCGTGACAATCCAGTCGAGCCGTATGACTGTTTCTGCCGGTCGCCGGCCGCTGTCGGTCAGAACTCACCGAGTCGCGACTGTCCACCGCTCTTTTCGCTCGCTGCGCCACCGTCTCCACGCCCGGCGTCGTTGAGTCCGGCCAGTTCGACCGCGGAGGCGATCGTCGCAAAAAACCCCTCGCGCTGGCTTCGGTCATAGAGCGTTGCCGCCGGATGCATCGATAGCAGCACGCGCCGTGACCGCCCGCCGAGTCGGTGGTCGACGACGGTTCCCGATTCGTTCGTAATCGCAACCGACCGGTCGAGCAGGTGTTCGCTCGGCACTTTACCGAGCGTGACAAGAATCGTGGGATCGACCACGTCGATCTCGTGTTCCAGAAAGTCCCGGCAGTTGTCCAGCTCGTCGGCGTGTGGATCGCGGTTGTCGGGGGGTCGACACCGTACGCAGTTCGTAATCCGAACCGCGTCGCGCCCCACGCCCGCCTCGGCGAGTGCCTCGTCCAGCACGGATCCCGAGCGGCCGACAAACGGCGCACCCTGCTCGTCCTCGGTCGCGCCGGGGCCCTCACCAACGAACAACAGGTCGGCGTCAGCGGGGCCGACGCCGTTGACGATTTGGCTTCGTGAGGCGACTAGCGCGTCACAGCGCGTGCAGTCACGAACGCACACGCCGTCCATCTGTTTCATGTCGGTACTCACGCGGCAACGGGCTTAATTTTCACCCGTTTCTCGTCGGTGACGGTCGCGTCGTCGATGCCGACCGCCCGACTGCCGGGGTTCGGAGGCATGACCGGATGAGCCGGTTTACGTCTCGTCGTCGGGGTCGTCTTTTATCGACTGGAGTCTGTCGAGCAGTTCGTCATTGGACGCACCCGGTTCGAAATCGAGCGTGCCGTCGTGGTTGTTTTCGCTCGTGTTGAGCCCGTCTTCGTCGTCGAAGTCGGTGTCGAAATCTTGGTTCTCCTGTTCAGACTCATCGTAGCTTCCGAATCCCATACGGTTGTCTCAAACGGCTCCGCACGGAAAAAGCCCCTGTGCGACCGGTGGCGACCGCCGAGGCTTTTGGTGATCGCGAGCAAACCACCGACTATGGCACCACGCAACGTCACGGCCGACGCCACGAGCTTTACCAGCAACGCGTTTCTCGTCGACGGCGACACGCCGACTCTCGTCGATGCCGGCTCAATGGCGGGCGTCGTCGACGTGGTTTCCGAGCACGTCGACTCGCTCGACCAGGTTGTGTTGACTCATCAACACGGCGACCACGTCGGTGCGCTCGACAGCGTGTTGGACGCCTTCGACGCGGATCTCTACGCCTACGGCGACCATCCACGTCGAACCGAGGCGCTGGTTCCCGGTGAGACAGTCCGGATTGGCGACGAGGCGTGTGAAATCGTCTACACGCCCGGACACGCGGACGACCACGTCTCGCTCGTCGGCGACGATTCGCTCTTCAGCGGCGATGTCGTCGTCTACAATGACGGCGCGTTCGACGACGGCAGTTTCGGGCGAACCGACCGACCGGGCCAGTCCCGTGAGCGACTCATCGAAAGTCTCCACGAGATTCTATCGGTGCTTCCCGACTCGGTTTCAGCGATGTATCCGGGCCACGGTCAGGTGTTCCGAAACGAACCCGATGGCGACGATGTGCACACGGTGATCGAGCGAGCGCTCGAACGCGCCGAGCGTCGTCAGCCGAAGTATCCCGAGTAGGCGGGGGAACAATCTCGCCACCTGAGGGGGTTTGAACGCGCTCGCGTCGACGACGCTGATCGCTCTGACGACGAAAAATACAAAACAGTCGCTGCCAGACTCAGGCCGCGCGGCGTTCTTTGGCTTTCGGGCGGAGTCGCGAGTAGCCACATTTGCGGCAACGCTTCGCTTTCGGGGCGTTTCGCGCGTTACAGCGCATACAAATCTGCTTGTTGAGCGTCCGGTTGGTGGCGGTCTCGTTGCTCGGCATGCCTGCCCGTTGTGCGGGTCGCTGTTTAACAGTTGCGAGACGGGCGGATCGTGAAAATCGGCAGTATGCCTGCTGGTTGTGTGTCGATGCGCTTTCGTGTCGACTGACGACTTACGCGCTGGCTTCTTTGATCGCGGCTTCGAGATCCTCACGCTGGGTGACGCCGACAAACCGATCGACGATGCCGTTGTCGTTCTCAATAACGAGCGTCGGCAGCGAGCGAACCTGATACTCGTTGGCAATCTCTTGTTCTTGATCGACGTCGACTTTCGCGAACTCGACGTCCGCGTAGTCGGCTTCGAGGTCCTCAAGAATCGGGTCTTGGGTTTTACAGGGGCCACACCAGTCGGCGTAAAAGTCTGTGAGTCGAACCGTCATAGTACGCTCTGTGGATTGCCGAGGCGCGCTGATAAGCGTTTCCACCCTGTCGGTTTCCCCGGGTCGCGGCGGCTCATGTAGTCGCATTCTCCCTGCTGGTTCACCGAAAGCCGAAACCCTTAGGTCGACGAAGGAACGTTAATCGACAATGGCTTCAAGTGGGAACTCCGGCGGTTTGATGTCGAGTGCCGGGCTTGTCCGGTACTTCGACGCCGAAGACCGCAACGCGATCCGTATCAATCCGAAAACCGTGATGGCGTTCTGTCTGTTGTTCGGCGTCTTCATCCAACTGCTTTCGCTCACGGTCTCGTAGGCCTCGCCGGCCGAACGGGTTCTTTTTACTCGCCGCCCGCGTTTCGATCTGTATGCACGCTGGCGTTATTGCTGTCCAGGGCGACGTGAGCGAACACGCCGACGCAATCGAGCGCGCCGCCTCGGCCCACGGCGTCGACTGCACGGTCACGACGATTCGGACGGCCGGCGTCGTGCCCAACTGCGACGTGTTGCTCCTGCCCGGCGGTGAGTCGACCACGATCTCGCGGCTGCTTGCCGACGAGGGAATTGACGCGGAAATTCGCGACCACGTCGAGCGCGGTAAACCCGTGTTGGCGACCTGTGCGGGGCTCATCGTGGTTTCGTGCGACGCCAAAGACGACCGCGTTCGGACGCTCGATCTGCTTGACGTGAGCGTCGACCGCAACGCCTTCGGCCGCCAGAAGGACAGCTTCGAGGCCCCACTCGACATTACGGGCCTCGACGAGCCGTTTCCGGCGGTGTTCATCCGCGCGCCCGCGATCGACGCCGTCGGCGACGACGTGACCGTGCTCGCCGAGTGGGACGACAATCCGGTTGCCGTTCGGCAGGGATCGGTCGTCGCCACCGCGTTCCACCCCGAACTCACCCTCGACAGCCGACTGCACGAGCTGGCGTTTTTTGCCGGTCAGCCGCTGGTCACAACGGAGCACGCCCAATGAGCGACCAGCCTACCGCCGGCAGTGACGACGAAGCAGACGTCTCTCCCGACCACTCTACCGCAGCCGCTGGCGACGACCCGTCAGCTGTGTTTGATTCGTTGTTTGCAACGATCGAACAACGAAAAACTGAGCTGCCCGACGAGTCGTATACGACCTCGTTGTTCACCCACGAGAAGGGCGAAAACGCGGTTCTCGAAAAGTTGGGCGAGGAGTCGACCGAGCTGATTTTGGCGGCCAAAGACAACGACCTCGCGGAACTGCAGTACGAATCGGCGGACTTCATCTACCACCTGTTGGTGTTGTTTTCGATGAAGGGGCTCACTGTCGACGACCTTCGTGATGAACTCGAATCGCGGTTTCAGTAGGCTACGGCTTCAGTCACTCGCATCACCGTTTCACTACTTACGGTTTCAGTCGTGACGGTTTGTTCAGCAGCTACTCGTTCGTTTAGTCGCGACTCACTGGTTTACGGGCGTGAAAAAACCGCAGTAGCGAACCGAGGTGGTGTATCGATTAGTCGTCTGCGACCGCCGCAGGGTCGATGTTTTCGACTTCGATGCCACCGGTGAGTTCCGTGTGCGGGTACGGCATGCCCACGCCCTCGGCGTCAAAGCGCCGCTTGACGTTTTCGACCAGCTCGAACTTCACAGGACCGGCACCCGTTACGCTCGGGTCGACCCAGACGCGACCGTTGAGCACGACCGCCGAATCTTCGAGGCCGGTGACCGGCGCTTTCGGGGCCGGATCTTCGAGGACACCCTCGATTTTTTGCGCCTCGTCGAGAATGATCTCGCGGGCTTTTCGAATGCTTGCTTCGTACTCAATGCCGAAGTCGAACGTGACTCGGCGCGTCTCGTTGGCGACCGGGTTGACGACGACGCCATTGGCGAGTTCGCCGTTTGGCACGGTGACCATCTCGTTGTCGAACGTATCGAGTTTGGTCACGCGCAGGTTGATGTCGCGGACGATTCCGTTGTTGCCGCCCCATTCGATGTAGTCGCCGACGACGAACGGTTTGTCGCGGAGAATGAAGATGCCGGCGATGAAGTTCTCGATGATGTCGCTGGCGGCGAAGGCCAGTCCCAACGCGAGCGCTGCGAAGATCGTCGCGAACGCAGTGAGAATCGCCGGGAAGCCCGCTACCGTCGCGGCGATGGCGACCGCCCCGAGTAGTGCGACCACGCCAGCAATCGACGATCCGAGGCTGACGACTGCCGACGAGAACTCGCGTTCGTTGAGACCGCGTTTGGTTACCCGAACGAGAACCGACTTCCCGATCTTGTAAAGCACGACAAACGCGACAATGAATATGACGACCGTTACCGCGGTCGAAATCAGTGCTGGGCCATACGTTGCAAGTATTCCATCCGCCGTCGTCGGAACTCCTTGCAACACCGTTGCTGTTGATGTCACAACTGTACATGTAACTAGCCTCGGTTAAATCTGTATACCGCTCCTGAAATTGTCGGTACCTGCTACCGGTCGGGAGATTTTTCAACTGGTCGTCGGTTGTGTGGACTCACCGTGGTGTCGTTTGCGACGCGCTTTTGGGCGGCCTTGACAAACACAGGACATATGAATGCCGTTACGCTGGGCCCGTCGGGAACCTACTCGCATCGTGCTGCACGCGCCGTCGCCGAAGGGGTCTCCTTTCGCGAGTCGGTGACCGCCATCGTCGACGCCGTTGCCGACGGGGACTTTCAACGCGGCGTGGTTCCTATCGAAAACAGCATCGAGGGGAGCGTCACCGAAACGCTCGACGCGCTCGCAAGCCACGATGTCGCCGTCGTTAGCGAAATCGTCACTCCGATTCGCCACGCGTTGCTCGCCCAAGACGACTCGTTCGACACCGTCGCGAGTCACTCCCAAGCGCTTGCACAGTGTCGAACCTATCTCGAAACACATTATCCCGATGTGACACAGGAGGCCGTTGCCAGTACCGCCCGCGGCGTCCAGTACGCCCGCGAGGACAACACGGTCGCCGGCATCGGCCACCCTGACAACGCGACCAACGGCAGCGAACTGGCCGTGCTCGCCGAGGACATTCAGGATCAAGACTCGAATGCGACCCGGTTTTTCGTGATCGCGCCGCTGTCGGCACGCTCGGACGCCGGCGGCAAGACCTCGCTCATCGTCTATCCGAACGTCAACTACCCCGGACTGTTGCTCGAACTGCTTGAAGCGTTCGCCGACCGCGACATCAACCTCTCGCGGGTCGAATCACGGCCCAGCGGCAACCGTCTCGGTGACTACCTCTTTCATTTCGACATCGAGGCCGGTGTCTACGAACAGCGCGTCCAGGAAGCGTTTGCAGCAATTGAGATGCTCGCCGAGGAGGGGTGGGTTCGCAATCTCGGTTCGTATGACACCAAACACGTGTTGTACTGAGTCGCACCCGCGTCTGTTTTCGAGCATTACAGCACGAGCTGGACGCCCGCGAGCGCGAGCGCCACGTAGGCAGAAAAATACAGCAGACTCGACGATCCCATGTAGCCGACATACCAGCCCAGCGGATAGTCGCTCGTTGCCGCGGGAATCGTCAGGAGTCCCCGGAAAAACGGCACACAGTTCGAAACGAACACGGCGAGGCCGCCATACGTGTCGAACCATCGGAGTACCTGTTGGGTTCGCTCGCTCGTCGGATCGAAGTTCACGTACGGCAGCCGCTCGATGAACCGCAGTCCGTAGCGGTCGACACCGACATAGATGACGAGTTGGCCGATAATGTAGCCGAGCGTGACGACGAGGACGGTGAGAACCGTCTCGGTCATGTCTGCGCGGGTGGCGATAATGTACCCCGGCAGAAACAGCGTCGTCGACAGCGGCTTGCCGATCAACATTCCCTTGAGAACGAACACGACGAACAACACCGGCAGGCCGAACAGTTCGGCGAACAAGACGAGCTGCGTCAGCAGGTCGGCGAGGAAGGTTCGAACAGTCATTGTACGGGGAGGGAACGCTGGGCCGAGGTCGCGTGTGGCGCCGTTGTCGACAGCGCGTTTCGACTCGCCACAGCCATTATCCCGACTGTTGGTCGTCGCGAATATATACTTCGTGGCCTGCCGCTTGTCTGTCGTCCCATCCCGTTGCAACGCCAATACTGTCGTTTGTGGATGGACAAAATTCAAGCCGCTGTCGATCCAATAGCCGGTGATGACCGACAAACGCAATCCCTTCGAGGAGCTCGATACCCTGATCGAGCGGATGAACCGCCAGTTCAGCGAGCTCAGCCAGACGTTCGAACCCGAGCCGCTGGGCGTCCTCGCCGAGGTGCCAGTCGACGTTGTCGACGACGGCGAGTCGATCCTCGTCACCGCCGACCTGCCGGGCTATGCGCGCGACGAGATCGACCTCCGTGTCGACCGCGACACACTCACAATCAGTGCGGCGGCAACCGAAGAAGATCGCTTCGATGACGACCAGTACCACCGCCACGAACGCACGCAGACGTCGGTTCAGCGCCGCGTCACGCTGCCGACTGCTGTCGACGCCAGCAACGCGAGTGCGACCGCCGAACACGGCGTGCTCACCGTCACGCTTCCCAAACTCGACGCGGGTGCGTCGGGCTATCAGATCGACGTGGAGTAAGCGTGGCGCGGCGTACTAACCGTCAGAATCGGTTTTTGACCGTCCCGCACACCGCCGAACCGCCACGTCGACCTGTGTTATCTCGGCTCAGTCAGTCTTTAATATCGCAGAACACCTTTCTGTTGTTTGGTGAAACACACAATGATGCAACGTTACTCCCCATTCGACGAGTTCGATCGGTTTTTTGACCGCATGAGCCGCGGCTTCGACCGACCAGCGACGGCTCGCACCGAAATCGCCGTCGACGTGGCCGTCTCTGACGACGGATTCGTCGTCACCGCCGACCTGCCGGGCTTCGAGCGCGACGATATCGACCTGACACTCGACGATGCCGTGCTGACGCTCACCGCCGAGCGCCACCACGCGACCGACGAACACGACGATGGGGCGTATCTCCACCGCGAACGCCGCAGCGCCTCGATCCAACGCCGAATCACACTCCCCAATGTAGTTGACCGCGAAGCGACACACGCGAGCTACCACAACGGCGTGCTGACCGTCACGCTCCCCAAGCTGGTCTCCGACGACACCGACGGCCACCGAATCGATATCGACTGATTTCGCGATCCTCGTGTCGTGATCGCTGCCCAACAGTTTTGTGCTGCCGTGCGCAACTGCTCTCGTATGGTCTCTCGCAACACCGCTGTCACCGTGATCTGTGTCCTCCTCGCAACCGCGCTCTTCGTCACTGCACAGGGGCCATGGTTTTCGCTCACGGATTTCCAACTGATCGTCGTCGTTATCGCGGTCGGTGTTGTCGCACCGCTGGCGATCAACCACTCTCTCGATTCAAACGCTGCTGACGCGTAAAAACGGGCCGCTGTCGACGCTACGATCAGTCTGCTGTTGCTTCGACTGTTTCGCTGTCGCGTTCGTCTTCTTCGTGGTAGTACTTCTCGATGAGCTCCTCGCCGATCCGGTTGAGTTCGGCTTTCGGCAACTCGCTCAGGAGTTCCCAGCCGATTTCGAGGGTGTCCTCGATCGATCGGTTGGTGTCGTAGCCCTGTTGGACGAACTCGCTTTCGAACGCCTCGGCGAAGTCGAGATACTTGTTGTCCCGTTCGCTGAGTGCCTCGCGACCAACGATGTTGACGAGGTCGCGCAGGTCTTCACCCTCGGCGTAGGCGGCGTACATCTGGTCGGAGACGTCGGCGTGATCCTCCCGTGTGAGGCCCTCGCCAATCCCATCGTCCATCAGCCGAGACAGGCTAGGAAGCACGTTGATCGGCGGCCGGACGCCTTGGCTGTTGAGGCCGCGGTCGATGTAGATCTGGCCCTCCGTAATGTAGCCCGTCAGGTCGGGAATCGGGTGGGTGTCGTCGTCACCGGGCATCGTGAGAATCGGAATCTGTGTGACCGAGCCCTCACGCCCCTGAATCCGACCCGCACGCTCATACAGCGTCGCCAGGTCGGTGTACATGTAGCCGGGATAGCCACGCCGGCCGGGCACCTCTTCGCGGGCCGCACCGATCTCGCGAAGCGCCTCACAGTAGTTGGTCATGTCCGTGAGAATCACCAGCACGTGGTAATCCTTCTCGAACGCCAGATACTCCGCGGTCGTCAGCGCAAGTCGCGGTGTAACGGTTCGCTCGACAGCCGGGTCGTCGGCGAGGTTGGCAAAGACCACCGAGCGCTCCAGCGCACCGGTGCGCTCGAAGTCGTTCATGAACTCGTTGGCCTCCTCCTGGGTGATTCCCATTGCGCCGAAAACAACCGCGAACTCGCTTCCGTCCGCGTCGTCGCCGGCGGCTTCCTCTTCAGGCACGGTCGCCTGCCGGGCAATCTGGAGCGCCAGGTTGTTATGCGGCAGACCGGACGCCGAAAAGATCGGCAGTTTCTGGCCGCGAACCAGCGTGTTCATGCCGTCGATGGCGCTCACGCCGGTCTGAATGAACTCTTCGGGGTACTCCCGCGAGTACGGATTGATCGCCGAGCCGATGATGTCGAGTCGATCCTCGGGGACGATCTCTGGGCCGCCGTCGATCGGCTGGCCCGTTCCGTCCATGACGCGACCGAGCAAATCTTCGGTGACGGGCATTTTCAGCGTCTCGCCGAGGAAGCGAACCGACGCCTTTCGGTCGATACCGCTGGTTCCCTCGAACACCTGAATCGCGACGAGGCCGTCGCTGGATTCGAGAATCTGTCCGCGCAGCGTCCGGCCGTCGTCGGTCTCGATCTCGACGATCTCATCGTAGCCGATCGGCTCGTCGACCTCGGCGAAGACGAGTGGGCCGCTGATCTCGGTTATCGTTTTGTATTCTTTCATTAGTACAGCCCCCGTAGCTCCGCGGTGATCTCGTCTGTCAGCTCGTCAATGTACGCCTCGTACTCCTCTTGGACACCGATCCGGTTGATCTGTGGCGCGGACTCGATGGCGGTGATCTCTTCGACGGGCACCCCGGCATCGAGCGCCTTGAACGCCTCGTCGTTGAGCGTCTTGATCGCCGTCAAGATGAGATACGTTTTTTCGGGTGGACAGAACGTGTCGGTCGGGTGGAAGGCGTTCTGCTGGAGATACGCCTCGCGCAGATAGCGCGCGACTTCGAGCGTTAGCTGCTGGTCTTCAGGAAGTGCGTCCTTGCCAACGAGCTGGACAATCTCTTTGAGTTCCGCTTCCTCGTCAAGCACGTCGACGGCCCACTGGCGGATCTCCGACCAGTGTTCGGTGACGTTGTCTTCGAACCATGGATCGAGCTGCTCGCGGTACAGCGAGTACGACTCGTTCCAGTTGATCGCCGGGAAGTGCCGTCTCTCGGCGAGGTCCGCATCGAGCGCCCAGAACGTCTTGACAATACGCAGCGTGTTCTGGGTCACTGGCTCGGAGAAGTCGCCGCCGGGTGGCGACACCGCGCCAATCACCGACACCGATCCCTCGGTGCCGTTGGTGTTCTCGAAGTAGCCCGCACGCTCGTAGAACTGGCTGAGTCGTGCAGACAGATACGCTGGATACCCTTCCTCGCCGGGCATCTCTTCGAGTCGCGAGGAAATCTCGCGCATCGCCTCGGCCCACCGCGAGGTGGAGTCGGCCATCAGTGCCACGTCGTAGCCCATGTCGCGGAAGAACTCCGCGATGGTGATTCCCGTGTAGATACAGGACTCACGCGCGGCGACCGGCATGTTCGAGGTGTTGGCGATCAGGCAGGTTCGAGCCATCAGCGGGTTCCCCGTTTTCGGGTCGTCCAGTTCGGGGAAATCCTCGATGACCTCGGTCATCTCGTTACCGCGCTCGCCACAGCCGACGTAGACGACGATGTCGGCGTCGGCCCATTTGGCCAGTTGGTGTTGGGTGACGGTTTTGCCCGA
>LKMJ01000504.1_pt1 | contig 29869 bp, 27 predicted proteins | sample 643391 | NCBI WGS metagenome assembly LKMJ01 (sample SAMN04112250, study PRJNA286221) | soda lake metagenome | biome: soda lake; feature: Kulunda Steppe; material: water; isolation source: sample PL-Br10 brine of Picturesque Lake | place: Russia: Kulunda steppe | collected 2010-07 | reverse complement strand
CCGATCAGCATGATGGGCCGGGTCAGGCTCACCCCTTCACTGAACGAGCGCAGGGCCTGGTAAACCGCCAGGGCGGGAAAGCCCCAGGCGATGGCCCGCAGGTAGCCCGCCGCCAGTTCTCGAACCTCGGTCTCCAGTTGGAGTATATCCAGCAGCCAGCCCATGTTGCGCAACAGCAACAATCCCCCCAGGCCCAGGGCCAGGGCGATCCACATCCCCTGGCGCAGCACGCCGGGAATCTCCCGGTGGTTGGCCCCGCCGAAGTGCTGGGCCACGATGGGGGTGATGGCCATCAGGATGCCGGCGGCAAAGAAAAAGACCGGAAACCAGATGCTGCCGCCAATGGCCACCGCCGCCAGGTCCACCGGGCTGACTCGCCCGGCCATCACCGTATCCACGAAACCAATGGCCATATGGGAAAGCTGGGCCAGGATCAAAGGCAGGCTCAGGCGCACCAGTTGCCGCAGTTCGGCAAAATATCTTGCAGAAGAAAACACGTGCTCTCGGTTGTTTGTGGTTGAGCCCCGGGGGCAGGATGGGGAGTTGTTTGGCCGGGTCAGCATAAAGGATTTTTTTGCCAGCACAAGGGATTATTGGGGTCGTGTTACAAAAAAGTAACAATCTTGCTGTTATCGCCTTGGCAACCTACAAGTTTGTAATAAAACAAAAGCCGGTCGTGATCGGCTGTCAAGTCGTCCTATGTGTGAATATTGCCACAAATCAGCTTGTTAAAAAACTCCTGCAGCCGGCGGTGCGGTCTGGCACGTTTCTTGAAGTCTCCTCCAACTGAACAGCCCAGAAATTTTCTCCGGACCGGAACCGGAGAAAAAAATTAACGCAGGTCATTAAAACCAGCATCAAACAGGAGGAACAGCAATGAAAAAGGTGGAAGCGATCATCAAGCCTTTCAAGCTGGACGCGGTCAAGGAGGCGGTTACGGCCTTGGGCGTGCACGGCATGACGGTTACCGAGGTCAAGGGGTTTGGCCGCCAGAAGGGCCATACCGAGGTCTATCGCGGGGCCGAGTACGTGGTGGACTTCGTGCCCAAAGTGAAATTGGAAATCGTGGTGGAAAGCGAGATGGCCGGCCAGGTGGTGGAGACCATCGTGCAGGCGGCCCGCAACGGCAAAATCGGCGACGGCAAGATCTTCGTTCTGCCGGTGGAGTCAGTTTGCCGCATCCGTACCGGCGAACAGGATGGCGAGGCAATCTGAGTCCCGCAGATCATAACAAAAAACAAGTCGTATAAATCATATTTGCAAGGAGCATGTCATGAACGCCAAAAAAATCTTCGGGGCCGCCGCCTGCGGCCTGCTAATTACCGGCCTGCCGCTTACCGTGTGGGCCGGCGACCAGGGAGTGAGCGGGGCCGATGCCATCTTCACCGCCAACAACACCTGGATGCTGGTGGCCACCTTCCTGGTCTTTTTGATGCACCTGGGTTTTGCCTCCCTGGAGGCGGGGATGACCCGGGCCAAGAACACCGTCAACATCCTGTATAAGAACACCGCCATCATCGCCATCGGCATTCTCACCTACGCCGTGGTGGGCTTCAACCTGATGTACCCGGAAAGCTTCGCCCTGGGTTCCTGGTTTGGCTTTGCCGGCTTCGGGGTGGGGACCTCGCCGGAGGATTTGAAGATCCTGGAAGACGGGGTGGGAGTTTATACCTACTGGACCGATTTCATCTTCCAGGCGATGTTTGCCGCCACCGCCGCCACCATCGTCTCCGGCGCCGTGGCCGAACGGATCAAGCTACCCAGTTTCTTGATCTTCACCGCCCTGTACGTGGCTTTTATCTACCCCTGGCTGGGCAGCTGGCAGTGGGGCGGCGGCTGGCTTGATGAAATGGGCTTTTACGACTTCGCCGGCTCCACCCTGGTGCACTCGGTGGGCGGCTGGGCGGCCCTGGCCGGGGTAATCGTGCTGGGCCCGAGGCTGGGCAAGTATATTGGCGGTAAGATTCGGCCGATCCCCGGCCACAACATGCCGCTGGCCACCATCGGGGTCTTTCTGTTGTGGCTGGGCTGGTTCGGCTTCAACGGCGGCTCGGTGCTCTCCGCCGACCCGGCCATGGTCTCCTTTGTCTTCGTCACCACGGCCCTGGCCGCCGCCGCCGGGGTGATCAGCGCCATGTTCGTCTCCTGGACGGTGACCAAAAAGCCCGACCTGACCATGGTCCTGAACGGTGCTTTGGCCGGCCTGGTGGGGATCACCGCCGGGGCCGACGCAGTGAGTGTGAGCTCGGCGGTAATCATCGGCCTGATTGCCGGTATTCTGGTGGTCTTTTCCATCCTGATCCTGGACCGGCTTAAGCTCGACGATCCGGTGGGCGCCATCTCGGTGCACCTGACCTGCGGTATCTGGGGCACCCTGGCGGTGGGCATCTTTGCCGCCGAATTCTCCCCGCTGATTCAGTTGCTGGGGGTGGCGGCCTACGGGGTAGTGGCCTTCAGCGCCGCCCTGGTGCTCTTCTACGCCATCAAGATCAGCATCGGCCTGCGGGTGGACGAGGAAGAGGAACGGCTGGGGCTGGATATCACAGAACACGGCATGGAGGCCTATGCCGGGTTTGAGATGACCACCAAGTCCTGACAATTAAACCATGAAACCATGGACGGATGATCAGTAAAAAGGTTCCGGGTGCCGCTGCCGTAAGGTGGTGCCCGGAACCTTTTTTGTGGCGTCGTAATATCCGGGATACGGTCCGCTGCGTGGCGGCAGCTTTGCCTCAGCGGGTGGGTCGTAAGCAAGAGGGCACAGGCAATGAACTTTCTGGTTTTACAGCACGCCCCCTGGGAAGGCCCGGGGCAGATTCTGCTGGCAGCGGCCAGTAAATTGAGAATCAGGTTGCGGGTTGCCCGGGTCTGGCAGGAGGAGATTCCCGATCCGCGGGCTTTCGACGCCCTGCTGATTTTGGGCGGTGGCGCCAATGTCGACCAGGAGGAGCAGTTTCCCTACCTGCGGGAAGAAAAGGTGGTGATCCGCCGGGCGGTGGCCGCCGATCTGCCCTGCCTGGGGATCTGCCTGGGCCACCAGTTGCTGGCCGAGGCCCTGGGCGCCCGGGTGGGGCCCAATTTCCGCAGCAGCGTAGGTTTTGCCAAAGGCCACCTGACCGGCCACGGTCGGGCGCATCCGGCCTTTGCCGGGCTCAAAACCCCGTTGCCGCTGTTCAAGTGGCACGGCCACACGGTGCTGGAACCGCTGCCCGCGCATCTGCAGGTCTTGATGACCTCGGATCACTGCCAGGTTGAGGCCCTGTCGGTGGCGGGTCGTCCCCACCTGCTGGGTCTGCAGTCCGACAACCACGCCGCCGATCCCCGCGATGTCGGCCACTGGCTGGAGCAGGACCGCCAGTGGCTGGCCTCGCTCCGCGACCAGCGAGTTGACCCCGCCGAGATTATCGCTCAAAGCCGTCGGCACCGCGCCCCCATCGGCCGCGATTTCCAGCGCCTTCTGGGCAACTACCTGCGCCAGATCAGCTGACCGGCCCGCCAGGCGGCAAAAAAATCTTGCCGCCGCTTTACCAGGGTAGTTTGGCAGTTTGCTTGGCCAGGAAGGCGTTAAGTTCGGCGTGGATTTTTTTAAATTGACTGATGGCTTCCGCCCCGGCTTCGGTGAGGCGGGCGCCGCCGCCGCCCTTGCCGCCCCGGCAGGAGATCACCAGGGGTTCGGCGGCGTGGCGGTTCATGGCGTTGACCAGGTCCCAAGCGTGTTTGTACGACATGCCCATGGCGGCGGCGGCCTGGTTGATGGAGCCCAGTTCCCGGATCTTTTCCAGCAGCACCACCCGGCCGAAACCGATAAAGGTCTCGCCATTATATTCGATCCAGACGCGCCCCCGGCAGTGGTAACCGGGGCGGATCTCCCTGGGCTTGTCTTCGGCGTGGCGTCTCTTCATGACCCGGGCAGACTACCCGGAGCCGGCGACTTACGCAACTCCCGTGGGTCACACAGGCAGGGTGGGCCCTGGGGGGTCAGGACCGGGCAGTTTTGCCCGCAGATGTTTGGCTTGGTCCGCCGCAGGGGGGAATCGGGTCGGGCCAGGGCCTGCTCCCGGGTTTCACTCCGCTCGATCCGGCCGTTGTCCATGAAAACCACCCGGTCCGCCAGCCGTTCGACCTCCTCCGGGGCATGGGTGACCAGAATGATCGGCACCTTGGCCTCTTGGGCCAGCCGGGTAAGAAAGGGCATGATTTCCTGTTTGGTCTGGGTGTCCAAGGCTGAAAGGGGCTCGTCCAGCAACAGCAGTTGCGGACTGGCCAGCAGGGCCCGGCCCAGGGCCACCCGCTGGCGCTGGCCGCCGGAGAGCTGGGCGATGGGGCGGGTCAGCAGCTCTTCAATCCCCAACATCCCGGCCACTTCCGGCAGGTGGTGCCGCCGCAGCTTTTCCGGGGTGCGCCGGTAGCCGTATAACAGGTTGCCCCGCACCGAGAGATGCTCCAGCAGACTGGGTTCCTGGAAAACCAGGCTCAACCGCCGCTGGTGCAGCGGCAGGAATTGTCGGCTCTGCTGCCAGGGTTGGTCGCCGAAACACACCTCCGCCCCCCGCACCTTTTCCAGCCCGGCGATGACCCGCAGCAGGGTGGTCTTGCCGCAACCGGAGCGGCCGAAAAGAGAAGTAACCCCGCTAATATCCAGCTCGGTGTCGACCTTCAGCGAGAAATGGTCGCGTTCCATATTGACCTTGATCTTCAGTTTCATAAACGGCTTACCTCAAAACGGCGGGTGATGCTGTACACCACGAACAGAACGATGAAGGCGAAAACCAGCAGCATCAGCGACAGACGATGGGCGGCTTCGTAATTCATGGCCTCGGCGTGGTCGTAGATCAGGACCGAGAGCACCTTGGTTTCACCGGGAATGCTGCCGCCAAGCATCAGGATCACCCCGAACTCACCCAGGGTGTGGGCGAAAGTCAGGGTGGCGGCCACCACGAAGCCACCTTTGGTCAGGGGCAGGATCACGGTGAAAAAGCGATCCAGGGGGCCGGCCCCCAGACTGCCGGCCACCTCCGCCGGTCGCCGGCCCAGGCTGCTGAAGGCCTCGGTCAAGGGTTGAACAGCGAAGGGCAGTGAGTAAAGCACTGAAGCCAGCAAAACGCCTTCAAAGGTGAAGGCCAGGTGGTGCAGTCCCATATTTTCCAGGGTGCCGCCGATAAAGCCCCGGGGCCCCAAGGCGATCAACAGGTAAAAGCCCAGCACCGTGGGCGGCAGCACCAGCGGCAGGGCCACCACTGCCTGCACTGCCACCCGCGCGGGCGAACGCCCGCCGGCCAGCCACCAGGCCAGGGGAGTGGCGATAACCAGCAAAATGGCCGTGGTGTACAAACACAGCCGGAAGGTCAGCTCGATGGCCTGAATATCCGCCGGACCCAATCCCAGGGTCATATCAACACCTCATATCTGTAACTTTTCCTTCCTGACCGAACAACCATTCAGTCCCTGCGCTGGTGACCGCATCGAGCGGCAATCCATCCTGTTCCCACATTGACCGTCCCAGTGCGCAGTGGTGATTTTGCAAATTACTCAGGCATTACAAAACCATATCGCTCCATGATTTCATGGGCGCTATCGGTGGTCATGAATCTGGCAAAATCGCGGGCCGCCTGGTTGTCGGCCGCCCGTTTGGTCACGATATAGCCCTGGGTCAGGGGGTTGTGCAGGGTTTCAGCAATCAGGTGATGAGGATGCTTGGCCATGGCGGGAAACTTGGCCAGCGACAGGGCGATGATCCCGGCGTCAGCCGCGCCGGACTCCACCATTTGGGCGGTATGGGCGATGTTTTCCCCAAAGACCAGCTTGGGCTGGATTTGCTCCCAGGCCCCCACCGCCTCCATGGCCTCCTGGGCCCGCAAACCGTAGGGCGCGTGAGAAGGTTGGGCGATGGCCACCTTACGGATGCGCGGGTCACTGATCAGGTCGGCCAGGGTCAGTTGTGAGGCATCCAGGGTATTGCTCCAGATCACGATCCGGCCGATGGCGTAAACAGCGGGCTCGGTGGCGGTGAACCCGGCCTCCTGCAAACGCCGGGGAAAGGCGATGTCGGCGGAAAAGAAAACATCGTAGGGGGCGCCGTTCATGATCTGGGTGGTCATCTTGCCCGAGGAACCGTAGATGATGTTGAATTGGTGCTCGGGGTACTGCTTACGGTATTCGACGGCGATATCATCCAGGGCGAAACGCAGGTCCGAGGCCGCCGCCACGGTGAACTGGCCGGCCAGGGCCGGAACGGATAAAACCAGGGCCAATATCAGCATGCTCAGCAACAGGATTCCTTTTTTCATCTCAACTCTCCACCAGCAAAGTTAAAAGATCACCAAATAACTTCTTGAAAAAACCTTTCAGCGAACCGGGATGCGGTACAAATTGCTGTGCAATCACGGCTCTGTTTCGTTATGTATATTTAAATATAACGGATGGCGCAATAAAAAATCCACGATCGACTTGCTTGAAATATTTACCTGATTGTTACGCGGGCCACTCAGGCATAATTAATAAAAACCTGTTGCAACTCCTCACAGGTCAAAGGGCGACGCAGATCACGAGCCGCTTTGCTCACTTGCATAAGCAAGCCGATGGGTGGGCTTGCCTGCCCGGCATCTTTTGCCAGGGGGGCAACCAATTCCTGCCCCTGGCTCCGAGAGCTCTGCCAGCGCCGCCATTTCCGGGCGATGGCCCGGCGGCCGACCTTGATCCCGTAGAGCAGGGTGCGCCGCCGCCCCACCAGCTCCGGAGCGAACGGTTCATAGCTGGCCGGATCGACCTGCATGGCTGCCAGATGCAGGCCGGTTTCACAACTGAACACATCCCGGCCCACCACCGGCCGCCAGGGCGGAATATTCCGGCCGCAGAAGCCGGCCAGCTGCCGGGCCAGTTCCGGCAACCGCTCCAACCGATAAGGGTGTCCCCGGCGCAGGGCCAGGTAGGCCGCCACCTCTTCCAGCCGGGCCAGGCCGGCCCGTTCGCCCAGGCCCAGCAGAGAAACATCGGCCCAGTCGGCTCCGGCTTCCAGGGCGGCGATGGCATTGGCCGAGGCCAGGCCGAAATCGTTGTGGGTATGCACTCCGATGCTTATCGGTTTTCCCGGCGCGCATCCCGCCGGCCTGTTGGTCGGCGGCTTGGGGGGAGAGTTTGCCGCAGAGATATAGCCGCGTACCCGTCCGACCAGATCGGCGATTTCATGCGGAGCGGCAATCCCCACCGTATCGGCCAGGCGCAGGCGATCCACCCCATGGATGACCGCCAGTTCCACCATTTGCCGCAGAAAATCCGGTTCCGCCCGGGTGGCGTCTTCCAGGCCCAGGGCCAGGCAGGGCACCCGGCCCCGTTCCCGGGTCAGAGCAGCCTCAACCAGGTTTAAGACCGCTGTCGCCGGCTGGCCCAGCTTGCTTGCCATCTGTAGGGGCGAAACCGGAATGGAGAGGGACAGCACATCGGGCGCCAGGGCCAGGGAACGGTCGATATCCGCCGGCACACAGCGACACCAGATGGCCAGTCGCCGGACTCCGGCTTCCCGGCGAAGCCGGGGGATCAGGAGCGCCAGCGGGTCAACAGGCTCTCCGCCTTCGGCTTGAGTCAGGCCCACCGGTCCCACTTCCAGTTCTTCGATGCCCAGCTTCACCAGGCCAGCGGCCAGGGCCACCTGCTGCTTAGGGCCCAGGTCAACCCCCACCGCCTGCATTCCTTCCCGCAGGGTACTGTCGATCAATCCCGCCATGGTCGTTTCCTCTTGCCTTGATATTGATGGCCTTGTGAAAACAGCGTTTACCCGCAACCCACTCCCGTGCCGCTACAGCCACCCGAGGAGCAGGATTTTGTCTGCCGGGTTTTGAGGATCGCCGGGTTGCCGCCTTCGTAAATCGCCTTCAGGCCCTCATTGATGAAGCCGTTCATCTCCACCACCCGCAGGCCGGATTCTCGCAGGATTTCGGCCGGGGTCTGGCCTACGGCGCTGACCAGCAGTGCCCGGCAGTCGTTGAGGGTCCGGCCCACGGAAATCCAGCGGCGGACGCCGCCCCCCTGGGGTGGCGCCGGGCGTTCGGCAACCAGGCGGTATTCCTCGCCTTGGCGCTCGAAAACCTGAAAAGTCTCGGCTTCCCCCAGGTGCTGGTTGACCAGAATGCCTTCCATGCTGGCCACCGCCACATAGGGCCGGTCGGCCGGAGCCGGTGGTGGCAGGGTGGCGCAGGCGGCCAGACAGCCCTGCATTTCGGTGCTGCGGTCCTCACCCAACAGGCCCACGGCATCGGCCCGACAACGGGTACAGTGGCGCATCTGGGGCAGAAACTCCTCGGCCCTGGCCCGCATGGCCGCCAGTTCCTGTTTGCCGGGCTCGAGGATGTCGGCAAAGGAGGTGCCGGCGTTGGGGAACAGGGCCATACAGTTGAAGAGATCGGCCCCCAAATCCCGCATCGCTTCCGCCACCGCCGGGATATGGTGGTCGTTAATACCGGGGATCATGATACAGTTGATCTTGACCGTGATCCCGGCCGCCTTCAGCCGCCGCACCGCCTCCAACTGGCGGCCGAGCAGCAGTTCGGCAGCCTGGCGCCCCCGGTAGAGGATCTTGCCGTCCCGCACCCAGCCGTAAATCTTTTCCCCCACCGCCGGGTCCACCGCGTTGACGGTGATGGTAACATGGGAAACATTAAGGGCTGCCAGTTCGAGGATATGGGGGCCGATGTTCATGCCGTTGCTGGAAAGGCAGAGCAGCATTTGCGGGTGTTTTTCACTGATCAGCCGCACGGTTTCCATGGTGGCCTCGGCATTGGCGAAGGGATCGCCGGGGCCGGCAATCCCGGCCACGCTGATCCGGGGTTCCTTTTCCAGCACTCGGTCCAGGTAAACCAGGGCCTGATCGGGAGCAAGCACGGTGGAGGTCACCCCGGGCCGCGATTCGTTGACGCAGTCGTACTTGCGGTCGCAGTAATTGCACTTGATGTTGCAGTGGGGGGCCACCGGCAGGTGAACCCGCCCGAATTGGCCCTTGACCGCGGGATTGAAGCATGGATGATTGGCTCGGTCGGCTGTTGTCGTCATTTTTTCTCCTTTGCGTGTAGCTGGGTCCAAGGTTTGCGGCCCGTTATAGTTGGCAGCTTGCTGGCCGGGGCGTTTTCCGGGCCGACCAGAGAGTTTGTGTAACTATCCAGCTCATTCTGGCACGTAAATGTTCAGCAGTGCCCCAGGTTGCGGTAAGCAGGTCGGCGTAGCGTACATCAGGTACTCAAGCCGACCTGATCGCCGCAAGATGGGGGGCTGCTGGACAGTTACGAGTTTGTTACATGTAGCTGTAGCCCACAGGCGAAAGCTCCTGTTTGCGGGCAATCACCGTATTGACGATGGTGTCGAAAAGTTGCTGGGCTCCCTGGTAGCCGAGATGGAGGATCCGCTGGCCGCCCAGGCGGTCGTGAATGGGGAAACCCACTCGAATCAGGGGAATCTCCAGCTCTCGAGCCAGGGAGTAGCCCTTGCTGTGGCCGATGAGCAGGTCCGGCTTGAGTTGGCGAGTGCGGGCGGCGATATCAAAAAAATCGCAATCTTCCTCAACTTCGGGAAGTTCCGGCAGGAGATCGGCGGCTACTTCCTTAACGGCGGCGGCCAGTTTGCCGCTTTTGCCGCCGGAGGCGCAAAGCACCGGCCGCACCCCGCATTCAGCCAACAGGGAAACCAGCCCCACCACCAGATCCTCCTCGCCGTAAACCACCGCCCGTTTGCCGGCCAGGTACTTGTGGCCATCCACTATGGCATCCAGCAGTCGTCCCCGGGCGGCAGACTGAAAAGGAGGCAAAGACGGCGGGACCGGCATCACTGCCGAGCCCGAGTCACGGGGACGGGCGCCGGAGGCAAGCGAACCCTTGGTCGTCAACTCGGCCAGCAGGGCCAGAAAGCGATCAGTCTCCCGCAGGCCCAGGGGCAGTCCCAGGCGATGACGTACAACCCCGTGTTTATTCGCCAGCCAACCGGCCGCCGAAAGCGATTCCGGTATGGTCCGGCCGAATTCAATACTGGCCTCAGCCCACCCCAGCCGGCGGATGGCGCTGATTTCGGTGCCGCCTTGGGGGATCAGGGGATAGTCATCCAGGGCCGGGCCATCCATAGTTTCGGAAAAGTCGGGCAGGATGGTGGCCGGCAGTTGAAATTCGGCCATAATCTCTTTAAGCAACCGCAAATCCGCCGGGGAAATCAGGCCGGGAAACAGGTTGATTAGCGACCGGGATTGCTCCTTGTCCGCCTCCTGCCCGGCTCCGTCAGCATCGACTAACTGCTCCACCAGGGCCCGCACCGCCCCGTGGAATCCTTCCATGTGGCTGCCGGCGTAGCTGGGGGTGGAAACGCGGACCAAAAGGGGATCGGATTGATCACCGGCCATGAACTCCCGGCGGTACTCACCCAACAATTGATGGAGGTCGTCACCGATGGTTTCGGTGAGACAGGTGGTGGCGATGCCGATCAGCTCCGGCCGATACTTGGCGGTAACGTTTTTCAGGCCCAGCTTGAGATTGGCGCCGCCGCCGTAGATGGCGTTCTTCTCCCCCAAAGAGGAGGAGGCGATATCGATGGGTTCATTGAAATGACTGATGATGTAGCGCCGCATATAGGTGGCACAGCCCTGGGAGCCATGCAGATAAGGCACGGCCCCGGCCACCCCGCGAAAGGCCAGTACTGCCCCCAGGGGCCGGCACAGCTTGCAGGCGTTGGTGGTGGAAACAAAATCCGGTGTTTTCTTGCTCATAACATTCTCCCGCCTTTGACCGAGATTGATCAACTTGCAACGGGACTAGAGCAATGGGCATGCCAAGGAGGGCCGGAAGCGACGAAAAGCAACCGGTAACAGCGAGGGGAAACCAGCAATAAGCTGGACAAAAGAGGTAGTTACAAAGAAATAGAAAGAGCACCGCGGCCGACGATCCGCCCGGAGCCGGCTTCTAACCGGCAGCGGAGATGGGCCGCCGCCGGTCTGGCTTGCGACAAAATGGAAGCACTACCGACATTCAGGTGGTCCGTCCACCCGGACCGGGATCAGGCTTTTCGCGGTTCGCTGCCGCCGGGCGGCAAGAGGTTGCGGTTTGTTGCGGCCATAAAGACAAAGCGGGAGCGCGCTTTGCTGCCCTTGTGGGTCGGTACCCGGTAGCGCTGGACCTGGAAGCCGCAACTTAGCAGAAGTTGCTCGAAATCCTTGCTCGGGGCGGCCGACCAGATCGCCAGGCAGCCATCTTTGCGCAAGGCCCGGTGGCAGGCCCGCATCCCTTCATAGCCGTAAAGCCGACTGTTGCCGGCCCAGGTCATGGGGTCGGGGCCGTTGTCGATATCGAGCAGGATGGCGTCGAATTCGGCCTTGGCGCTGGCGATCAACTTGATGACATCGCCGGTTTTCAGCTCCACGCGCGGATCCGCCAAGGGGTGATCGTTAAGCACGCCGAGGAATTGGCGGTTCCATTCGACCACCGTGGTCATCAGTTCGCCCACCACTACCGCGGCCCGGGAGGGGAGCAGGTCGAGGGCCTGGCGCAGGGTATAGCCCATACCCAGGCCGCCGATCAGGACGGCGGGGGCCGGGCGGCCGCTCAGGTGGGCGCAGCCCAGGCGGGCCAGCTCCAGTTCCGACTCGTGGTGGCGACTGTTCATCAGGTCCTGGCCGTTGACCTCGATGAAAAAATCGCGGTCGTGCTGGTAAAGCGCCAGTTCGCTGCCGTCCGGGGTGCGGGTGGCAGCCAGTTTCAGTCTGGGTTTCATGGGGCAGACTCCGGAATCCGGGCGGCGGCTATCAATCCTTGGCCGAGCTTTTGGCGTCTTTTTTGGATTTTTTGGCGGCCTTCTTTAAAACGCACGGCGATCAGTTTTTTCGGGCCGGGTTACCCAGCAGTTTGTTGAGGTCGGCAAAGGGGGAGTGGGTGGCGGTCGGGTCTTTTTCGGCGCCGGCATCCGCTCCTTGTTGCCATTGAGATTCCAGGGCGCGGCAGTGTTCGTCGTCGTGGCAGTAGATGCAGAGCATTTCCCAGTTGCTGCCGTCGGGCGGGTTGTTGTGGTGGTTGTGATCCTTGTGGTGGACCGTCAGTTCCCGCAGCTTTTTGCCGGCAAACTCCCGGCCGCATTTGGCGCATACCCAGGGCAGGATCTTCAGGGCTTGATTGCGGTAGTCTGGTAACATGCTTTTCGCGGGTGATGGTGATAGGTGGGTGAGGTGGTGATATGAATTTCCTTTGCTTTATGCAGATAACGGCTGCCGACCGGTATGTCAACGAAAAAATCCATCTCAAAAGCGGCCTGATTGCCAAGCCTGAGCATGCACAGCCTGATCGTTGCCACCCTGGAAAAGACCTGCGCCAGGCGGCATAGGCGGAGCAAGACCTAGGCCACCCGGCGGGGCAGCAGGCGCCAGATCGGACTGGTTACCGAGGCGTGGACCTCGCGGGCGAAGTTGAGCATCCCGGCAAAGCCGGCCAGGATCTCCTTGCGTTCGTGGTTGTGGTCGCAGAAGGCCACCCCCAGCTTGTAGGCAATCGGCCGTTCCTTGACCCCGCCGACGAAGAGGTCCACCTTCTTGTCGCGCAGGAAGGAGGCCAGTTCCAACGGGTTGGAGTCGTCGACGATGATGGTGCCGGGGTCGGTGATATCCGCCAGTTCCTGGTAGTCTTCGGCGGTGCCGGTCTGGGAGCCCACCATCACCACCTCCATGCCGATGGTACGGAAGGCTTTGACCAAAGAAAAGGCCTTGAAGGCCCCGCCCACGTAGATGGCCGCCTTTTTACCCTGTAAGTCCCGGCGGTACTGCTCCAGCTCCGGCAGCAGAGTGGCCAGCTCTTCTCGCACCAACTCCTTGGTCCGGGCCATGATGGCCGGCTCCTGTTTGAAAAAATCCGCCACCGCATACAGGGCTGCGGCCATGTCCTCGATGCCGAAATAGGAAACCTTGATGACCGGGATGCCGAAATCTTCCTTCATCATGGTGGCCAGATCCATGGTGGCCCCGGAACACTGGACGACGTTGAGGGCCGCCCCATGGGCCCGCTGGATATCCGCTACCCGGCCATCCCCGGTGATGTTGGCCACCACCTCCACCCCCATGCGGGCAAAGTAGTCGCGAATCAGCCACAACTCGCCGGCCAGGTTGAAATCGCCCAGGATGTTGATGCTGTAAGGGGAAATTCCCGCCGTATCGCCGGTCCCCACCAGCCGGCGCATGGCCAGGCAAGCGGCCTGGTAGCCGGCCCGTTTGTTGCCCTTGAACCCTTCCGACTGCACCGGCAGCACCGGAATCCCCTTCTCAGCGCTAACCTGGCGGCAGACCGCCTCCAGGTCATCACCGATGATTCCGACAATGCAGGTGGAGTAAACAAAGGCCGCCGCCGGGGCATGACGGTCGATCAACTCCACCAGGGCCCGGTAGAGCTTTTTTTCCCCGCCGAAAATCACATCCCGCTCCTGCATGTCGGTGGAAAAGCTGAGCCGGTGCAACTCCGGCCCCGAAGAGAGCGCCCCGCGGATATCCCAGGTATAAACGGCGCAGCCGATGGGGCCATGCACCAGGTGCAGGGCGTCGGCGATGGGGTAGAGCACCACCCGGGAGCCGCAGAACACGCAGGCCCGCTGGCTCACCGCCCCGGCCAGGCTGTCCTTGTTGCAATCCATCACCATGGGGTTGTCGTCCTTGCGCCATATCTGCTTTTCTCTGGCTTCTAATGCTGTTGCTTCCATGGTTTTTCCCTCGCTGTTTTGTCCTGTGGCAATGACTTTTGCCGGTACGCGGCCTTGGTTGATTAACGATCAATAACAGAGTTCATGACGCGTGCCTGGACCTCCAAGGCCAGGGTGAGCATACCGCCTATCTGCTCCATGGTCGGGGGGCTGATGGAGTAACTCTCCAGGTCGCAGATATCCTGAAATCCATCCAGCCCCTTGAGTTCTTCACCAAGCTCCGCCAGTTCGCCGGGCAGAAACTCGTCGATGGCCTCCACCAGATCGTGCATGGTGTGGTTATACGGCAGCTTGCCGCTTTTCATGAGCAAGGCCATGATCAGTTTTTCAATGGCCATGGCCACCAGGTTATAGAGAATCGCGGTGGTGAAGGCCTCTTTCCGCTGAGCATAGGCATTGTTGGCCGTGGCCAGAAACTGATTGCCCTCCCGCAAAAACTCCTCCCAGCCTTTGATGGGTTCGCTTCCGGGAGCGGGAAACCCGGCCAGGCTGGCAATCACCCCCTTGCGTGATTCCGACATAATGCTCCCTATCCTCCCCAGGTCATCTGCTCTCCACCCTATCCGGTGATCAGGTACTTGGCCGCGGGCTCGCCATCCTCAAGCCCGTCCAGAATCGCGTCAATCGCCTCTTCGCTGTCCACCCCCTTGAACCACCAGTTCTCCGGTTGGATCACCATGATGGGCCCGGATTCGCATTGCTTGAGGCAGGTGGTGGCACTGATCAGGCAGTCAAGCCCCCGGTCGAGCACCTCTTCTTCGATGTATTGCAGAAACCCTTCGGTCTGCTTGTGGCAAATGCCCTTCTTGTCGCCGGCAACCCGGAAACTCTGGCAAACGATTATCTGACGCGTTGGTATGGCCATTTCCTTTGTCTCCTGCGTTATGTTTTGAATACACTATTTCCTGCACTTACCTTTCTTGCCGCCGCCGTACAGCAGATCCACCGTGCCTTCGGCATTGTTCTTCAGCCTCCTTTTTTATACCCACCAGATCATCCGTTTGGCAGGATTGCCGATCAGGTCGAAGGAGTCGCCAGCTTCCCGTAGGACTTCGTTGAATTCGTCGATGGTGAAATCGTAGCCTTCGCCGTTGGCGGCGGCCACGAAGTCCTCCATGGTTTTGATGGCATCGTAGCGGGTCCGCATTTTGGGGTCTTCGCCGCCGGCAATGAGAAAATCTTCCGCGTTTTTCTTGGCCATGATCTTGCTCCTGGCATTATTGGGGACAGATTAGAAATCTGTCCCTGTTTATTGTCGCCTGTTAATTCTTGCCTTGCCCCTTAAAGGACCAATTCAAATTGGCTTTCCGTATCATCGCGATCCTTGCGTTCCATCAGCACCCCGAGGATTTTTTCCAGCAGGCGCAAGCCCCCCTTGTAACCCACGGTGGGGAAGTACTGGTGGCCCTGGCGATCCAGGATGGGGAAGCCCCAGCGGACAAAGGGCAGATCCTCGTCGCGGGCGATATATTTGCCGTAGGTGTTGCCGATGAGCAGGTCCACCGGCTCCTGCTTGATCCACTGGTGGAGCAGGAACATATCACCCTTGGCCTTGACGTTGACCGGACGGTCCATCTCCTTGGTGATCTCCTTGATCCGTTTTTCAAACTTCTTGCCCGGGGTGCCGGTGACGATGTGGATCGGTTCCATATCCAAAGAGACCAGAAAGTCGGTCATGGCGATAAGCTGATCCGGGTCGCCGAAGATGGCCACCTTTTTATGATAAAGGTACTGGTGCATATCGGTGATCATATCCACCAACTGGCCCCGTTCCAGAGCGACCTCATCGGGGACTGTGACCCCGGCCACGGTGCGCAGGGCGTCGATGAAGCGGTCAGTGGCCTTGAGCCCGAAGGGCATATCGAGAACCTGGCAGGGGATCTTGTGTTCCTTGTCCAGGTAGCGGGCGGCATCGCCGGAGCACCAATCGCCCAAGGCCAGGGTGCCCACGGCATCGCCGGTGGCCTTCAACTCGGCCACCGTGGTACCGCCCTCGGGGAACATTTTGTACTCGCCGGAAAGCGGGCCGTTGAGTACCCCGGAGGTGTCGGGAAAAACGATGCTCTTGACCCCCACCAGGCCGGCCAGCCGCTTGATCTCTTCCATGTCCGCCGGCTCCACCCAACCGGGGATGATGTTGACCTTGCCGTTCTTTTTGCCGGTGGACTCGGCCATTCCGGCCATGGAAGTCACCATGCTGCTGAACCCGGTGACATGGGAACCGGCATAGCTGGGGGTGGAGGCGCTGATGACGTACTTGCCGTCGGGAACCTTGCCCTCCAACTGGGCCTTCTTCTTGATCTGGGGCAAATCATCACCGATGGTCTCGGAGAGACAGGTGGTGTGGACGGCGATGACCTCCGGGTTGTAAACGGTGAAGATGTTGTTGATGGCCTGGAGCATGTTGGCCGAACCGCCGAATACTGAAGCCCCTTCGGTAAAGGAACTGGTGGAGGCGGATATCGGCTCCTTGTAATGCCGGGTCAGGGTACTGCGATGATAGGCGCAGCACCCCTGGGAGCCATGGCTGTGGGGCAGGCAGCCGTGAATCCCCAAGGCCGCGTACATCGCCCCGATGGGCTGGCAAGTCTTGGCCGGGTTAATGGTCAGGGCCTTGCGCTCCGTGATCTCTACAGGGGTATGTCGTAGTAGCATTGCTTTATCCTCAAAAATACATGGTTGGCGGCTGGCGGGGACAGATTTGAAATCTGTCCCCTTAGATTAAGCTCGCAGTAATCGTTCAGCAGTGCCGCAGATTCGGGCAAGCAGCCCGGTGCCGCGTACTCCAGTACGCAAGCCGGGCTGATCGCCCGAAGGTGTGGTGCTGCTGGACGATTACTAATAGTTGTAAGAAGCGGAGAGCTGGGGGTTCCGCTGCCAGGGGGCCTGCAAATAGCCCCAGACTTTGGAATTCACCAGCCGGTCGATCTCGTGGTAGAAGTTGACCGCTCCCTTGAAGCCGGCGTAAGGCCCGCCGGAATCGTAGCTGTGGAGCTGCTTCATGGGAATCCCCAGTTTCTGGATGGAGAATTTCTCCTTGATCCCGGCGCAAAAGATATCCGGCTTCATCAGCTCCACCAGTTTTTCGGCCTCGTACTGGTTGAGGTCGTCGATGATCATGGTCCCCTTGTCCATATCCGGCATCAGCCCGTCGTAATACTTGAAGCTGTAGCCCGCCTTTTCCAGCGCCTCGATCTCCTTGGCGCTCTTGCGGGGCTGGTAGCGGGTGGGGTCGGCCTCCACCTCGATCTCCTCGATGTTGCGGCTGTCGGCATCCACCTTGATATCGGGGATCACCCGCCGGCCCTCGTAATCGTCCCGATGGCCGAACTCGTAACCGGCCGAGATGGTCTTCATCCCCATCTCGTTGAACAGCTCCTTGTAATGGTGGGCCCGGGAGCCGCCGACGAACATCATGGCGGTCTTGCCCTCGGTGCGGGGGAGAACCTCAGCGGCGGCCGCCTCCACCTCCGGCATCTCCTCGGCGATCACCTCCTCCACCCGGTCGATCAGCTCCTTATCGCCGAAGTACTCGGCGATCTTACGCAGCGACTTGGCGGTGGCCCCGGCGCCGATAAAGTTGACCTTGATCCAGGGAATACCGAACTTGGTCTCCAGCATGTCGGCCACGTAGTTGATGGAACGGTGGCACATTACCGCGTTAAGATCGGCGGTGTGGGCCGAAGCGAACTGATCGTAGGTCGAGTTGCCGGAGAAGGTGGAGATACAGGTGATCCCGCACTTGTCGAAGATCCGGTCGATCTCGAAACCATCGCCGCCGATGTTGTATTCCCCCAGCAAATTGATCTTGAACTTGCCGGGCTTGACCTCATCGTTTTCCCCCACGATATGGCGGAAAACCTGGTTGTTGGCGATATGGTGGCCGGCGGACTGGCTGACCCCCTTGTAGCCTTCACAGGAGAAGGCATAGACGTTGCAGTCGCCGAGCTTCTTCTTCATGTTGGCGGCCACGGTGTGGATATCATCACCGATCAGCCCCACCGGGCAGGTGGCGAAAATCGCGATGGACTTGGGATGAAACAGATCGTAGGCCTCCTGAATGGCGTCGGCCAGTTTCTTCTCGCCGCCGAAGATGATGTCCTGCTCCTGCATGTCGGTGGAGAAGCAGTAGGTCATGTAGTTTTCGCCGTCCGGGCCGGCGTCGGTCTGGTTGCGCCGGGTCAGCCAGGCGTAAAAGCTGCACCCGATGGGGCCATGCACCAGGTTGACGATATCCCGGGTCGGCCCCATGATTACCCCCTTGCAACCGGCATAGGTACAGCCGCGCATGGTGATGATGCCGGGGATGGTCCGGACGTTGGCGCTGATTTCCGGAGTTTCGTTCTCCAGGGCCTCGTTGATCATGATCTGCTTGGCGCGTTTGCGGGCCACCTTGGACGGATATTGCTTCAACAACTCCGCTTTAACCTCGGCCGGATCCCAGGAAGCCGCCTTACTGCTGGTTGCTGTTGCCATTTTGCTAACTCCCGCTATTCCTAATAGTTAAAAGATAACTTGCTCACCTCCCTGACGGTCCGTCAGGCGATGGCCTTGCCGCCGGTTTCGCCGGTCCGCACCCGGATGGCGTCGCCGACGGGCAGGACGAAAATCTTGCCATCACCGGGCTTGCCGGTCTTGTTGACGTTGATGATGGTGTCCACCGCACATTTCACCATGCCGTCGTCCACCACGGCGGTGAGCACCCGTTTGGGATAGAGCTTGCCTTTCTCGCCCAGAATGGCGGCGGCCTCCTCGTAACCCTGCTCCACTCCTTCAAGGATCATGGGGTTGACAAAACCCTTGCCCCGGCCCTGGGCCTCGTGGGCGAAGAAGGCGTCCACCCCGCAATCGGTGAGGGCCTGTTTGGTCTGGTTCATCATGTTGATCCGGACAATGGCGATGACCTCTTTCATGTCTCCACCTCCTCCGCCGCCGGCTCCTTTTCCTGGACGCCCGAGCTGATGGTATAGGCCTCTTCCACCGGGGTGACGAAGATCTTGCCGTCGCCGAAGGCCCCCTTGCCCTTACTGCGGGCGGTATCCATGATGGCCTGGATCACGAAATCCTTGTCCGCATCCTTGACCACGCTCATCAGCATCACCTTGGGCAACTCGTCGTAGGTGACATCGCCGATCTTTATCCCCCGCTGCTTACCCCGCCCGGCCACGGCATACTTGGTCACGGCGGGAAAACCGGCGTCCATCAGGGCCGCCAGCACCGCATCCGATTTTTCCGGCCGCACTATCGCACGAATCATGTACATCATCGTCATATCTCCCATAAGTTCCCGGCCAAGCGCCAATGCTCGACCGATTTATTTCATTAATTTGCTGCTTTGCTTAGGCTTCCATCAGACCGTAGTCCATGAGCAGTTTTTCCAGGTCTTCGATCTCCAGCGGGGTAGGGATCACCATATCCTTATTCTCGTCGATGGCCCGGGCCAGGCCCCGGTAGGCGTCGGCCTGCTCGACTTCCGGCTTCCATTCGATTACGGTCTTGCGGTTGATCTCCGCCCTTTGCACATCGTTGTGCCGGGGGACGAAGTAGATCATTTGGGTGCCCAGCTTCCTGGCAAGCTCCTCGATCATCTCGGCCTCGTTGTCCACCGCCCGGGAGTTGCAGATCAGGCCGGCCAGGCGCACGCTGCCGGACTGGGCGAACTTGTTGATCCCCTTGCAGATGTTGTTGGCGGCGTACATGGCCATCATCTCGCCGGAAACCACGATGTAGATCTCTTCGGCCTTGCCGTCGCGGATGGGCATGGCGAAACCGCCGCAGACCACGTCTCCGAGAACATCATAGAAGGCATAATCCAAGCCCTCGCTCTCCTCGTAGGCCCCCAAAGACTCCAGCATATTGATGGAGGTGATGATCCCCCGACCGGCGCAACCCACGCCGGGCTCGGGGCCGCCGGACTCCACACACCAGGAGTTGCCGTAACCCGCTTTCCGGATGTCCTCCAGCTCTACATCCTCGCCTTCCTCCCGCAGGGTGTCCAAAACCGATTTCTGGGCCATCCCGCCCAACAGCAGCCGGGTGGAATCCGCCTTGGGATCACAGCCGACCACCATCACCTTGCGTCCCATCTCCGCCAGCCCGGCCACCGTGTTCTGGGTGGTGGTGGACTTGCCGATGCCGCCTTTGCCGTAAATTGCTATCTTGCGCATGTTCTAACCTCCTGCTTCTGTTTGGGTTGTGTTTTGTCAACACGGTGCGGCCACCATGGCCGCCGGTTGTCAACCCCACTTCGCAAGGCTTGTGCCAAAGGCGGCAAAAAAAGCTTTTTTATGGTTTAACCGGCAGTTGTTACGAAATTTTGTCGGCCCCGGGACGCCTGCAAAAAAAACTACGATCCCCCTCCCTCCCACCATTTTGTCCGGCAGCCCACCAAAAGGTCGCCAAGGCCACGAATACGAAAATGTTAAGGATTTTCGGGAGGCCATCAGTGGTCGTTACGTTTTTGTGAGTTATGGGTGGCCCTGCCGGTCTTCGGGCCAGTCTCGGTCGGCGGTTTCGGGTTATTGGTAATCTTTAAAGTTCTGTTTATCGGTTGTTAGTAGCCTTCAGGCGAAATGGCCGGTGGTGTTTGGTGCGTTTTTTGCTTTAATCAGTCGTCGGAGGCAGTCGCGTACTCCGGCGTTCATGGCGCCGGACTGAGCCAATCGTCATTAAAAAAAGGGAAATTATGTCATCTCCGACGACTATCGAACATCTGGAATTGCAGGCCCTGTACCAAATCAGCCAACTGGTGGGTTCGGCCCTGGACATTAACAAGACCCTGGCGGAAACGCTGCGGATCCTGCATGACACCCTGCGGATGGAACGGGCCACCCTGGTGCTGCAGGATCAGGAGAGCGATCGGCTGTCCATTGTCGCCTCTTACGGGCTGAGTCTCAAGGAGATCCGGCGGGGAATCTACCGCCCCGATGAAGGGGTTATCGGGCGGATTTTTCAAAGCGCCCAGCCATTCGCCGTCCCTGATATCGACGCGGAGCCACTGTTTCTCAATCGCACCGGGGCCCGGGCCCATTTGCCCAAGGGGGGAATATCATTCATCGGCGTGCCGGTGGTGGCGGATGAAAAACCGGTGGGTGTGCTGTCGGTGGATCGCCTCTTTGGCATGGAAATCTCCTTCGAGGAGGACATCCGTTTTCTCACCGTGGTGGCCACCCTGATCGGCCAGTTTCTTAAGCTGCATCGGGCGCTGAGTGTCAGCCAGCAAAACCTGCGGGAGGAAAACTGGCAATTGAAGGAGGAGCTTCGGGGGCGCTACAACCGGTACAACATCATCGGCCAGTGCAAGCGGATCCAGGAGGTTTACCACTATATCAGCAAGGTGGCTCCCAGTCGGGCGACCGCCCTTCTGCTGGGGGAATCCGGCACCGGCAAGGAGCTGGTGGCCCGGGCCATTCACGAAGCCAGCCCCCGCCGCGAGTGCCCCTTTGTCAAACTCAACTGTGCCGCCCTGCCGGAAAACCTGCTGGAAAGCGAGTTGCTGGGTCATGAGAAGGGGGCCTTCACCGGTGCCGCCGAACGCAAGAAAGGGCGTTTCGAGCTGGCCGACGGCGGCACCCTGTTTTTGGATGAAGTGGGGGAGTTGCCGGTGGCCCTGCAGGCCAAGTTGTTGCGGGTCCTGCAGGAACAGACGTTCGAGCGGCTGGGCGGTACCCAAACCATCCGGGTGGATGTCCGGATCATTGCCGCTACCAACCGCAGCCTGGAGCAGTGCGTGGCCCGGGGCACCTTCCGGATCGATCTGTACTACCGCCTCAACGTGGTGCCGGTGGTGTTGCCGCCGCTGAGGGAACGCCGGGAGGATATCCCGCTGCTGCTGGATTTTTTCCTGGCCCGGAGCAACAAGGAAAACCGGCGCGGGGTAAACCTGAGCGGCCCGGTGGTGCGCCGGCTTTGCGAATACTCCTGGCCCGGCAACGTGCGGGAGTTGCAGAACCTGGTCGAACGGCTGGTGATCATGACCGACGACGGCAGTATCAAGCTGGATGACCTGCCTGCCTACATTGATGGCGAAGAAGGTGAGGGGGAGCCGAAGCCTGCCCCGGTCACCGAAAGCTGGTCGGCAGCCGGGGGTAACCAGGCCCCGACCGCCGGCGGCGTTTCAACGGCCCCATTCCCCACCCCCTCATCACTGCAGGAAATGGAAAAACAGCAACTGCTGGCCGCCCTCCAGCGCCACGGCTGGGTCCAGTCCCGGGCGGCCCGCCAACTGGGCCTGACCCCCCGCCAGATCGGCTACCGGATCAAAAAACTGGGTATTGTCATCCCTGAGTTGTGATGAGTTCGCAGCCTTGTGGGCGTCGAGCTGTTAAGACCGGGAAACCAGAGGGTCGGGAGTCTCCACGCACAGCGAGATCTTGTCCAGGGTTATGGATACCCGTTGCAGTTCCTTGTCGATGCCGGCCATGTCGCCGTTGCCGTCGTGCCAGCACTGCGAGATGATCCGGGCGCTGGCGCTGATCCGGAGCGCGGCCGTATCCTTGCCCGCCAGTATGGTGGGTTGGCCGACATGACAGCGTTGCCCGGCCAGGTTGTGGTGGTCTGGGGGGATGCCCGGCTCATCGCGGATGTCGTCATTGAGCTTTTCATAAAGCGCCCGCACTTCTGCCGGGCTGAGGTAGCGGCCGTCGGGGTGACGAAGCAGAAAGGGAAAAATCGTGTGCCGGGTCGACAGCTCGTCGCCGTGTCTTCCGGTTCTGGCAAAGCACTGAGGTGCCGGCTCAATCAGGGGCTCCAGCAGCGGGTGGGCCGAGATTCTGGCCATGACCTCGCGGCAGAAATGCTCCAGGGCCTGGCGGCGCAGCTCCCTGGGCACCCGGTAGTAGCGCCGGGCTTCTTCCAGGGCCGCCTGCCAGCGCAGGTACATGCCAATCTCCGGCGCCGGTCGGGCGTCTGGCAGGCAATCCTGCCAGCTGCCCAGATCCGCCCGGGGAATATAATCCGCCAGGCCCCGCGGCAATGAGTGCCGGGCGCAGTCCAGGCGTTGGGCGAAGCTTTGCGGAAAAACGGCCACCCCGCTGAAGGTCGGGCCGGTGAAGAACTTGGAGCCGGTGAGCACCAGGATGTCCCCTTGTTGCAGGTGGTCGCGCAGATCTTCCGGGTCCAGGCGCAACTGGCAGGCATCGACCATGATCTGGACCGCCTCGCCAAAATGATGACGGATGCGTTCCAGCATGGGGGTCGAGGGCGCCCAGTTGCCCAGTCGGGACTGATCCATGACGTGCAGGATCACCCGCCGGCCCGAGTCGATGGTGTCGCTTACCGCCTGCCAGATCAGCTGGTCAACATGTTCCAGGGGGAGCAATTCACCACTTTCATCGCGAAAAGGTATGCCCAGATAGCCCACCTCCGGCATCCCCACAAGGCGCCGGCCTTTTTCGACCTTGATTCCCAGGCAGGTGGTGTCGTCGAAGTGCCTGCCGGTGACCGCCTGGGGGGTGCCGCTGCCGGTTTCGTCGGCGCCGCAGATGATGCTGGTCCACTCACCAGGCATGGCCGTGGTGATGGCGGCCACGGCCTGGAGTTGGGAATCCGTTCCCGACGGCGACAGATGCAGGTCCGGAGCCGGTTCCCCGAGGCCGAAGGTGGCCGCGACGGTCTCGGCCAGGGACCGGCTGTGCCCGGCCAGCGGTTCCAGGGAGCCGGCGGCCGCGCAGTCGTGCAGCAGGGTCTGCCGATACTGCTCGGCGGCGGCGTAAGCCTGGGGGGAAATGGAGGTCGAGGTGGATGCGGACAGGGTGATCGCCTCATGCCTGGGGTAGGGCAAGGAGCCGTAGCGGTTGAAGCCGGTTTCCCGGTCCAGGCTCAGGCGGTTGTCGCCGCCCTGGATCAGGTGCCAGTGGGTGGGTTTGAGCAGGGGCTTTAAGGTGGTGTCCAGCAGTCGGCCAACTTCCAGGACGGCCTCGATCAGGTCGTGTACATGCCCCTTTTCGGTGCGGTGGTTGACGATCGCCACCCGGATCGCCGCCCGGCCGTTAAGGGTGGTGGTGGAAGGGGCGGCGCGCCCGCGAAGGTGCAGTTGGGTGACAATGGCCCGAGTCAGGGCATCCTGGGTCTCCGGATCGGAGGCCCGGTAACGCAAGCAGACGATGTTCAGGGGCACGGGGGCCAGGCGCTCCAGCTGGGGTTCGTCGTCGATAAGCCGGGCCAGCTCCCGGGCCAGGTTGCAGTTTTTACGGACCATGGCGCCGATCCGCTCGGTGCCCAGCCCCTGGAAGGTGAACCAGACCTTGAGGGCCAGAAAACCCCGGGAGAGTTCGGGACCGAATTCGCAGAACCAGGGGGAACCGCCGGCCAGACCCAGGGCTTCGGGGGCCAGGTATTCCTTGCGTTCGGAAAAGGCGGCCTGATGAAGCTCGCCGTCTTTGACCAGCAAGGCGCCCACGGAATAGGGGACCTGGAACCATTTGTGAAAATCAAAGGCCAGGGAATCGGCCTGGTTGATTCCCGCCAGGACCGGTCGGTATTCTTCAAGCAACACGGCGGTTCCGCCAAAGGCGGCGTCCACGTGCAGCCACAGCCGTTCGTGCTCGCATACGGCCTGGATTGCCGCCAGATTGTCGATGGCGCCGGTATTGACCGTGCCCACCGTGGCGATCACGCAGAAAGGGGTGCCGCCGGCCCGCCGGTCGGCGCTGATCTGTGCCGCCAGCGCCCGGGTGTCCATGGTGAAGTCGTCATTGACCGGTATCGACCGCAGGGCATCGCCGCCCAGCCCCAGCAATTGAAAGGCTTTAAGCACCGAGCTGTGGCTCTGGGCCGAGGCGTAGCCGACCAGCGGGGAAGTTCGGCCCTGCAGACCCCGGCGTTTGACCTCGGCCCCCGCCGCCTGCTGCCGGGCCACCGCCAGGGCCAGCAGGGTGGCCATGGAGGTGCCGGTGGTCAGGATCCCCGAACCGGAAGCCGGAAAATTAAAGAGTTCCCGGCACCACTGCAGTACCTGGCGTTCGACATAAACCGCCACGTGGTCGCGGCCGCCCAGGTTGCTGTTCATCAGCGCGGCGCACATCTCGCCCAGCGCCCCGTAAAGATTGCCGCCGCCGTGGACCCAGCCGAAAAAGCCCGGGTGGGTGTTGCCGTTGCCATAGGGCAGCATCTGCTCGCAAAATTGTCTTACCAGGTTTTCCACCGGCTGCGGCCGCCGGGGCAGGGGGGTACGCAAGGAAGCCTTGACGGCATCGGGGCAGGCCCGCCACACCGGTTCCCGTTCCAGGGTCTGGTAATGGGCAAAGCCGGCCCGCATGGCCTGTTGCCAGGCGTTTTCCAGTTCGGTCCAGCTTTCAGGATCAAGGTTGTCGGTCATGGTCTTAAAGCCCCCGGCCGGCGCAAGCAGGCGTGCCGCATTATGGCAGCGCCCGGAGAAAAGTCCGTAATCAATGAATCGCCGACCTTGTGAAAAGCAAGATCGGCGATTGTGACTGGCGGAACCGGCAGGATGTTGTTTGCCTGTTGTTGCCCGGACCTGCCAGGGGAGCATCCAACGGACGCGTCCCCGGCGAAGACCATACCCAGTGTGGGCCGACTTGTAAACAGGGACGGTGTACTTTTGCGGGTGGAGGCCAGCGCTTAAAACCCCGGCCGGGGTTAAAATTCTTCGATACGGCTACGGAACCAGCGGACCAGGGCGTCTTTTTTTTCGCCGATGTCTATCTCGTAGATGTCGCGAGGAAAAAGCAGATCGGCCACGCCGGAATCGAAGATGCGCTTGACCTCGTATTCGTCGTGGGAAACCCCCCGCTGGTAGATGTAATTGAGAAAAGAGCGGTTGGTATGGACGATGAACTCCACCCGCATGCCGCCCATGCGGGCGAAGAACTTGTACATGGCGGTGCCGCTGGAACTGCCCGGGGTGCTGCTGAGGTATTCGCCGCCGGCCAGGGTGTCGCTGAGGTCTTCCAGGGTCATCAGGGAGCCGGCGCGGCCGGCGCTGGCGGTGAGGTGCTGCTGGAAGATCTTGACCTCCATGGGGGAGTTCACCACCGCCATCAGTCCCAGCTCGTCGTCCACCGCCACCGCTGGGTTTTCTTCTCCCTTGCGCAACAGTTTCAGCACTTTGGCCTCGGGGGGCTTTTTGCGGATACTGACGTACACCGGAACCTCCCGGTCCCGCCAGGGAAAGCAGCGGCGCTTGATCATGGTGATTTTTTCGCCTGGCCCCGGCTGCTCCGGCAGTTCGTGGCGGCGCTTGACCGTTACCTCCTCGCAGGCAAAGCTCTCGGGATGGTGGCGGCTGTGCAGGTAAACGATGTCCAGTTCGCCGATCTTGGTTTTGCGGCTCCACACCTGGTCGTTGAGAAAGTCCAGAAAGCGCAGAAATTTCCGCTCTACATCGGTTTCCCTCTCCCGCTGGTCGATGGCTCCGGCCAGGCTCATCAGGATTAGCTTGCGTTTGGCCTCGAAGCGGGCCTTGCGATGGTAGCGGTCGTCGAAGAGGATCAGCAGTAGATCGACGGGACTGCGGGTGGAGTCGATCTCGTTGGTCATCTCGATGTACGAGGCGTAATTGGCCAGCACCCGGCCCCGCAGGTAGTTGATCACCCCGTCGGCGATCCGGGAATAGGAGTTGATGTGGGCGACGATTTCCCGCTCGCTGCCGTCCAGCCCGAACATGTTGCCCAGCAGTTGGTAGGCTCTTTTTTCCACCGTCCGGCGGCGCGAACTGTCGTGCAGCAGCTCGGGAATTTCGTTAAAGGAGCGGATCTGCAGCAGTTCAAAAAGCTGGTTGCGGGTAACCCGGTATTTGCTGAGCAGCCCGTGGCGCCGCAGTTCCGCAAAACGGCGCCGGGAGGAGCCTGCCAGCAGGCGCTCCTCCCGGACGCTCTCTTCCACCCGAAACGGGCCCTCCTGGTTAAGCAGGGCAAAGATGTTTCTGCTGTGGTCCATTTATGGGTCCAGGTTTAAAAATCCATGCTCAGGGAAAGGCCGCCGTAGACAAAGTTTGCTTTGTCCCGCCCAATGGCGTCGTCGTTGGCCGCCTCCAACTCGTCTCTGGCATCGCTGCTTAAGGCAAAGGAGTAAGCCAGTTCCGGGGTGATGGTGAAGTAATCGCCAAACCTGTAGGGCAGGGCGGCGGAAATTACTCCATCATGCAGGGCGTCATAATCGCTGGTATAAACATAGCCGGCCTGGGCGCCCAAATCCAGAGCAAGGTTGTCGGCCAACGGCAGGCTGTGGCCGATGGCCAGGCTGACATACCAGCCGGGAGCACCGTCGATGTCCCGGTAAACGGTCAGGCTGGGCGACAACAAAGTATCATAGTCGGCGGCGAGATATACTTCCTGGGTGTCGTCCTCGCCGACCAGGCCGTAGTAGATATAGCCGGCACTGAGGTCCATGGGGCCGAAGCTGTGGTCGTAGGCCAGAGTCAGGTCGGTTTCGTTCCAGACGCTGGTGTCGGCGCCGTAGAGGTCGGTGTCCAGGTTGCCCCAGAGATTGACGGAGAAACCTTGCCAGCCGGTGGTCATGGAGGGTTGAATAACCAAGCTGTCGCGGCTGAAGGCGTAACCCCGCCAGATGTACTGGCTGTAGGCGTCCACCGCCAGTTCGGCCCAGGGCTCTTCTTCCTGGGCCATGGCTACGGTGGCGGTGGCGGCCAGCAGGCCGCACCCCAGCAGCCCGCCGGTAATTCCTTGCAGATAACGTTTTGCTTTCATCTTTCCTGCTCCTTGTGGTGAAGATTGAATGAAACGGGCCCGCCAAATGGACCCTGTCCTGGAGCAAGGATGAATACACAATTTGTGCCAGTGAAAGGTTTTAAAAGAATAATGCTATGATATCGGGATGTTGGGGGGAGGGGGAAAGGTGGGTGGCAAACAGTGGTTGCTACAATTTTGTATTCTTTGCGCGGGGCGATGCGTTATTTGCGACAAAATTGTATTATCGCTGTCGCCGGGGGATTTTTTCCTGGCAGGTCTGCCATCGGTGCGGATCAACTTCCTCCGGCGGGGGAAGCAGTTTTTCGCTCTGCTCGAACCGCTGAGCGCATTTAAGGCACAGGCGGGCGGCAGGCAAAACCTCAAGGCGGCCTTCTCGAATGGCCCGGCCGCAGTTTTCACATTCACCGTAACCACCCAGCACCATCTTGTTCAAACCAGCTCGATTGCCGCCAGGCAACCATGTTGATGGTTAACAGGGGTTTACGGACCGGAAGCAAACCTATATTGTTAACAGAGACCATGCCCCTGTTCCGGTGTTTGGGGCTCCAACCGTCTCCGGCCGAAGCAAGGCCCCGACCGGCAACTAAATGAAAGGACGCCACCATGAGCAACAGCACCGGCCACCACAATCACGATCACCAGGCCGATCCTCACCCTGAACACGAAACCCTGGAAGTACCCGGGAAGGTCTCCGATGACCACAGTGACCACAGTGACCACGGTGACCATGATGACCACAGTGACCACAGTGACCACGGCGGCAATGAGGGCCACGGGGGCCATGATGAACATGCAGGCCACGACCAGCACGAGGGGCACAGCCCCCAAATGTTCAGGGACAAGTTCTGGCTGTCATTGATCCTGACGCTGCCGGTGGTGTTCTGGTCGGAGCATATCCAGATGTTGCTGGGTTACCGGGCCCCGGAATTTTATGGTTCGGACTGGATCCCCCCCGTGCTCGGAACTATCGTCTTCTTCTACGGTGGCCTGGTCTTCCTTAAGGGCGCCTGGCGGGAGCTGCAGGCGCGTCAACCGGGGATGATGACCCTGATTTCCCTGGCCATCGTCGTGGCCTTCACTTTTTCCTGGGTGGTGCAGCTCGGCCTGATCGAGGCCTCGGCGCTCTGGTGGGAACTGGCCAGCCTGGTAACGATCATGCTCCTGGGGCACTGGATCGAGATGCGTTCCATTTCCCAGGCCCAGGGGGCGCTTCAGGAACTGGCCAAGCTGCTCCCGGACACCGCCACCCGCATCACCGAGCAGGGCGAGGAGACGGTACCCGTCGGCGAACTCCGGGAGGGTGATATGGTGCTGGTTCGGCCCGGCGAAAGCGTGCCGGTGGATGGGGTGGTGCGCAAAGGGGAAAGCGCCATCAATGAGGCGATGATCACCGGGGAATCCAGGCCGGTGAAAAAAAAGGAAGGCGACGAGGTTATCGCCGCCACTATCAACGGCGAGGGGGCGCTCCGGGTGGAGATTACCGGTACGGGGGAAAAGACCAAGCTCTCCGGTATCATGCGCCTGGTGGCCGATGCCCAGCAATCTAAATCCAGAGCGCAGAACCTGGCCGACCGGGCGGCTCGGCTGCTTACCGGGGTGGCTATCGGGGCGGGGCTGCTGACCCTGGTGGTCTGGCAGTTTTTAGGTGCCTCCCTTGATTTCTCGATCGTGCGGGTGGTGACGGTTCTGGTCATCGCCTGTCCCCACGCCCTGGGGCTGGCCGTGCCCCTGGTGGTCGCCATTTCCACTACTCTGGGAGCGCAAAACGGTCTGCTGGTGCGGGACCGGCGGGGTCTGGAGGAGGCCAGGAAAGTGGATACGGTGATTTTCGACAAGACGGGAACACTCACCCTGGGAGAGTTCCGGGTGGTGGAAATGGCGGTGGCGCAAGAATTGACCGAGGAAGAGGCACTGCGCCTTGCCGCGGGGGTGGAGGCGGAGTCCGAGCATCCCATTGCCCGGGGGATCGTGAAAACCGCGATGGAGCGAGAGATCAAGGTGCCGGCCGCCGATGGCTTCAGGGCCGTGACCGGTAAAGGTGTCGCCGCCGAGGTGGACGGGGTGGAATATCACATGGGTGGCCCGGCGATTTTGGAGGCGGAGCGGGCGCAAATACCGGAAGCCCTGGCCAAAGCGGCCGAAGCCGCAGCGAATCGAGGACAGGCTGCCATCTACCTGCTCAAGGGTGGCCAGGCCCTGGCGGTCTTTGCCGTGGCCGATGCCATCCGCGAGGAGAGCCGGGAGGCGATCAGGGCCCTGCATGAGCGGGGCATCGAGGTGGCGATGCTCACCGGTGATGCCCAGGCGGTGGCGGACGGGGTCGCCGCCGAGTTGGGTATCGACACCGTGTTTGCCCAGGTTCTCCCCGAAGACAAGGCCTCTCGGGTGCGGCAGCTGCAGGCACAGGGAAAGCGGGTGGCCATGGTGGGCGATGGAGTCAACGATGCTCCGGCCCTGGCCACCGCCGATCTCGGCATCGCTATCGGGGCGGGCACCGACGT
>LKMJ01000503.1_pt1 | contig 29875 bp, 24 predicted proteins | sample 643391 | NCBI WGS metagenome assembly LKMJ01 (sample SAMN04112250, study PRJNA286221) | soda lake metagenome | biome: soda lake; feature: Kulunda Steppe; material: water; isolation source: sample PL-Br10 brine of Picturesque Lake | place: Russia: Kulunda steppe | collected 2010-07 | reverse complement strand
GTCGCGTTCGAAGATCGCGAACATCGTCGACTGGACGGCGTACAGCGCCGCGACGAGATCCGCGAGGCTGATCGGGGGCAAAAGCGGCTCCCGGTCGGCGAACCCGTTGACGTGGGCCCAGCCGGACATCCCCTCGGCGACGGTCCCGAAGCCGGGTTTGTGTGACATCGGACCCGTCTGGCCGTAGCCCGAAATCCGCACGAAGATCACGTCCTCGTTGACCGCCTTGAGGTCCTCGTAGGCGAGGTCCCACTCCTCCATCTTCCCCGGCCGGAAGTTCTCGAAGACGACGTCGGCCTCCTCGACGAGATCGAGGGCCATGTCGCGTCCCTCGTCGCTTTTGAGATCCAGCGTGATACACTGTTTGTTCCGCCCGATCGATTTCCACCACAGCGACGTCCCGTTCTCCATCGGCGTCCAGTCCCGGAGCGGATCGGTGTACTCCGGATGCTCGATCTTCACCACGTCGGCGCCGAAGTCCGCGAGCGTCATCGTCGCGAACCCGCCGCTTATCATACCCGAAAAGTCGACCACGTTGAGTCCCTCGAGTGGTCCACTCGAACTGTCGTCGGACATTATACCGTACGTAGGCCGTTCCGAAGAGATAAAACCCGATGATATCCGCCATCGGAGTCGGCGCGGGGAGAGAAACGATCGGATCGGGAGTCAGGCGTTTTTCGTGTACGGCAGCCGGCCGCCGGCAGCCAGAACGGCCCGCTCCGTCTCGGAGCAGACGAGATCGACCTCGAATCGCCACTCGTCGTTGACCGAGACGGTGAGCCGATCCGCACCCGAGCGGACCGCCGCCTCGACGTCCTCGACGATCGAGAGCTCGTCGCCCTCGGAGAGCCGACCGTGGACGTCGGGATCGACGAACCGCAACGGCAGGAGACCGAAGTTGATGAGGTTCGAGAGGTGGATGCGGGCGAAGCTCTTTGCGATCACGCCGTCGGTGCCGAGCTCGACGAGTTCGAGGGCGGCGTTCTCCCGGCTCGATCCCTGTCCGTAGTTCTCGCCGGCGACGATCCAGCCGCCGTCGGCCGCTCGGGAACGGGCCGGGAACTCCCCGTCGATCCGGGTCAACACGTAGTCTGCGGCCGCCTGCGGATCCGACCACTGCGACAGGATCTCCGAGGAGGCCGGCATGATGTGATCCGTCGTGATGTCGTCGCCGGTGTGGAGCGTGATCGGGCCGTCGAGAGCCGAACCCAGCGGCTCCTTGATCGGGATCGTCCCGATCGTCTCGCCGCGATAGATCTCGACGGAGGGGTCCGGCGGCAGGAGTTCGGCGTCGGAACTGGTCATATTGTCCGGTAGCTCGACGGTCGGCGGCGTGAGATCCGTCGTTCGGGGGTCGACAATTTCGCCCTCGATCGCGCTGGCGGCGGCGACCTCGGGCGAGCAGAGATACACCGAGTCGTCCTCCTGACCCGATCGACCCCTGAAGTTCCGGTTGAACGCCCGGAGGCTGACGCTGTCGGGGCCGGGGACGTGTCCCTGTCCGGTACAGGCGCCACAGGTGCTCTCAGAGAGGTTCACTCCGGCGGCGTACAGCTCGGTCGTTCCGCCCTCTTCAGCGAGCAGTCGCACGGCGAGCTTGGAGGCCGGGTTGAGGATGAAATCCGTCTCGCCCGCGACGTGTTCGCCGGCGACGACGTCCGCGACGGCCGCGATGTCGGCGTAGGAGCCGTTGGTACAGGAGCCGACGATGACCTGATCGACCGGCGTGCCGGCGACCTCGGCGACGGGGACGACGTTGTCGGGCATCGACGGCGTCGCGATGAGCGGCTCGATATCGGAGAGATCGACCTCGATCGTGTCGTCGTAGACGGCATCCTCGCCGGGGGCGATGGGCCGATAGACGTCACCGCGGCCCAGCCGTTCGAGATGTCGACGGGTCCGGTCGTCGCTCGGGAACACGGCGGTCGTCGACCCGAGTTCCGTCGTCATGTTGGTGATCGTACACCGTTCGGGAACCGACAGCGTCTCGACGCCCGGGCCGGTAAACTCGAAGATCCGTCCGACGCCGCCTTTCACCGAGAGCCGTCGGAGGAGTTCGAGGATGACGTCCTTTGCCGAGGCCCACTCGCCGAGTTCGCCGGTAAGCCGGATCTCGGCGATCTCGGGCATCTCGATGGTGTAGGGGACCGCCCCCATCGCCAGCGCGACGTCCAGCCCCCCGGCACCGATCCCGACCGCGCCGAACCCGCCCATCGTCGGCGAGTGCGAATCGCCGCCGAGCAGGGTCGATCCCGGTTCGATGAACCGCTCGCGCTGGATTTGGTGACAGATCCCGGCGCCGGCCTTCGAGAAGTGCCCGCCGTACTTGCGTGAGACCGTCCGGAGAAAGCGGTGCGTGTCGGTATCGCGGGCGTCGAGCTGGTAGGCCTGATGGTCGGCGTACTGGACGGCGACGTCAGTCCGGACCTCGTCGTACTCCAGCGCCTCGAACTCGAGCCAGATCAGCGGCCCGAGAACGTCGTGCAGCAGCGTCTGATCGATATCGATATCGATCGGTTCGCCCCGGTCGGGTGTCCCGTCGGTGTGGTCGTACAGTACCTGTTCGGTGATCGTCAGTGTGTCCGTTCCCATGGTGTGTCTCCCTCCCGAATCGTGCTCCGGTCGGTATGTCCGTCCTCTCGCCATCCAAGCTAATAAAAGAACACCTCGACCCCGAGCGGGAAATCGAAACGCCCGGCGGAACGCTCCGAGCAGTGCCGGACGGGGAACCCATATGTGGAACCCCATCGATGGGGCACCATGAGCACGTCCGAGCGCGAACTCCTCCATCTAACCGTCGACGTCTGGCATCCGTCGTGCTGGACCCTCGAAACGACGCGGGAGGCCGACGGCGGGCTATACACCCACACGACGACGGCGACCGGCGAGGAGACGGTCGGCGTCGTCACGCTTTACGGCCCCTCTCGGGAAACGCTCGACGCGCTGACGGGGACGATCGGAGAGTCGCCGTTGACCGGATCGGTCGAAATACTCTCCCAGGGGTCGGCCAGAACCGTCCAGCAGGGTTCGACAACGCGAACCGCGCTCGTGGGTTTCGACGCCGGGCCGAGCATCCGGGAGGGGTTCACGAAACGCGGGTTCGTCCACTACGGGCCGACGAGACACGAGGGCGGTCGCGAGCGTCGATCGCTTTTGATTCGCGCCGATCGCGAGACCGCCAAACGGCGGATCGAGCGGATCGAACGGGAGTACGACGCCGAGATCGAACTCAGCCGGATCGCGTCGGTGAGCGGCGACACCGCGACGGCGCCGGCCGAACAGCCGAGGGCCGCCCTTCCCGGCGAACGGCTCTCGCCGCGCCAGCGGGACGCGTTCCGGCTGGCTCGCTCGCGCGGCTACTACGAGTACCCTCGGGAGACGACGGCCCGGGCGTTGGCGGCGGAACTCGATATCTCGAAGACGACGTTCCTCGAACACCTCCGGAAGGCCGAATCGAAGCTGCTCACGGATATCGACCTCCGGTGAGTCGGGCGCTTTCGTCCCACGGTCCCGATAACCCGAAGGGGAACCCTCCCATGAGAGGGGGGTGAGGCTTGCGTGTCGGCGCCAACCCCGTTCGTAATGGAGGACAACGATCGGACGATTACGCTGTTTACGATGATCGGCCACGGGACGTTTCACGTCTACGAGATGGTGATCCCGCTTTTCGTCGTCGTCTGGCTGGACGCCTTCGACGTGTCGCCGGCCGTCATCGGGACGGTCGTGGCGATCGGCTACGGATTGATCGGCGTTGGGGCGCTCCCGAGCGGCGCGCTCGCCGACCGGTACGGCTCGAAACGCCTCGTCGTGCTCTCGATGCTCGGGATGGCGGGCGGGTTCGTCCTGATCGGGATCGCTCCGAACGTGTGGCTGCTCACCGTGGCCCTCGTCGTCTGGGGTGCGGCGGCGAGTCTGTACCACCCGGCGGGGCTGTCGTTGATCACCCGCGGTGCGCAGAGTCGCGGGACAGTTCTGGCCTATCACGGCGTCGCGGGAAACGTCGGGACAGCGATCGGGCCGCTCTTCGCCGTACTGCTGCTTACGGCCCTCGATTGGCGACTCGTCTCGATCGCGCTCATCCTCCCGGCGTTGATCGGGGTAGCGGTCGCCCACAGACTGGAGTTCGACGAACGGGACGGGGTCGACGCCGACGAAACGACGGACCTCTCCGGGCAGCTCGGGGGGCTCTCGAAATTCTTCGAGCAGACGAAACTACTGTTCGTCGGGGGGTTCATCGTCGTGTTCTTCATCACGATGGTCGCGGGCGTCTTCTACCGCGGTGTCTTCACGTTCCTCCCGGACATCCTCGCCGGCCTTCCCGTCTTCGGCGCCGTTGAGGTGGCCGGTGAAACCGTCGAGTCGAGCCAGTACGTCTACGCCGGGTTGCTGTTGATCGGCGGGGCGGGACAGTACGCTGGCGGCCGACTGAGTGATCTCCGGTCGCCGGAGTGGGTGATCGCCGGGGTGTTCGCCGTCCTGGTTCTGATCGCGGTTTCGTTCCCGTTCGTTATCCAGTTCGGGCTCTTGGCGACGCTCGTCATCTGTGCCGCGATCGGCTTTTTCGTCTTCATGGAGGCGCCGGTCCATCAGGCGCTGATCGGCAAGTACGCGGCGGCGGACATCCACGGCCTCTCCTTCGGCTACACCTATCTCGGGGTGTTCGGCGTGGGTGCCCTCGGAGCATCGATCGCCGGAATCGCGCTCACCTACGGCGGAACGGGGCTGCTGTTCGCGGTTCTGGCCATCTTCCCCGCCGTCGGCGCGGGGTTGGCCGGATACCTGATCGTTCGGAAGTGAAAGGTGTTGTTGAAACCCTCGGCTGGTGATCGGTTTCAGCGGTTGTGCTGAATATACAGGGCGTATTCAGCAGTTGAGCCGGAGGCATATTTTCCCAGTCGGCCGGAAACACATCTCGTGGGTGGAGGCCAAACCCGGCAGACCTGTACGAGCGTTAGTCAATTAGCTCGAATCGATTCATTCGACAAATCGGACAACAGATCGCGGTCTCGTTTTTGGGGAGTTGGAATCGTCCCCTACACGTTTTGCAGATGTATGTCTTCCAGTCGTCACTGGTCAAGTCCTGCATTGTTCTACCTGTATCACGTGCCGATCGGCTGGTGTATTAATTATAACCACCCTAAACCGGGAGAATGACGTATCTAATCTCTGTATCTTGCACGACACTCTTATCAAATTCTGAGAATTTCGGCAGAGCCGAACGAAAAAACGGACCGTCTCAGTCGTCCGCTGGCGCCGGGGAGGCGTCCATGTCGGTGTCCTCGGCGTAGGGGTACCACGTCATCTTCGTGTTGCCGAGATAGGGGTCCTCGTAGCTGGTCTCTTCGGGTTCAGCGAGCCCGTTGAGGTCGTCCTCGTCGTGGCGGGCGATGAACTCCCGGAAGGACTCTCGCTCGACGGCTTCGCCGTCTCGCCCCCGTTGTTCCTCCGGAACAACGCGCTCCTCGCTTTCGGCGTCGTAGACTTCCAGCAGGTTACGAATGTAGCCCGGAACCTCGTCGGCCGCGACGCGCATCTCGACCCAGTCGGCGAACTGGGGGTTCTCCCCGAGGCCACCGCCAAGCCCGATATCGAACGCCTCGACGGGTTCGCCGTCCTTCCGGGTCTTCATCCCGCGCAGGGAGATGTCGGCGATCTGCGGCTGGGCACAGGAGGCGGTACAGCCCGACAGGTGGACGTGGAAATCGTTGATCCCGTCCGGCAGTTCGACGTTGTCCTTCAGCCAGCGGCCGTACCGGACCATCCGGTTTTTCGTCTCGACGATCGACAGCGAGCAGTACTCGGTGCCCGTACAGGCGATCGATCCCCGGAGGAACGGGTGGGGGTCGGGCTGATGATACTCCAGTAACTCCTCGTCGAGGAACTCGTCGACGTCGTCCTCGGCGATGTCGGCGACGATGATGTTCTGTCGCTGGGTGAGACCGATCATCTCCGAGCCGTACTCCTCGGCGAGGTCAGCGAGTTCGATCACGTCGTCGGCACCCATCCGACCGACGAGTACCGAAAGTCCGACGAAGTAGTTGCCGTCGTTCTGTTCGTGGACGCCGACGTAATCGCCGATCTCGTCGGAGCGACCCGAGTTGTAGGTGTACTGATCCCGGAGCCCCTCGCCGGCCGTCTTCAGCTCGAAGTCGACGTAGTCCTCCTGAAGGACGTCGCGGAGCTTTTCGGGACCCCACTCGTCGACGAGGAACTTGATGCGGGCGTTGAACCGGTCCTCGCGGTCGCCGTGATCGCGGAACAAAGCGGAGATGCCGCCGGCCACGTCGGAGACCTCGTCTTCGGTGACGAAGACGTCGATATCGCGGGCGAAGCGGGGCTCCTTGCGGGAGAGGCCGCCGCCGACGGTGACGTTGAAGCCTTTCGTTTTCTCCCCATCGATCTCTTTGGTCGCGGGTTCGAAGCCGAGGTCGTTGATCTCGGCCTGTCCCGAACCCCGGGTGTCACCGGTCACGGCGACCTTCCACTTCCGCGGGAGGTTCGCGTGTTCGTCGTTACCTTTGAACGTCTCGTGAAGCTCCTGAATGACGGGCCAGGCGTCGATATGCTCCTTGGCGTCACGGCCGGCGACGGGCGAGCCGACGATGTTTCGCCACGAATCGCCACACGCCTGAATCGTCGAGAGGTCGTTCGACTCGAGTTTCTCGAAGATGTCCGGGATGTCCTGCAGCCGGATCCAGTGCAGCTGGATCGACTGTCGGGTCGTCCAGTCACAGTAGGCGTCCCCGAACTCGGGGTTTTCGACCGGACCGCGGGCGTACTCGTCGGCGATCTCGCCGACGACACGGAGCTGATCGGGCGTCAGCCGGCCGTTCGGCGTCCCGATTCGCATCATGAAGTAGCTCTCTTGGCCCTTCCGCTGGTGGTACAGCCCCCACCATTTGAACCGTTCGAACCACGCATCGCGTTCGTCCTCGGGGATGGAACTCCACCCCTCTTCGGCGAACCGATAGAGATGGTCACGGATCTCCGACCCGTAGACCTCGTCCTTCCAGCCCTCGACTTTGCTCGGCATACTCCATACAGTATCTCCGAACATATACGGGCACCCGTGGCGTCAATCCTCCCCGCGGCTCGCTTGTACCGGATTTTTTTGCCGGTTACTCGCTCGGGAATGCGAGTCTGCGGCGGCGCTCGGGAACGTGGACGCTTCCGGGGTCAACGCCGAAGAAACGCCCCGTTTCCGAATCGATCACGCGACCGAGCGTCAGCCAGTCGGTGACGCCGCTTTCCCCACACTGGATGCACTGGCCGGCGATCCGACCTTCGATATCCGGATGATCGATACCGATCTCGACGAACCCCTCCGCGAGGAAATCCGCCATCTCACAGGCGCAGAAATCGTGGCGTGCGAGCCACCAGAGGTCGCTCACGTTGATCTGACGGGCGTCGTTGACGCTCAACCACGCGCCGTCGTCGAGCTGATGTACCGAGGTCGGCATACCGGAGTACAAAAGCCCCTCGGCAGTAAGCCCATCGGCCCCGACACCGCCCCCCGGATGTCGGGAAATTCGGTGACGGCCGTAAACAACGAAACCCAAGGATGGGAGTCGAATCACACCGAGCAGTCGCGTCGAGGATAGGGGCAGTACCGTCCGGAAGACGGGAGTGCTGGTAGCGTTTACGGGGGTAGCGTTACTTAAGCACGTCTGGGCTGTACGAAGAGTTGATGACAGACCCACGGCGGGAGAGCCCACGTCAGCACACTTCTGCTGACGTCGCTCCCGAGCTGTACGACGAGGAGGAGTCAGGATGACAGGTCGAACCAAACACGCCGAACGGACGGACGAAGAGCAGGTCGATACGAGCCACCTCGACGACGTCGAGGACGGCTGTGGCTGTACCGAGATCTGGGAGCACCTCTCCGACGAGCGCGACGGGGAGTAGGACGCGGTCGCCGTAGCGAGACGTTTTTGACCCCGGTTACCGTACCACGGACGTATGAACCAACAGCCGGACGAGGGGCCGCCGACCGACCGGGAATCGCCTGTCGGTGAACCGGTTATCCGCCGTGACCCACAGGTCGCCGGCGAGAAGGCGGTCCGGTTCGATCCCGACGACCCCGAGAGCCTCGAGGAGGCTGCCGACACCGTCCGGCGGTTCGCATCCAACACCGCCGGCAGCGAGGACAACGTCTACATGCTCCGCGGGGCGGCGGCCTGTGCGGCACTCGTCCGCGGGACCGGCTCGTACAAAACGGCGGCCGAACGCGCCGGTGGCGAGGCGACGGTCTCCTTTATCAGGAAGTGGGCCCGCGTCCACGATCTCCCGCGCTCGATCCGCCGGCATGTCGCGCTGGGCGAGATCGCCCCGACCGCTGCGAAACACATCGCCCGCGTTTCCGGGGAGTCCCGCTTTCTGCTCGCGTGGGCGGCGCTCGATCACGATCTGACGGTCCGGGAGATCCGATCGATCGCCTCCCGCGTCAACGAGGGGACGAGCGTCGAGGCGGCCCTGCAGGCCGAAGGGATCGACCTCGGGCGGCTGATGGTGTCGCTACCGCCGGACACGTACCGGGAGCTCCGCCGTCGTTCCGCCCTCGAGGGGACCGATCCCGACGAGATCATCGATCGCGCGCTCGAGGAGTATCTGTAATCGAAAGAGTTTATCACCGGCCGTGGTAAGCGAACATCGAGGGCCGATAGCTCAGTCCGGCAGAGCGTCTGGCTTTTAACCAGACGGTCGGGGGTTCAACTCCCTCTCGGCCCGTGCAACGAGACGGTGAGCGAAGCGAACCGTCGAGTGAACCGGCCGAAGGGATTGAACCTTGGAAGTCGCGCGCAGCGGAGCGAGCACGTCTTCCTTTGGTTCAACTCCCTCTCGGCCCGTGCAGTGAATCCGTGAGCCAAGCGAACGGTTAGCAGTGCGTCGGCCCCATCGGTATCCGGCCGCACTCACCGTTTCAACCCGCCTCGGCGTTCTCTGGTTCGGAAAACTCGGGATCGACGCGTCGATCGTGGAGACATCCGTGGTGTTCCCTCCCATGGTCGGTGAGGCGTATAATGCGTCCTATCGCGAATATCCTATAGGAAAGTTCATGACAGATGCAGAAGCGAAAACGGCCAGAGCCGAGTGGGGGACCCGATTCGGGTTCCTGATGGCGATGTTAGGAGCAATGGTAGGTGCAGGAAACATCTGGCGGTTCCCGTTCGTAATGGGTGAAAACGGAGGAGGTGCGTTCATCGTCGCGTTCCTCGTCCTGTTGTTCATCCTCGCCGTCCCAGGGCTGATGGCAGAAGTCGCACTGGGGCGATACTCAAGCAAGGGCGTTATCGGTGCGTTCCGTGACGCCGCCGGTCCCGGTGGCGTCGTTGGGTTCGGCGTCGCCGTTTTGCTCGTGAATATCGCCCTGATGTCGTACTACTCGCCCGTCATCGGGTGGACGCTGTACTACGCGATCCACTCGCTGTTGTTCACGTTCACCGCATCGGGGTTCGAGGCCGTCGCGTTCATGGACGCCATGTTCGCAAACGGGCCGCTCATGGTCGGACTCCACACGGTCATCATGGCCTCAATCGCCGCGGTTCTCCTGTTGGGTATTCGTGACGGCGTCGAACGGATGGTCGTCTACGCCGTTCCGGTGCTCGTGCTCTCCCTCGTCGTCATGATGATTCGCGGACTGACGCTCCCCGGTGCGAGCGAGGGAATCGCCTTCGCGTTCACGGTCGACTGGGAGTACCTCACGTTCAGCGACACGTGGATCGCCGCACTCGGCCAGGCGCTGTTCTCGACAGGGTTAGGGTGGGGAATCGCCCTGACCGTCGGCAGTTACCTGCGAGAGTACGACGACGTCCCGCTGGGTGGTGGCGTCTTCACCGCGATCGGCGAGTCGAGCGTCGGCGTCCTCGCGGCACTCGCTATCTTCCCGATCGTCTTCGCGGTCGGCGTCGAACCGGACGGTGGCGCGGGGCTGGCGTTCGTCTCTCTCGTCCAGGTCTTTCCGGAGATTCCGCTGGGCAGCCTCGTCGCGATCCTGTTCTTTGTCGGCTTCTTCCTCGCGACGTTTACCTCTGGACTGCTCATCACCGAGGTGAGTGTCACGACGTTGGCCGAAGAAACGAATTTCAGTCGCACACAGACCGTTCTCGGCGTCTGTGGTGGAATCTGGCTGCTCGGGATCCCGAGCGCGTGGGACATTTCGATCCTGGAATACCTCGACTTCGTCTTCGCGAACTGGGGACTCCCGCTGGCAACCCTGATGATCATCGGTGTCATCGGCTGGGCGCTGGGGCCGAAACGGCTGCGCATGCTTGCAGTCAACCAGAACGCCGGCATCTACATCGGCTCGTGGTGGGACCCGCTCATCAAATACGTCATTCCCAGCGTCATGCTGTTCATTATGGGCTACTTCGCGTACGACAACTTCGGAACCGCCGAAATGTACGGCGGCGTTGCAGTGCTCGTGCTGTTCCCGATCATCGGCTACGCCATCATGTCCGTCGTGGATGGACGGCGGCCACCAAGAGAGAAGACCGAACTCTCCGGAGGTGATGACTGATGTCGCTGACACCTGCCGTACTCGGTATGCTCGCCTTCACACTGTTCGCGTTCTGGGGAATCGCAAGCTGGGCTCTCGTCGTGACCCTGCGCCAGGAGGGGCAGAAAGTCGAGTTGCTCGAACATCAGGACCGGATCGACACCTACTCGCCGAAAGCGCTCGAGGAACTCCGCGACTGGATCGAGAACAATCCGAACGACCCGCTGGCCGAGCGAGCGCGTCAACAGTACAACAGCTGCGTCGAGACGCTCAAAGAAACCGATCGGCAGTTCTACGACTGGTCGGACGAAGAGATAGCCAAACTCGATCAGTTGTAGCACCCGGGACCAAATTTCGCTCCGTATGGCTCCGGTAAATCACTGGATTGCGTGTGGTTTCGTAGCTTTGCGCCCGGCTCGATGTTGTAAGCGGCACACATCAGAGCAATCCCACGGAATTACCGGTGTCACGCCCCGCACACGGTGCGTTTTCAAGCGTATGCCTGATCGTCGATGAGATGGTTACAGACACGACTCTTTGGCCGTATAACAGCTGTGTCGAGAGGGACAGCAACACTTAGCCAACGGTATCCCGCGTAGCCAACGTTATCTCGCCTCCCAACGTTCATACGGGCGGTGACAGAACCACAGGGCGAAGAGTGGTTGCATGTCCTCCTCGTGTTGTTACTGGTCATTTTTCTGATCGGACTCCTGCTTTTCGTCTTCGGCGTAATCGAGGGGATTCAGTTCCCGCAACTGACGAGCATTACGCCATCTCCACTCTTCAGCGACGGACGGTCTCTCCGTGTACGGTGAGATCTATCACGGGATTCGCTTCAGTACTCGGGGAGTGAGGCACGGATCTCGCCCGAGGAACAATCGTTAAGACGGCCCCGCCCCCGTGGTTTCCCATGGACTACGATCTCGCGATCGAGAACGCGCCGGCGACGATCCCGGGTGGAACGGGTATCCTGCTCATCCACCCGAGCACCGGCGAGACGGACCGGATCGACACCGATTTCCTGAAAACCGACACCGACCGGATACTCGTCATCTCGACGCGGACGACCGCCCGCGAGGTCCAACAGAAACTGGAGTATTACGACGTCGACGAGGGGAAGGCCGACATCCTCGATACGCTGTCCGTCGAGCGGGGGTATTCGCGCCGCTCGTCGGAACACGTCCACTACGTCTCGGCACCGGACGACCTCGAGGGGATCACCGAGACGACCCGGGAGTTCCTCACGAAACACGAGGGGAAACGCCGGATAAGCCTCGATTCGGTGACGGAACTCGCCTACTACGCCGACGAGGAGCGGGCCCTCGAGACGGTCACAGAACTGCTCGGGTTGCTCGAAGAACACGACGCTGTCGGACTGTTTCACCTCTCCGAGGAGGTCCACGACGAGGCCGACGTGGACGCGTTCAAGGACCTCTTCGACGGGATCGTCTATCTCGATGCGGACGGGAGCATCGAAACTGACTTTTGAGGAGAGAGAACTGATTCGAGACGGCAGATCGGTCGCCGGGTCGGGTCAGAAGAACGTCACTTGATACGAAAACAGGGACCGCCCAGTCAGTAGAACTCGCGGACGAGATCCATCGCGTCCTCGGGCGCGCCGTCGGGGATGTCGGTCATCGGTTCCTCGACACCCTCGCGTTTCTCGTAGCCGACGGAGCTTTCGTCCTGGTAGATGACACCCTGGTACTCCTTGCCCCGGTCGAGAATGAGATCTTTGGCCGCGTCGTAGTCGGTCCGGTCGTGGTCGAAGTCCTCGTCGCCGACGTCGACGATCGTATCGCGGAAGTAATCGTACGTGTCGACGTCGTTGAACGTGACACACGGCGAGTAGACGTTCACGAAGCCGAAGCCGTCGTGTTCGATCGCTTTCTGGACGATCTCGGCGTGGCGCTGGGAGTCCGACGAAAACGACTGCGCGATGAACGTTCCGCCGGCCGCGAGCGCCAACGCGAGCGGGTTGATCGGTTGCTGGTTGGTTCCATCCGGGGACGTCGACGTCTCGAAGTCCTCCCGGGAGGTCGGGGAGAACTGTCCCTTCGTCAACCCGTAGATCCGGTTGTCCATCACGACGTAACTCATGTCGACGTTCCGCCGGACCGCGTGCACGAAGTGGCCCGCTCCGATGGAGTAGCCGTCGCCGTCGCCGCCGGCGACCATCACTTCGAGGTCGGGGTTGGCGATCTTCACGCCGGTCCCGACCGGGAGGGCGCGACCGTGGACGCCGTGCAGCGCGTAGCTGTGCATGTACGTCCCGATCTTGCCGGAACAGCCGATCCCGGCGACGACGAACGTGTTGTCGGGATCGTTGCCGGTCTCCGCGAGGGCTTTCATCATACCGTTCATCGTCCCGAAGTCACCGCAGCCGGGACACCACGTCGGTTGCTTGTCGGATTTGAAATCCGTGAATCGAACGTTGGAACTCATGCTTCCACCTCGGTCGGCTCGCCGAGTACAGCTTTGATCTCCTCGGCGAGTTCGTCCGCCTTGAATCGGACGCCGTTGTACTTGTTGATACGCTTCACGCGGGCGAGCGCGTCGTGCTCGACGAGATCGGCGAACTGGCCGGTCGCGTTACACTCGACGACGATGGTCTCTTCGGCCGTCTCGATCGCCTCGGTGAGATCCGGCCGTGGGAAGACGTACGGAACCGAGAGGAACCGGACGTCGAGGCCGTCCTCGGCGAGCAGTTCCATCGCTTCGCGGATCGCGCCCTCGTTCGAACCCCACGAGACGACGAGCGTGTCGGCGTCTGCGTCGCCGAACTCCCGGGAACTCCAGTCCTCGCTTTCGCGTGCGGTCTCGACTTTCCGTTCGCGTTTGTCGACCTGCTCGATCCGCATGTCCGTCTCCTCGGTTCGACGACCCAACTCGTCGTGCTCGAGGCCGGTCGACATGTGCGCACCGCCTTCCGTTCCGGGGAACGAGCGGGGACTGACCCCGTCGTCCGTGAGAGCGTGCGGTTTGAACTGCCCTTTCTCGTTTTGCCACTCCTCGATGTCGTCCTCGTCGACGACCTTGCCCCGATCGATCTCGACGGCGTCCATATCGAACTCCTCGGGGGCGAACGTCTGTTCGGTGACCGCGAGCGCGAGGTCGCCGGTCAGATACACCGGCGTCTGGTACTTTTCGGCGAGGTTGAACGCCTCGATGGTCTTGTGGAAACACTCGGCGATGTTCGTCGGCGCCAGGACGAACCTCGGTATTTCGCCGTGACCGCCGTAGAGCATCTGGTTGAGGTCACCCTGCTCCTGTTTGGTCGGCATCCCCGTCGAGGGACCCGAACGCATGACGTTACAGATGACAAGCGGTGTCTCCGAGGTGGCGACGAGGCCGAACGTCTCCGTCATCAGATCGATTCCGGGACCCGAGGTCGCCGTCATCGAGCGGGCGCCGGCCCGGGCGGCGCCGAGCGCCATGTTGATCGCCGAGAGTTCGTCCTCGGCCTGAACGACGATCCCGCCGTAGTTCTCGATTCGGCCCTTCAGATACTCCATCACGTCCGTCGCGGGCGTGATCGGATAGCCCGAGTAGAACCGACAGCCGGCGACCAGAGCGCCCATCCCGATCGCCTCGTCGCCGTTCAGAAGAACGTAGTCGTTATCGGTCGTCTCGAGGTCGTAGGTCGCCGAGAGATCGTACTCGTCCTCGACGTACTCGGCCCCGAGACGGGCGGCCTTTTTGTTGTTCTCGACGATCGCCTCGCCCTTGTTCCCGAACCGTTTCTCGAGGGACTCGTCGAGGTATTCGATGTCGAACCCTGAAACCGAACACGCCGCGCCGAGCGCGACGATGTTCCGCATGATCGCACCGCCGGCGTCCTCGGCGAGGCGTTTCAGCGGAACGTCGAGGCCGGTCGTCTCGCCGGGGGCCTCGAAGTCGGCCATCATCGATCGTTCGCCGTCGTAGATGACGATGGAACCGTCGTGTAACTCGTCGAGGTTCTCCTCGACGGTACGCTGTGTAAGCGCGATCAGAATATCGAGTCTATCAACGACGCTCTCGACGTGGTCGACCGACGTCCGTACCTTGTACGCGGTGTATCCGCCGCGGATACGCGACGCGAAATCCTTCGAGGTAAAGACGTGGCGCCCTGCGCGGGAGAGCGCCTGGGCAAAGATCTTCCCAGTTGAGTCGATCCCGTCGCCGGCTTCTCCACCGACGGCCCAGTTTAGGTCCTCTGGCATGCTACATTGGGATTCTGCACGACGGACGTTAAGCCTTCTGAATACTGCCGCATATGGCTCTTTTCCGGCCGTAGAGCCGCTCTAGACACGTTGAAGTCGATCCACGGACCGAAGACGGCAGGTCTCGGAGCCGCCGGCTCCGAAAACGCCTTGCCGTCGGAGCGACCCATACGGAGTATGGACCCCCTCGAGACAACCGTCGTCGGCGTCCGGGAGATAGGCACCAACGGGGTCGCGGTCGACATCGCGACCCCGCAGGAGTTCGGCGCGCTTCCCGGACAGTTCGTCAAGCTATCGACGACGATCGACGGCGAGTCGATCGGCCGGTTCTACACGGTCTCGTCGCCGGATACGGACGGGACGTTCGAGCTCACGGTCAGTTACGATCCCGAGGAGGGCGGAACGTTCAGCGAGTATCTACTCTCGCTCGAGGAGGGAGATCCGATCACGATTACCGGGCCGTTCGGGAATCACCACTACGACGGCGAACCTCGCGTCGTCATCCTCGCCGGGGGCCCCGGAATCGGCCCGGCCGTCGCGATCGCCGAGCGGGCGCTGGCCGACGGCGGAACGGCGGCGATCGTCTACCGGGACGACGAACCCCTCCACGAAGATCGACTCGCCACGCTCGCGACCGCCGGTGCGGACGTGTTCGTCCTCACGGAAGGGACGGCACTCACCGATGCGGTCGCAGAGGTGTTCACCGGTGAGCCCGAAGAGCAGGTGTTCGTGTACGGGTTCGGCGACTTCCTTTCGGCGGCCGAAGCCGCGATCGAAGCCGCCGGCGGGAAAACGGACGAACTGAAAGCGGAGAACTTCGGCTGATCCGATCGGGAATCGGCGTTTCGGTGCATCGACCGTTCCGCTGCTGCCGTCGGTTTATATACCATGAGGGAACCAGCGGCCGTATGCCCTGAAAACTGGCCGCGACCCGCCGAGGCTGGAGCGCGGCACACGGGTCGCAGGAGGGAGCGTGCCGCCTGTTCGATGCTTGACCGGAGTACGCGAGAGAGCCCCGGGAACGGAACTCGCAGAGACGTGGCCGATCAGTGTTCGACGAACTCGATCAGTACGCCGCCGGTCGAGGCGGGGTGTAAGAACGCGACCTGATGGCCCCACGCGCCCCGCCGCGGCTCGGTATCGATACGGTCGACGCCCGTCTCTTCGGCAGTCTCGAGGGCGTCTCCGATATCGTCGGTCTCCAGAGCGATGTGATGAAGGCCGCCGCCATGGTTCTCGAGGTACCGTGCGATCGTTCCGTCGTCCTGTGGTTCGAGGAGTTCGAAGTAGCCGTTTTCGAGCTCGAGAAACAGCACCTTCAGTTCCTCGAAACGCTCCTCGTGGACGATCGAACAGCCCAATAGATCCTCGTACAGGAACGCCAGCCCCTCGGCGTTCTCGGTCGCAACGCCTGCGTGATCGAATCGCATACGATCGGTTCGACAGCCGGCATTAAAAACACCCGGAAAGAGCGCGTCGGGCGACGAGCCAACGAGCGTCGGCTGACCGATCAGCCGTGATACTCGCCGAAAACGTCCCGGAGCGCATTGGAGATTTCGCCGGTCGTCGCGTACACCTTCACTGCGTCGATGATGTACGGCATGACGTTTTCGTCGCCTTCGGCGGCGTCTTTCAGCGCCGCGAGGGCGTCCTCGACGGCTTCGCTGTCGCGATCGTTCCGGAGTTCAGCGACACGCTCGCGCTGGCTTTGCTGTTCCTCTTCGCTGACCTCCTCGATGTCCTCTTTCGGTTCCTCGTCGACCTCGAACTCGTTGACGCCGACAATGACTCGCTCGCTGCTTTCGATCTCCTGTTGGCGTTCGAAGGCGATGTCCTGGATCTGGCGCTGGACCCACTGGTCCTCGACGGCCTGCTGCATTCCACCGCGTTCGTCGACCTCCTCGAGAATGTCGAAGGCCTCGGATTCGAGTTCGTCGGTAAGACTCTCGATGTAGTACGAGCCCGCGAGCGGATCGATCGTGTCCGCCGCACCGGATTCGTGGGCGAGGATCTGCTGGGTTCGGAGCGCCGTCCGGACCGACTTCTCGGTCGGCAACGAGAGCGCTTCGTCCTTGCCGTTGGTATGGAGACTTTGAGTACCGCCAAGCACCGCCGCGAGCGCCTGATACGCCACTCTGACGACGTTGTTTTCGACCTGCTGGGCGGTCAGCGTCGAACCCGCTGTCTGGGTGTGGAACTTCAGCTGCTTCGAGGCCTCCTTCTCGGCGTCGAAGCGGTTCTGCATGATCCGATACCACATCCGGCGGGCGGCCCGGAACTTCGCGACCTCCTCGAGGACGTTGTTGTGGGCGTTGAAGAAAAACGACAGCTGTGGGGCGAACTCGTCGACGTCGAGGCCGGCATCGATCGCCGCTTCGACGTACTCGATACCGTCGCCAAGGGTGAACGCGAGCTCCTGTGCCGCGGTCGATCCCGCCTCCCGGATGTGGTATCCCGAAATCGATATCGTGTTGAAGTTCGGGACTTCCTCGGCGCAGAACTCGAAGATATCGGTGATGATCCGCATCGACGGCTCGGGCGGGAAAATGTAGGTGTTCCGGGCCATATACTCCTTGAGGATATCGTTCTGGATGGTGCCGCGCAGCTCGTTGCGGTCGACACCCTGTCTGTCACCGACCGCGATGTACATCGCCAAAAGCACCGACGCGGGCGCGTTGATCGTCATCGACGTCGAGACCTCATCGAGCGGGATCCCGTCGAAGACGGTCTCCATGTCGTTCAGCGAGTCGATGGCGACGCCGCTTTTGCCGACCTCGCCTTCGGCCATCACCGAATCGGAGTCATACCCCATCTGCGTCGGGAGGTCGAACGCCATCGAAAGCCCCGTCTGCCCCTCGTCCATCAGGTAGTTGAATCGCTCGTTCGTCTCGGCCGCGGTTCCCATGCCGGCGTACTGCCGCATCGTCCACATTCGACCCCGATACATCGTCGAGTAGACGCCGCGCGTGTACGGCGGCTCGCCGGGGTAACCGAGATCGTCCTCGTAATCGAGGGCATCCACGTCGGCCGGCGTGTACAGCGAGCCGACCTCCTGACCGCCGGTGTCGGTCGTGAACTCCGCTTTCCGTTCCCCGAAGCGCTCGACCGTCGGGCCGTACGTCTCTTCTTCCCATCGGTCGTGGCCGTCCCGGATCGCTTCGAGGTCGTCGGGGTCAAACATACCGATAGATTCGGACGCGTCGGCTTAAGGGTTGGCGGGACGCTCCGATCAGCGAAACGGGAGTCACAGGGCAGCTCACGATAGACCAGTGGTCGGCCGGTCAGTCGCCGTCGTTCGGCTCCGATTTGGCGTCCTTGGCGCCTTCGACCGTCTCCCTGACGGCGTCGACGCCCTCGTCGTGGACGAGATCGCCGACGATGACGGTGTCGGCATTGCGACCCATCTCGTAAGCGGTGTCGTAATCGCGAACGCCGCCGCCGTAAAAGACCGAAGCTGTCTCGACGGCGTCCGTCGCCGCCCGGACGGTCTCGCTGTCGCCGAAGATCCCGGAGTACTCGATGTAGATGATGCGCTGGCCGAACAGTCGCTCCGCTACCTGCGCGTAGGCGGCGACCTCGTCGATATCGAGGTTACAGTCGGCGTCGGTGTACGTCGCAACCGACGAGTCGGGGTTGAGAACGATATACGCCTCGGTGAACGTCGAATCCCAGTCAATGTCCTTGTCGAGTCTGGCCCACTCCTTGTGGGCGCCGGTCACCCAGAACATGTCACCGGCGTTGAGCACCACCGGGACGAGATAGCCGTCGAGCCCGTCCCGGTGAACGACCGCGCCGACGTTCGACGGTTCGATGTAGACGGGGATATCGTAGGCTGTCGTCGCCTCGACGACACGGGCCATTTTCGCTTCGGTCATCCCGGTCGTCCCGCCGATCTCGAGCGCGTCGGTTCCGGTGGCACAGACGTCTTCGAACGTCTCACCGTCCACAAGCGTCTTGTCGGGATCGATCTTCACGATGTGGTCCCACTCTGCCCACGGCGCGGTCATACACCCCCTGTGTCGGCGGGTAGCTAAAACCGCTTCGACATCCCCCGGTTAGTCGGCAGCGACACTCGCGTTGGCCTGGGCCTGCCACTCGCGAAGCCGGTCCTCGGAGACGCCCTGTATCTCGGCCACGACCGTTTCGACGTCGGCGTCCCGGAGATCTTCGAGCGATTCGATGCCGGCCGCAGCGAGCTTTTCGACGGTTTTCGCGCCGACCCCGTCGAGATCCTCGAGCCCGGACGCCGTCTGTCGTTCCCTGTACTCGGCGTAGTTACAGATCGGACAGCCGAGTTCCCAGGGATCGTCGTCGTCCTCGCCGTCGGTGACGAGCAGATGCGGGAGATCGTGATCCGAACAGACCGATTCGGTCACCTCGATATCGCCGCGCCTCGGCAACGGCAGGGAGTACTCGCATTCGGGATACCGGGTACAGCCGACGAGACGCGACCCGTTCCGGAGCCGTTTGATCGCGAGTTCACCGCCCTCGGTTCCGTCGCCTGCCGTCGCGTCGCCACATTCGGGACAGGCGCCGATGACCTCGTCGTCGGTCTCGTCCGCCTCGTCGGCCTTACACTGTGGACAGCCGTGAACGAACGTGCTTCGACCGGCGAGCATCTTGACGTGCTTGAGATCGTGCTCCGAACAGGTCTCGTCGAGGACCGTCGGCTCGCCCTGGTTCGGCAACGGAAGCGTGTACCGACACTCCGGGAAGCCGTCACAGCCGACGAAATACGAGCCCTGCCGGGATCGACGGACGAGGAGGCTCTCCCCGCAGTCCGGACACGGCCCGAGCGTCCGGTCGGCCTTCATCGACTCTCTGAGATGTTCGCCGATCTCCTCTCTGGAGTCGTGTAGCTCCCCGAAGATCCGCTCGAGCATCTCGCGGGAGTCGTCCGTTACCCCCTCGAGATCCCGCTCGCCGTCGACGATTGCCTGCATGTCGGCCTCGAGCTGGGCCGTCATTCCCTCGTCGACGATCCGGTCGGCGAACTTCTCGGCGGCCTCGACGACGGCGATCGCCAGCTTCGTCGGCCGCGGCGGATCGCTCTCGATGTACCCCCGGTCGTAGAGCTTCTGGAGCGTGTTGTGTCTGGTTGATTTCGTGCCGATCCCGAGGTCGGACATCTCCTCGATGAGCCGGGACTGCCCGCGCCGGCGCGGCGGTTGGGTCTGTTTGGCCTCGATCCGGGCGTCCTCGACATCGAGCAGTTCTCCCTCCTCGACGTCGGGGACGTGGTTCTCCGAGGTCGAACGGTACGGATAGACCTCGTGATAGCCCGGCTCGACGAGCCGTTTGCCGTTGGCCTTGAGCAGACAGCCGTTCGCGTCGGCGACGACCTTGAGGTGTTCCCATTCGGCGGGGTCGGCGACGGTGGCGAAGAAACGCCGAACGACGAGTTCGTACACCTCCCACTCGTCGTCCGAGAGGTCGTCACGGTCGGGGATCTCACCGGTCGGGTGGATCGGCGGGTGGTCGGTCGTCTCCTCGTCGCCCTCGGTCGGTTCGAGTTCGTCAGCGTCGAGAAGTGACTCGGCGTCGTCGCCGAAGAGGTAATGCGACGTGAACTCGCCGAGCAGGGCTTCGGGGTCGAGATCGTCCGGGTAGACGGTGTTGTCCGTCCGGGGATACGTGATGTAGCCGGCGGTGTAGAGCTCCTCGGCGACGCTCATCGCTTTCTGTGCCGAGAGCCCGACCGAACTCGCCGAACTGATGTACTGAGTGGTGTTGAACGGTTCCGGCGGGTCGTCCGTTCGGCTCCGTCGCCGGACCGATTCGACGATCGCCTCGCGGGCGCCCTGAAGCTGTTCGAACGCTTCGGTCGCGGCCGCCTCCTCCCAGACGCGCTCGTTCTCTTTGCCGTCCTCGCGGGCGAAGTACTGCGCCTCGAAGGCGGTGTCGTCCTTCAGCAGGTCGGCGAAGAGCTCCCAGTAATCGTCGGGGTCGAACGCCTGGATCTCCCGTTCGCGGTCGACGATGAGCTTCAGGGTCGGTGACTGGACCCGGCCGACGGAGATGAAGTCCTCCCCGAGCTGGCCCGCCGAAAGCGAGAGAAACCGGGTGAGTGCGGCACCCCACAGGAGGTCGATGATCTGTCTGGCCTCGCCGGCCGCCGCGAGATCGAAATCCAGTTCGTCCGGGTTCGCGAACGCCTCGGTGACCTCGTTTTCGGTGATCGACGAAAAGCGGACCCGATCGATCGGGATGTCCGTTTCCTCGCGGATCAGCTCGTAGGCCTCCTTGCCGATGAGCTCACCCTCCCGGTCGTAGTCGGTCGCGATCGTCGCCTCGTCGGCACGCCGGGCCAGTTCCTTGAGCGTCCGGACGATGTTCTCCTGTGTCGGCGTTTTGACGATCTCGGCTCCGACGAGTTCGACGGGCTGGACGTCGCGCCAGTCGGCGTACTCGGCGGGGAAATCGACGCCAACGACGTGGCCGGAGAGCCCCACACAGCGTTTGTCCCCCCAGCGATACACGTTGACGCCGTTGCGCCGTTCCGTGGACGCGCTGTCGCCGGAGAGGATCTCGGCGATCCGGCGCGCAGCGTTGTCCTTTTCGGTGACGATGAGTTCCACGTTACCGCTGAATACGCCGACTCCGTTTGTTAACCTTTCGTCGGGAGTGTTCCGGGAATCGCCGGACTGCGCCGCGAGCGCGAACGGGCGCGCTTGAGCACCACGCCACCTGTCATCGAGCCGCCCGCCCTGTCACCGAGCCGCTCGCAGAGGAGTCAAACTGCCGCAGAGTCAGCCATCGAGCCGCTCGCGGAGGAGTTCGTTGACCGTTCCGGGGTCGGCGCTCCCCTGTGTCTTCCCCATCACCTGCCCGACGAGGAAGTTCAGCGCGCCGTCCTCGCCGGCGTGGTAATCCTCGACCGCGTCGGGGTTCCCGTCGATCGCCTCGTCGACGGCCGTCGCGACGACGTCCTCGCCGGTCTTGCCGAGTCCCTCCTGATCGACGATCGCTTCGGGGGCGAGGCCGTCGTCGAGCATCCGGCGGAGGACGATCTCCTCGGCGTTTTTCACCGTGATCTCGTCGTCGTCGACCAGCTCGACCAGCCGCGTGAACTCCTCGAGGCGGTCATCGACGTCCGTGATCGCCATATCGCGGTAGTTGAGTTCGCCGAGCAGGTTATCGGCGACCCACGTCGCCGCTGTGTCCGGGTCGAACGAACCGGCGATCCGTTCGTAGAAATCGGCGACCTGTTTCGTCGAGGTGAGTTTCGCGGCCGACTCGGAATCCAGCCCGTACTCCTCGCGGAACCGCTCGCGGCGGGCGTCCGGCAGCTCCGGGATCTCGATCCGCTCCTTCCAGCCGGCGACCCGGAGCGGCGGGAGGTCGGCCTCCCGGAAATACCGGTAATCCTTCTCTTCTTCCTTCGAGCGCATCGAGACGGTGATCCCGCGGGATTCGTCCCAGTGGCGGGTCTCCTGTTCGACCTCCCGGCCGCGTTTGACGGCGTTTTTCTGTCTCGTCTCCTCGTAGGCCAGCGCCTTTTCGGCGCCCTTGTGACTGGAGATGTTCTTCACTTCGGTCCGGTTGGCCGACTCGAGAGTCGCCTCGTCGAACCCCTCGCCGTCGTCGACCCCCTCGACGATCGAGAGGTTCGCATCGACCCGCAGGCTGCCGTTTCTGGTGGCGTCGAAGACGCCGAGATACTCCAGCACTTCGGTGAGTTTCGCGAGGAACGCCCGCGCTTCGGCTGCGCTTCTGAAATCCGGGGCGGTGACGATCTCCATCAGTGGCGTTCCGGCCCGGTTGTAATCGACGAGCGTGTACTCGGCGGTGTCGATCGAGCCGCCGGCGTGCGAGAGGCTTCCGGGGTCCTCCTCAAGGTGGGCGCGTTCGATTCCGACGCTGCGGCGCTCGCCGTCGACGCTGAACGCCAGTTCGCCGCCGTCACAGATCGGGGCGTCGTACTGGGTAATCTGGAAGTTCTTCGGCAGATCGGGGTAGTAGTAGTTCTTCCGGTGGAAGCTGGTCTGTTCGGGGATCTCCGATCCGAGCGCCTTTCCGATCTTGACGGCGGCCTCGGCGGCGCCCTCGTTGAGCACCGGCAACGCGCCCGGAAGGCCGAGACAGACCGGACAGGTTCGACTGTTCGGCGCCTCGTCTTCCTCGGCGTCGGTCGAACAGCCACAGAAGATCTTGCTCGCGGTCTCGAGCTGGACGTGGACCTCGAGCCCGATGACGGCCGTGAGATCCCGTTGCTCGGCGGTCTGTGCGGTCATTACGTCCCTCTTTTCGCGCGGACGCTTTAGCCTAACGACAGCGAAGCCGCCGATCGAACGGGAAGCGACAACGACAGTCAGGGGTACCGTTGATACGTCTGCAGGCCGTACACGGGGTATGGACCGCCGAACGTACCTCTCGACGGTCAGTCTCGCTGCGGCCGGCAGTTTCGCCGGCTGCACCAGAGGCGGCCCCAACACTGACGATTCGAACGGGGACGGCCCTATCAACGACGATTCCGACGCAGACAATACTGTAAGCGATAGTTCAGACGAGGACGACCCCGACAGCGACGATCCAGACGAGGACGGCCCTGCTTCGTTCACCATTGAACCGGTGACGGAGGACATCGAATACCCGTGGGGGTTCGCCTTCTGGCCGGAAACGTCCAAACTGCTCGTTACCGAACTCGATTCGGGACGGCTACTGCGTGTCGACCGCGAAAGCGGCGAATCGGAACCGATCGAGGGAACGCCGTCGGTCGACACTTCGGGACAGGGCGGACTCCTCGATGTGGCTCTCCATCCCGACTTCCCCGCCGAACCGTGGGTGTATCTGACCTACTCGGCGGCGAACGGGGACGGGGAGACGACGACGCACCTCGGCAGGGGACGCCTTGCGGAGGGGTCGACCGAACTCTCGTCGTTCGAAACGCTTCACGCGGCCGATCCGTTCGTCGATTCGAGCCGCCACTACGGCTCCCGGGTCGTGTTCGGCAGCGACGGGGCGGTCTATATGACGGTCGGGGACAGACAGTTCAAGGATTTCGGCCCCGACCACGTCTCACAGGACACGACGAACGAACTCGGGACCACGCTTCGGCTCGAACCGGACGGCACGATCCCGGCGGACAACCCGTTCCTCGAAGATCCGGACGTCGTCGACTCGATCTTCAGCTACGGCCACCGGAACGCACAGGGGATGACCGTCCACCCCGAAACCGGCGAGCTCTGGCAGAGCGAGCACGGCGAACAGGACGGCGACGAGATCAACATCGTCGAAGGCGGGCAAAACTACGGCTGGCCGATCACACATTACGGGTGTACGTACAGCGACGGCGAACCGGTCGGCGAACAACCTCACGAACGCGACGACGTGGTCGATCCCGTGTATTACTGGGAGTGCAACAGCGGCGGTTTCCCGCCGTCCGGGGCGACGTTCTACGACGGCGACGCGTTCCCGGAGTGGCGTGGCGACCTGTTCGTCGGAAATCTGGCCGGAGAGTATCTCGGCCGCTTTTCGGTCGACGGCCGGGAGGTCGAGGAGCTCGATCCGTTGCTCGAGGGGTACGGCTGGCGGATCAGAGCCGTCGAAAGCGAGCCGGAGACCGGCCACCTCTACGTGGCCGTCGACGGATCCTCCGGTCCGCTCATCCGTCTCGTTCCCGAGTGAGGCAGGGGCGACGCGCCCGTGACGGTCACGCGCGGCGGCGACGGACGTATCGAACGGGATGGGAATGTCTGACGCACATTTATACGTTCGGGGGGAGCAAACCGATGTATGTCCGGGAACCGAGTGGAGGAACTCGAAGCCAAGGTCCGAGAACTCGAAGCGACGATTCAGGGATTGACCGACGAACTCGTGGAGACGAAAGAACGGTTGGGAGCTATCGAGGACGAATCCGGAATCGAGCCGCAGGTCCTCGAAGGACGGGGATCGGACCGGAGCCGATCGACCGAGACGGAACCGTCGGCTGACGCCGAAACGACGACTGAGGAGGAAACGACGGCGGAGTCCGACGGGGAGGAGACGGCGGACTCCGAACTCGGCGACGATATAATCGTCGCCTGACCCGACGTTATGCATATCAAAGAACTCGTCCTCGACAACTTCAAGAGCTTCGGCCGTAAGACGCGGATCCCGTTATACGAGGATTTCACCACCATAAGCGGCCCGAACGGCTCCGGGAAGTCCAACATCATCGATTCAGTTCTCTTCGCGCTCGGACTCGCTCGCACCTCGGGTATCCGGGCAGAGAAGCTGACTGATCTCATCTACAATCCGGGTCACGAGGACGAGGCGAACGATTTCTCTGGCGAACGGGAGGCCTCCGTCGAGGTCATCCTCGACAACGGCGACGGAACGCTCACGCGCCAGCAGGTCGTCTCGGCGGCCGGAACGGAAAAGATCGGCGACGTCGAGGAGATCTCGGTCCGTCGCCGGGTCAAACAGACCGACGAGGACACCTACTACTCGTATTACTACCTCAACGGTCGGTCGGTGAACCTCTCGGACATCCAGGACCTGCTCTCGCAGGCGGGCGTGACGCCCGAGGGATACAACGTCGTGATGCAGGGCGACGTGACCGAGATCATCACCATGACGCCGGGGTCGCGTCGGACGATCATCGACGAGATCGCCGGCGTCGCACAGTTCGACGCGAAAAAGGAGGACGCCTTCGAGGAGCTCGAGACGGTCCAGGATCGGGTCGACGAGGCCGAACTCCGGATCGAAGAGAAAGAGGGCCGGCTCGACCGGCTGGAGGACGAACGGGAGACGGCGCTCGAGTACAAGGATCTGAAGGCCGAAAAGGAGGAGTACGAAGGCTATCTGAAAGCGGCCGAACTCGAGGACAAACGCGAGGAGATCGAGGAGGTCCGCGAGGAAATCGAGACGAGAGAAGCGCGGCTCTCGGAGCTGCAACGCGAGCTCGACGAACGACAGGGGCGGGTGACCCGTCTCGAGGAGGACCTCGCCGATCTCAACGCCGAAATCGAACGCAAAGGCGAGGACGAACAGCTCGCGATCAAACGCGAGATCGAGGAGACGAAAGGCGAGATTGCCCGCCTCGAGGATCGGATCGGGACCGAAACCGAACGCATCGACGACGCCGAGGGGAAACGCCGACAGGCGTTCGTCCAGATCGACCGCAAACAGGAGACGATCGACGACCTCGAAGGCGATATCCGGAACCTGAAGGTCGAAAAGTCGTCGTTGAAGGCGGACGTCAAGGAGAGGGAAGTCGAACTCGAGGAAGTCGAAGCGGAGATCGAATCGATCGACAGCGAGTACGAGGCGACCAGAGACGCCCTAGAAGAACGCCGCGAAACGCTTCAGGAGCTGAAGGACGAGCGAAACGAGCTCCAGCGCGAGCAGGATCGGCTGCTCGATGAGTCCCGTCGCCGGACGAAAGCCGAACGGGAGAAACAGGAGGCGATCGAGGCGGCCGAGGCCGAACTCCCCGAACTCGACGCGGAGCTGTCGGACCTGCAGAACGAACTCGAGAAGGCCGAACGGAACCGTGAAACGATCACCGACGTCGTCGACGACCTGAAGACCGAAAAGCGGGGGCTACAGGACGACCTCGAGTCGGTCGAGGACGACATTTCAGCGAAACAGCAGGAGTACGCCGAACTCGAGGCCAGAGCCGGCGAGAGCGGCGACACCTCCTACGGCCGAGCCGTCACGACCGTCCTGAACGCGGAGTTCGACGGCGTCCACGGCACTGTCGGCCAGCTCGGTGGCGTCCCCTCGGAGTACGCGACGGCCTGTGAGACGGCCGCGGGCGGCCGACTCGCGAACGTCGTCGTCGACGACGACAGCGTCGGACAGCGGTGTATCGAACACCTCAAATCGCGAAACGCCGGCCGGGCGACCTTCCTCCCGATGACGGAGATGCACAGTCGGTCGCTCCCCTCGGCGCCGGCGCTTCCGGGCGTCGTCGATTTCGCGTACAACCTCATCGATTTCGATACCCAGTACGCGGAGGTGTTCTCCTACGTCGTCGGCGACACGCTCGTCGTCGAGGACATGGAGACGGCCCGCGACCTGATGGGCGAGTACCGACTCGTCACGCTGGAGGGTGATCTCGTCGAGAAGTCGGGCGCGATGACCGGCGGTTCCAGTTCGGGATCGCGCTACGCGTTTACGAAGAGCGGAAAGGGACAGCTCCAGCGCGTTGCAGAGCGAATCACCGAACTCCAAGAGGAAAAACAGTCGGTCCGGGAGGACCTCCGGGACGTCGAATCGCGGCTGGACGACGCCCGCGACCGTCAGACCGACGCCGCCGAGCAGGTCCGAGACATCGAGGCGAGTATCGAATCGGTCGAATCGGACCGGACGGAAATCGAAGAGCGTATCGAGCGGCTCGAATCGGAACTGGAGTCGATCGAAGAAGAGCGCGAATCCGTCGCCGAGCAGATGGAGTCGATCGAGGCGGACATCGAAGCGAAGGACGGCGAGATCGGAGCCGTCGAATCCGACATCGAGGATCTCGAGGCCGAAATCGCCGACTCGGAGATCCCGGAGCTGACGGGGAAAGCCGAGGAGATCCGCGGCGAGATCGCTGATCTCGAGGACCGGATGGACGAAATCGACGGGAACCTCAACGAACTGGAGCTGGAAAAACAGTACGCCGAAGAGGCCATCGGGGAGCTCCATGACGACATCGAGGTAGCCCAGAACCGAAAGGCGGAGGCCGAAGAGCGGGTCGCCGAACTCGAAGACGAGATCGAAAACGAGCGGGAGACGCTCGAAGAAAAGGAGGCGGCCGTCGCCGAACTCGAAGACGAGCTCTCCGACCTGAAAGACGACCGGGAGGCGCTGAAAGGCGAGCTCGCGGACGCGAAATCGGCCCGGGACGAACAGCGGGAGGCCGTCTCGAAGGTCGAATCGGCGCTCGAGGAGCTCCGGAACACCGAGGGTCGACTCGAGTGGGAGGTCGACGAACTCGCCTCGCAGGTCGGCGAGTACGACGCCGAGGAGATCCCCGACCACGACACGGTTCGGACCGAGATCTCCCGACTCGAGGGCGAGATGACGGCGCTGGAGCCGGTGAACATGCTCGCGATCGAGGAGTACGACGAGGTCGAAGCGGAGCTCGACGACCTCGAAGACAAACGGGACACGCTCGTCGAGGAGGCCGACGAGATCCGCGATCGGATCGAGCAGTACGAGTCGCGCAAACGAGAGACGTTCATGGAAGCCTTCAAGGGGATCAACGAACAGTTCGAGGACATCTTCGCGCGGCTCTCGAGCGGAAGCGGCGAACTCGTCTTGGAGAACCCCGAAGACCCCTTCGACGGCGGGTTGACGATGAAAGCCCAGCCGGGGGATAAACCCGTCCAGCGGCTCGACGCGATGTCCGGCGGCGAGAAATCGCTGACGGCGCTGGCGTTCATCTTCGCGATCCAGCGGTTCAACCCGGCACCGTTCTACGCGCTCGATGAGGTCGACGCGTTCCTCGATGCCGCCAACGCCGAGATGGTCGGCGAGATGGTCGAGGAACTGGCCGGGGACGCCCAGTTCGTCGTCGTCTCCCACCGGGCGGCGCTTTTGGAACGCTCCGAAAGAGCCATCGGGGTTATGATGCAGGAGGACAACGTCTCGGCAGTGACCGGGATCGACCTGTCGGCGGAGGGGGTGCCGGCGGATGACTAGGGAGGGTGAGCGAAGCGAACCCTCCGGAAATGTGAGCGGCGAAGCCGCGAACAGCGAGGACGACCGAAGGGAGTCCTCGGAAAGCCGAACGGCGAGCGGAGCGAGCCGTGAGGTAAGCGAACCCTCCGGAAATGTGAGCGGTGAACGTAGTGAGCCGCAAGGTAGGGAGGGTGAGCGAAGCGAACCCTCGAAACGAACCGACGGCGGCGCAGCCGGCGAAATCCCGCTGAACATCGCCGGCCACGAGGACGAAAAGCGACGTCGAAACGAACCCGAGACCGCCGAGGAGCCGAACGCGGACGGCGGCGCCGACGACGACCTGCTCTCGGGGTTCGACGTCTCCGACCCGCGCGAGACCGACGACGACGAGGTCGAGCCGGTCGAACTGCTCGTCCAGCTCGCCGACGACGGGGAGATCGATCCGTGGGACATCGACGTCGTGACCGTCACCGACAAGTTCCTCGATCGGCTCGACGAGGCCGATCTCCGAACCGGCGGGCGGGCGCTCTTCTATGCGTCGGTCCTGCTGCGGATGAAAAGCGACGAGATGTGGACGGACGAGGAGCCGAACGAAGAGCCCGAACCAGAGCCGTGGGAACTGCCGCCGGGGGAAGGGCCGCCGCCCGAGGCCGACCCCTTCGCACAGCTCGAACGGGAGATCGACCGGCGGATCGACCGAAAACGGGCTCGCGGAACGCCCGAGACGCTCGATGAACTGGTCAGAGACCTCAGGGAACGCGAACGGGACACCTGGTGGAAGGAGTCCCGGAGCTACGACACCTCCGGCTCGCCGTCGGGGTACGGCCGTGGCACCCAGACGCTCGATTATCACGGGACCGACGAGTTCCGGATGGACGACGAGCCGACGGCCGAGGAGGTCACCGGCCGGACCCACGACGAGCACATGGAGGACATCATCAACGACGTCTACCTCCAGTTACAGCGGCAGTACGACGAGGGGCGCGAGGAGGTGCTGTTCGCGGAGATCCGTGACGCCGGCGGCTCGACGGTCAACACGTTCCTCGGGTTGCTGTTTTTGGCTCACCGCGGGCAGGTGCGGCTGCAGCAGGACGATCTCTTCGGGGATCTGTGGATCCGCGATCCGGCGGCCCAGCCGGTCGAGGAGCCGGTTTCGGCGGACGACTGAGGCGCCGAACGGTTTTTCAGCCCTTGCGGTTCGAGTCGAGGCACTCTTCGAGGCGTGTCTCGAGTGTCGCTTCCGAGAGTTCGCCCGCCACGTAGCGGCGTTTGATCCGCTCGATCGGGTCGGAATCGTCACCGCGGTCGAGACGGCGCCAGCGGACGAGCGTCCAGCAGCCGAACAGGACTGCGGTTGCGCCGACGGCGCCCGCAGGCCAGAGCCACGTGACGACGTCGAAAAGCCACAGCAAGGTGGCGAGCAACAGGAGATCGCTGACGACGAACCACAGCCCGAACAGCTCCGCCGTGAGGATCGAATCGTTTCCGGCCATACCGGACGTCCGGGTCGGAGCCACTTCGCCGTTGTGTCGGGACCTACCGGACGAGTTGCCAGACACCGTCGCCGGCGGGTGAAGCGACC
>LKMJ01000501.1_pt1 | contig 29916 bp, 29 predicted proteins | sample 643391 | NCBI WGS metagenome assembly LKMJ01 (sample SAMN04112250, study PRJNA286221) | soda lake metagenome | biome: soda lake; feature: Kulunda Steppe; material: water; isolation source: sample PL-Br10 brine of Picturesque Lake | place: Russia: Kulunda steppe | collected 2010-07 | reverse complement strand
CCCCGATGGGCGATGAGCAGGGCGTGTGCCGCAGGTCCGAAGGCGTGGACTAACCCGACGAGCCCATCCGGTGCCGCGAGCCGTACCGCCTGCACCAGGGCGTCGTAGGACGCGGGCCGCGCCCCGGCCTCCGCAGCCAACTGTGCCTCCATCAGCCACACCCACACGTCGTTGACCACCCATCGCACCGCCACGGTTCGGTCGCGTGCGGGCTGCAAAGAGCGGCGGATCTGGGACGCCGGTGTGCCGGAGGCATGGGCCAACAGCGCCTGCACCAGCAGCTGCTCCCCGGTGCCGTCCAGATCGACGTGACGACGTCTGCTGGTGGCTGTTGCCGCAACCAGGTCGTCGCCGGTCAGCCACAACTTGACCTCCCACGGGATCAGCATGCACGCGATCTCCGGGGTGGTCTGGGCGTCGCCGAGCAGTTCCCATGTTGCGCGCAGATCGAGGGCCGTCGTGCGTGCGGGGACACCATCGAGGTGGCCCGCGAGGGCCTGGGTGCCGGCGACGCCGATCCGCATGTCGGGGCTGCCGAGTGTGGCGGCGGCGGGCATCTCCGCGATCTCTTCCCGCGCCGCGGCCTGGTCGCCCCGCAGCAGCGCCCACCACGCGCGCAGGAGCTGCTGCGGGAGGGTGAGCTGGCTCCCGTACCACCCGCGCGCACGTGCGATCTGCAGCGCGGTCGCGACGTAGCGGTCGCAGTCGGGGGCACGGCCGGTGACCGTTGCGATCATCGCGAGGTTGCCCAGGGACGCCACCCGCGAGACATCCCGCGCCGTCGCGGTCGCCAGATCGAGGGCCTGGGTGAGGTCGCGGCGTGCGTCGTCGTGGGCCCCGGCCCGGATGCGCGCTGCACCGATCTGTGTGCGTCCGTACAGGTCCAGGTCCACGTCCTGGGTGACACCGACCCCAGCCGTCTGCGCGGTGCGCAACGCCTCGCTGACAGCGGGGCCGAGCCGGGCGCGGTGCAGGGCGACCGTGGCCTGTAGCGCCGTGAGCCAGGGGTCCTCGTCGCGTTGGTCTTCGTCGCGTTGGTCCCCGGCACGCTCCAGGTAGCGCAGCGAGGCCAGGTGCCAGTCGGCGGTGACGACGTCGAACCGGGCCAGTGCCGCTGCCGCCAGCACGGAGCCGACGAGCGTGTCGGCCTGCCATCCCTGGGGTGGGTTGGCGAACAGCCGCTCGAGCAGCGGTCCCTCACCGTCGAGGATCATGCCCACCCCGGCAGCGCGCAGCACCTTGCGCACCGTGGCCAGCTCGCAGGAGTTGACCGCATGCTCGAGGGCCTGGCGCCACTCCCTGCGAGCCAGATACCAGTTGGCGAGCGTTCCCTGGAGCGCGCGCCAGCGGGGTTGGTCGGCGCGGCGCAGTTCGCTGCTCAGGTAGTCGCGGAGCAGGTCGTGGTACCGGTAGATCGGCTGCGCGCCCGCGGCGGTCGGGAGACGCTGTACCAGGGCGTTGCGCTGGTACAGGTCCTCGAGCACGGCGCCGGCATCGGAGCGCCCTGTGAGTTCCTCGGCCAGCGTCGGTGTCAGCTCGCGACAGGGACCGGTATCCAGCAGGAAACCGCGCAGCTCGTCAGGTAGCCGGTCCAGCACCTCTGTGGCCAGGAGTTCAGCGACCATCGGGGTCGTCCCCCCGAAGCGCTGCGCCAACCGGGCCGGATCGCTGCCGCGGTCGAGCTCCAGCGCTGCCAGACGGAGCGCCGCCGCCCAGCCTTCGGTCCGTCGCCACAGTGCCTCGAGGTGTGCGGTGGGCAGGTCGTGTCCGAGGGAGGACAGCAGCGCACGGGTCTCGTCCAGATCCATGGAGAAGTCCGGCGGACCGATCTCGCGGATCGCAGCCGCGAGCCGCAGCTCGTGGAGCGCGATGTCGGGCCGGTGACGGCCGCTCAACACCAGGGCGAGCCCGGCAGGGCGGTGCCGCACGAGCAGCTGGACGCTGCGCAGGCACGCCGGATCGGTGAGCTCATGGACGTCGTCGAGCACGAGGACGAAGGGTGGGTCCTGGTGTGCGAAGACCGTCGCCAGTTGGCGGATCAGCGACGCATCGACACCGGTGCCCGCGGGCGCCGACGACAGCTGCGCGATGCGGGGGTCGCCGGCCAGCACCGGGTTCGCACGCAAGGCGGAGAGCAGGGTCGACCACAGACTGGCGACGTCATCGTCGGTCCTGTCGAGCGTCGCCCAGACGAGGTGCGCGGTCAGCGTGGGGGAGCTGCGCGCCCAGCTGCTGAGCGTGATGGTCTTGCCGGCTCCGGCCGGCGCGACGAGCAGGGTGACGGGTGCGGGTGAACCAGCGAGCAGCCGGGCTGCCCGGGTGGCGGTCACCCCGTCAGCGGGGAGCTCAGGTGGCGCCAGTCTGCTGGTCGCGGAGGGCGAGCGCCCGTGCACGCTGGTCCCCGGTACGGCGTTCGCCACCGCGGCCTCCCTCCTCAGGTTCGACGAGCATACAAGCAGGCCCGCGCCGCGGATGCTCGATGTGCCAACCTTCGTCATAGCCGGCCACTGACAGCTGCCCACCATCGAGAGGACCAGCACGATGACCACCGCCGATGAGCACTTCCGCACCCTCGAGGAAGCCGTGGCCGCGCCGCGCCCCCATCGCGACATGGCGCTGGCGATGGAGCCGATGCCCAACTACAGCGAGACGCCCGGTGGACCCCACGGCCAGCCGATCCAGTTCTGGGCCGCGTGGGAGCTCGCTGACCGGCCCCGGCGGATCGCCCTGCTGCTCGACGACTGCCAGGAGGAGTACCGGCCCTATGCCGGCGGCATCCTTCCCAACCTCGAGCGGCTGGTCCACACCTTCCGGGCCGTGCGACAGGCCAACGACGGCGTGGCGATCGCCTGGAGCGCCTGGAGCAGGAGGTTCGACGACGGCATCTCCAACGCCATGGATCGCTGGTACGGCCCGCGCGGGCTGCGGCCCGACCAGCCGGAGAACGCCGCCTACGTCTTCACGGGAGCGCCCGGCCTGGAGACCCTGGCGGAGATCGCGCCGACGGAGCAGGAGCGTGCGCAGGGATGGTTCTACCTCGGCAAGCACCTCGACATGTTCTGGACCTTCGATGAGCGCGGCGAGTCCTACCTCGACGGCAAGCTCAAGGCCCTCGACATCGACACCATCGTCATCGCCGGGCTGTGGACCGATGAGTGCGTGCTCAGCACCGCCTACGCGGGGAACTCCCGGGGCTACGACGTCGTGGTCGTCGGTGATGCCGTGGCCACCGCGACCTCCCACCACGACACCGCCTTGACCGTCGCGAACGGCACCGTCGCGAAGGTTCTGACCACCGACGAGGTGGTGGACTACCTCGAAGGGGACTTCGTCACCGGCGCGCCCGGCGCGGTCAAGGGCACCCGCTACCCCGACGGTCGTAAGGACGGCTGAGTCAGGGCGAGCACGGAGGATGATCCGGGCCCGTCCACGGTGACGGGGAGGGACGAACCACGCCATGCACCGGCCGCGTGAGATGCGCGCGGCGTGTGGGTTGTAGTGCGACGTGCGATCCGTCCAAGGTGAGGAGTCCCCGTGGCAGCGTCCCCCCACCCGCAGAGGTCTCCGGTGCTCCCGCACGTCCAGGCGCGTGCCAGGATGTGGTCCCTGCGGTTGCTGGCGGTGGTCGCGGTGCTGGCGCTGCTGCCCGACGCGCTGACCGGCCCTGTCGCGTGGACGGTGCTGGCCATCGGCCTGTTCGTCGGGCTGCCGCACGGGGCGGTGGACCACCTGGTCCCGGAGTGGACCCTGGGTCGTGACCTGCCGCGCAGCACCTTCGCAGCGATCCTGGCCGCCTACATCGCCGTGGCTGCCCTGGCCTTCGGCCTGCTGCTGCTCCAGCCCATCCTGGCGGCATCGCTGTTCCTCGTCGTGTCGGTGCTGCACTTCGGTGCGGGCGATGTGGAGTTCCTCGACATCTCGTCCTCGCTGCGTCGCTGGCAGCGTCCGGCGGCGGTGCTGGCCTTCGGTCTGCCACCCGTCGCGCTGCCGATCGCCATCCACGCCGAGCAGGCCCGCCCGGTGCTGGTCGGGCTGGCGCCTGAACTGGCTGTGCTGACGGCTCCGACGGCGCGCACCGCTGCCGTGGCCGTCACCTTCAGCCTCGTTGCGGTGACCGCCTGGATCCTCGCCCGCCAGGGACGTGGCGATGGCGCACTGGACCTCGCCGTGCTGTGTGCCACCTTCGTCCTCGCCCCACCGCTGATCGCCTTCGCCGCCTACTTCGGGGCCTGGCACGCGGCACGCCACATCGCTCGGCTGCTGGTGCTCGACCCACGCAACGCCGAGGACCTCGCGGCGGGGCGCTCGGGGTGGCCGCTGCTGCGTTTCGCCCGTTCCGCGCTGCTACCCACCCTCGCCAGCGTCGTGGTGCTGCTCGGCCTGTGGTGGGGTGCCGGCGGGGTCGAGGGGCTGGTGGCCGCCCATCTCGGGCTGTTGGTCGCCTTGACCATGCCGCACGTGGCGCTGGTGTCCTGGCTCGATCGGCGCCGCCACACGAGTGAGACGGAGGTGCGCGTATGACCCGCGGTGTCGTCATCGTCGGTGCCGGCCTCGGCGGGCTGTCCGCGGCCTGCCACCTCGCTGGCCGGGGCGTGCCCGTGACGGTGCTGGAGCGTGCCGACCACCCGGGAGGCCGCGCTGGCCTGCTGGAGCGTGACGGGTACCGCTTCGACACCGGACCCGCGGTGTTGACCATGCTCGGGGTGATGGAGGACACCTTCGCCGCCGCCGGTGCCGATCTGCATGACCACCTCGACCTGGTCCGGCTCGATCCCGCCTACCGGGCAGGCTTCGCTGACGGTTCCCACGTGCAGGTCAGGGCCTCTCGCGAGGACATGCGCGAGGAGTTGCGCGCCTTCGCCGGTGACGGCGCCGCTGAGGGCTTCGAGGGGTTCGTCACCTGGCTCGAGCGGCTGTTCGAGCTGGAGTTCGCCGACTTCATCGACCGTGACTTCACCTCACTGGCGAGCCTGCTGCGCCAGCCCACCGCCCTGGCACGACTGGCTGCGGCCGGCGGTTTCGGGCGCCTGCAACCCGCGGTCGACCGCTTCTTCGACGACCCCCGACTGCAGCGGCTGTTCTCCTTCCAGGCGATGTACGCCGGGATGTCGCCGATGCGCGCGCTGGCGATGTACTCGGTCATCACCTACCTCGACACCGTGCAGGGGGTCTACTTCCCGCGTGGCGGTGTGCATGGCTTGTCCACGGGGCTTGCCCGCGCGGCCCGCGACGCCGGCGTCGACCTGCGCCTGGGTGTCGAGGTGGAGGCCATCGCACCGGCTGCGGGCAACGCACCGGCCCGCGTCCACTCGAGCGACGGGACCTTCGAGGCCGAGGTCGTCGTCGCCAACCCGGACCTGCCGGCCGTCTACGACCAGCTCGTCGAGGTCGACGCGCGCCGACGGCTCCGGCGCGGGCGGTACTCGCCGTCCTGCCTGCTGTGGCTGGTGGGGGGACGCCGGCCCGAGGGCGCGGCGCCCGCCCACCACACCATCGCCTTCGGCGCGGCCTGGTCGCGGACCTTCACCGAGCTGCTCGACGAGGGGCGTCCGCAGTCGGATCCGTCCCGGTTCGTGACGACGCCGAGCGTCACCGACCCCACCCTGGCCCCAGCCGGACGCGACGTGCTGCACGTGCTGGAGCCGGTGCCCAACCTGCGAGCCGGCCTCGACTGGCGCACGCTCGAGCCGCAGATGACGGATCGGATGCTGCGCTGGCTGGAGGATGCCGGCCACCTCGAGGGCACGCCTGAGGTCCTCCACACGACCACACCGGTCGACTGGGCCGCCGACGGGATGGCCGCGGGCACGCCCTTCGCTCTCGACCACCGCTTCACCCAGACCGGCCCGCTGCGCCCGGCGCTCACCGACCGCCGCCTGCCCGGGGTGGTGTTCGTCGGCTCGACCACCCGCCCCGGGGTCGGGGTGCCGATGGTGCTGATCTCCGGGCGACTGGCTGCCGACCAGGTGGTGGCACAGCTCGATGCTGGTCCGCGCGGTCGCCGGTCGTCGAGGTGGCAGCGGTCCCGCACGCCGCAGTCCGAGGCGCAGGAGGCCGCCCGTGCCAGCTGACCAACGCGCCGTGCCCTTGGGACCGCCCGCCACCAGCGAACTGCAGGCCAGCTACGCCCGCTGCCGTCGGCTGCATCGCGCCCACGGCACCACCTACTACTGGGCCACCCGCGCCTTGCCGCGCGCCGACCAGCCCCACGTCCACGCCCTGTACGGGCTGTGCCGCTACGCCGATGAGATCGTGGACGCGCCCGACCGTGGCAGCCTCGCGCAGCGCGCTGCGACGCTCCAGGCGCTGCGGGTGCGTTTCGATCAGGGCGTGGCCGCCGGGCACAGCGACCATCCGGTGCTCGCCGCGGTCGTCGACACCGTGCACCAGCTGTCCATCGACCCTGAGCTGCTTCGGCGGTTCTTCACCTCGATGCACATGGACCTGTCGGTGTCCAGCTACCGCACGCACGCGGAGCTCGAGCGGTACATGGACGGATCCGCCGCGGTCATCGGTGAGCTCATGCTGCCGGTGCTCAGGCCCCCCGACCCTGACGCCGCCCGCGAGGGAGCCAGGGCGCTCGGGGTCGCCTTCCAGTTGACCAACTTCCTGCGGGATGTGGACGAGGACCTCGACCGTGGTCGCATCTACCTGCCGCGCGCGGACCTCGAGCGGTTCGGTGCGGACCCCCGGCGCCGGGTCGTCGACGCGTCGTGGCGGGCGTTCTGCCGGTTCCAGGTCGAGCGCATCCGCGACATCTACCGCGAGGCGGACGCCGGCATCGACCTGCTGCCACCCCGCTCCGCGAAGGTGATCCGCGCAGCGCGCCTGCTCTACAGCGGCATCCTCGACCGGATCGAGGACGCGGGCTACGACGTCTTCACCGCCCGCGCCCGTGTCGCGACCCCGGTCAAGGTCGCGGTGGTCGGCCGCGAGGTCCTCCGGCGGACACCGACCGGCAGCAGCCCGCAGCACCAACGCAACCCCGCACCGCACCAGGCCCCACATCACCCCCCGCGGTCGACGACCCGGCCCGTGCCCAACGAGCGCTGAGGCCGCCATGGAACCCTTCCACTACCTGCTCGTACTGCTGGCCTGTCTGCTCGTCACCGCGCCCCTGGAGTGGGTCATCGGTGCCCGGGTCTACCGACGTCCCCGCCGCCTGGCGCTCACCCTGATCATCGCGATGACACCCTTCGTCCTGTGGGATCTGGTGGGGATCGCACGCGGCCACTGGGACTTCGCCGCGCGCTACACCCTGGGCCTCGACCTCGGCGGGGTGATGCCCCTGGAGGAGTTGCTGTTCTTCGTCGTCATCCCCATCTGTGCGCTGCTGACCCACCAGGCCGTGCTGCGACTCGGCGCCCGGATCATGCCTCGGGGGCGCCTGGCCCGCGAAGCCGAGGAACTCGGAGCCGTCGACCCGGCAACCGCCGCCGTCAGGCAGGAGGTACCCCGTGCCTGAGTACACCCTGCTGACCGTGGTCGCGATCGTGGTGGTCGTGGTCCTCGACCTCGTCGTCGTGCGCACCCGGCTGCTGACCACCCTCGGTTTCTGGTTGGCCCTGGCGATCATGTGGGGGTTCCAGATCCCTGTTGACGGGTGGCTGACCCGGCTCGATGCCGCCATCGTCCGCTACGACGATCGCCACTTCAGCGGCGTTCGCCTCTTCCTCGACTCGCCCATCGAGGACTTCGGGTTCGGGTTCGCCATGATCCTGGCCACCCTGATGGTCTGGACCGTCCTGGGACGACGGGACCGACCGCTCCCCGCGGACCCGACAGGATGATCGGCATGCCCACGGAGTTCGACCGTGCTGGCCGCAGGTACCTGGTGGCGGTGAGCCGGCGCGCCGTCATGGCTGCTGGACGGCTCCTCGACGCGGTGACCAGCGTGCTGACGGCACGCCTGCGCCAGACGTGGCCAGCCTCGTGATCCGACGCTGGCAGGCAGTGGGAGGACTCGCCGCGGCCAGCAGGATCCCGGCGCTGCGCTGGCCGCTGCTGTCCTTCCTGCTCTTCCGTGGCGTGGAGGCCGCAACCTGGCGCACCCTGCTGATCCTGGCCCACGATCGTGGCGGTGCGGCGGGTTCGGGTCTTCCGGCCGCTGGGCTGCTCCTGCCCGGCGTGGTCGTTGCAGCCCTCGGCTCCGTGATCGTGGGGTGGGGTGACCCTCCCCGGGTGCTGTGGCGGTGCTACGTCGCCCAGGCGCTCGCGGCGCTTGCCACCGGAGCTGCGACGCTGATCGCGGCCCCCTTGGTTGTGGTGGTGTTGTCCGGCGCCGCGTTGATGGGAGCTGCACCCTGACGCGGCCGACCCATCACGCCATGCTCCCGCTGCTGGTCCGCTCGCCCGAAGAGTTGACCGTCGGCAACGCCGGCTCCTCCAGCGCCCAGGCACTGGGCGAACTGCTCGGGCCGATGTTGGTGGCAGTGTTGCTCCTGGCCGTCGCTCCGGGATGGGTGTTCCTGGCGCTGGCGCTGCTCGCCGCCCTGGCTGACGTGGGCGTAGTACAGGCACTGTTCGATGTCGCAGCGCGGACCCTGCTGTAGCGCAGCGTCCCCCCGCGCGTGGTGGCCCGGCTGTTCGGTGTCCAGGAGGCGGTGGTGGTCGTCGGAGCGATCCTCGGGGCCCTGCTCGTCCCCGGCTTGGTGTTGCTGCTCGGCGAGCGTGGCGCCTTCCTGGCTGCCGGCGTGCTCCTGCCGACGCTCGGCATGCTGCTGTGGACACGTATCCGAGGCTTGGACCGCACGGCCGTCCTGCCGGGTCCAGCGCTGCAGATCTTCAGCCATGTGCCCATGTTCGCTGTACTCCCGCAACCGGAGCTGGAGCAGTCGCCCCGTGCCCTCGAACCGGAACCGGTCGTCGCGGCCGGAGCGACGGTCATCTCCGAGGGTGAGAGCGGCGACCGCCACTACCTCATCGTGTCCGGCACCGCCGTGGTCCGCCGGGGCGACCGGGTTCTCGCGGAGCTCGGACCGGGCGAGGGGTTCGGGGAGATCGCGCTGCTGCGCGATGTCCCTCGCACGGCGAGCGTCGTCGCGGTCTCACCGCTGGAGCTGGTGCGTCTGGAGCGGGAGCCCTTGCTGCTGGCCGTCACCGGCTCTCCGTCCAGCCTTCAGACGGTCGACCAGCAGGTGCAGGCCATGCTGGGGCAGCAGGAGCGGCGCGACGACTGACCCGCCAGGACGCCAGCGTCGACCGTGACAGACCAGAAGCTCACCAGGGGCACGCATCGGTTGGCGCGTCCTGCCAGGTGGGTACGGTCCCTCACCGCGAGACGACCCGGGGACCACGGCATGACCGGCACGATCACCGACGTGGACCACCGCCACCTCGACGCCTGCGTGGAGCTCGCTGCAGCAGCCGTTGCGAGTGGGGAGGATCCCTATGCCGCGGTGCTGGTGGGCCCGGACGGTCTGTGCGTGGCTGGCGAACACAATCGGACCGCAGACGGTGACGGTACGCAACACGCGGAACTGCTCATCGCCCGCTGGGCCGTGGTCAACCTCACCCCGCAGGAGCGTGCGTCGGCGAGGATGTACAGCACCTGCGAACCCTGCCCGATGTGCGCCGGTGCCCACGGCTGGGTGGGGCTGGGCCGGCTCGTCTACCTGGTGTCCGCGGAGCGTGTGGGCGCTTGGCGCGCCGCGCTGGGAGCCCCGCAGCCGCCCGTGAAGGCCGTTCCCGCCCGTGCTGTACTACCCGAGCATCCGATCGACGGTCCCGTCGACCCTGAGGATCCACGGGTGGGTGCCCTGCAGGAACTGTTCCACCGCGCCTCCAGCCCGCCCTCCATCGGGTCGTAGCGGGCTGGTGCAGCGGTGGTGTGGTGAGGGCCTTGCGCCCAGTGCCGCGGGCCATCAGGATGCTGGTGCGGACACCGCGTGCGCAGACCGAGGCAAGGGAGCCCGCCATGATCACAACGCCCCCCGCATCCGATCACCGATCGGTACCTGCGGCCTGCTCGCCTTCGAGGTAGCTCGGCTCGACGACCCCCAGCGGGTCGAGGTTGACGTGCAGCACCCGTCCTGAACCACCGAGGTCGCACTCCCGTGAGGTCGTGATGTCCACCAACCGGATCGTTGGCCTGCTGCTGATCGCCCTGGGCGGCGCGCTGCTGCTGGTCACCACCACCGAGCTGGGCGGGGAGGTCCTGCTGGCCCTGGTCGGCCTGGCCTTCCTGGTCGCCTACGGCGCCACCCGTACCTACGGCTTCCTGGTCCCCGGAGGGATCGTCACCGGGCTGGCGGGTGGCATCATCGCGGCCGAACAGGGCGCTCCCGGCGCGGCGGTGGTGCTGGGGCTCGGGTGCGGCTTCCTGTTCATCGCCGCGGTCGACCGCGTGCTCGGCGCCGTCGGCCCCGGCTGGTGGTGGCCGACGATCCCCGGAGGGATCCTGCTGGTGATCGCTGCGGCGGCCTTGACCGGCATCGAGGACCTCCCCGCCTACCTCGTGCCCGCAGCGCTGATCGTCGTCGGTGCGGTGCTGCTGCTGCGCCGAGGTGGCGATGACGCCACGACAGGAGGGCAGCCCGGTGGCACCGCCACGCCGGGCGATGCGCAGCAGGCGCCGCCGGACTAAGCGCCGTTGCGGTGCAGCCGCCTCGGGCTGATCCGCAGGATCGCGCGCTCAGAGGTGATCTGCTCCGCGGGGTAGTCACGGCCCAGGTAGCGCTGCGCGCAGGCGTCGATGTGCGCCCGGGCAGCCGGTCCGCGGACGATGTCGGTGACCTCGCCGCGGACCTCGATGTAGCGGTAGGGGTCTTCCGCCTGCCAGATGGTGACCGTGACGCGCGGGTCACGCTCGACGTTGCGGAACTTGGCGCGATGGACCTCGGTGTTGATCAGGACATGGTCGTCGTCGGCGTCCACCCACATGACCTGGGTCTGCGGTGTGCCGTCGGGGAACAGGGTGGTCAGGGCAGCGAAGTTGCGTCCCCTCGCCAGGTGCTTGAGATCCGCGTCCAGTGGCATGTGCGTCCCTCCCTCGAGCTCGCCCAGCCCGGTGGCAGCCGCGTCGTGACGGCAGCAGGCTACGCGAGGTCAGTTTCCCCGACGACCCGGTCGCGGCCCGCGTGTTTGCCCTGGTAGAGGTGGTGGTCGGCGCGTTGGAGCAGCGCATCGAGGTCCTCGTCCTGCCGCAGTTCCGCCACGCCGAAGGTCGCGGTGATCTCCAGCCCGGCGGGGTGCAGCTCTGCGATCGCCGCCCGACACCGTTCCGCCAGCACCAGTGCGGCCTGGCGATCCACCTCCGGGGCGACCAGCAGGAACTCCTCGCCGCCCCAGCGGGCGACCACGTCGGCGTCCCGGGCGTGTCGCGCGAGCTCGGCCGCCACCTCGACCAGCACCCGGTCGCCGACGCTGTGCCCGTGGGTGTCGTTGACCCACTTGAAGTGGTCGATGTCGGCGAGCACGAGGGCGACGGATCGGCCGTAGCGGCGCTGTGCCTGGCGTTCGCGGTCCAGGACCTCGAGGGCGGCACGCCGGTTCGCCAGGCCCGTCAGCTGGTCGGTGCTGGCCAACTCCTCGAAGGCCTCCGCGCGCGCCAGGGAGCGGTCCAGTTGTTCGCGCATCGTGGCCACGGCCATCGTCAGCGCCAGCAGCACCACCAGGAAGCCGTGTACGCGGAGCAGGTAGAGGAGTTCGAGCCGGGTTCCCTCCGCGGCGATGAGGGCGCTACCGGCTCCTGTGGCCACCAGCAGCAGTGAGGTCGTGATGATGGTCACCCCGCTGATCAGGCCGAGGCGTCGGTCCATGAGCACGAACCCCGCGACCAGGAGGACCCCCACGGCCCAGTAGTGGCCGCCCACCAGGACGAGCAGGTGCTCCTCGATCGGTCCGGCGAGGTGGAGGTGCCAGGCCAGCCGGGCCATGATCAGCGCCGCCATCAGCCCGTAGATGGTGCGCTCGATGGTTCTCAGCGTGGCCCAGCGGCGAAGGAGGGCGACCACGAGCACCAGGAGCACCAGGGTGACCACGGGGTAGCCGTAGGTCAGCAGCACGTCGCCGGGCTCGCGGGTGAGCCAGCTCAGCATGAGGGCCAGCGCCGCACCCAGGAACCCGATCACGTAGACCCGACGCTTGCGGCGCTCCAGTGCCTGCTGCTCACGCACGATCGGGCGCGGTGCCGACCGTGCGGAGACCTCGGGGTGCGCCGTCGTCACCGGGTCTCCGGGGGCTGGGATCACCCCAGCAGCCGCAGCACGGCACCACCGTCGTCGGTGCGCAGGGGCGTGATGCGGAAGCGCGAACCTTCCTGCCGCTCCCCGCTCATGCCGCTGAGTACCCGGTGCAGCTCCTCGCCGAAGGTGCGTGCATCGCTGTCACCGTGGTCGATGGCTTTGCGGACAGCGGCACGTGCATCATCACCCACCCGCAGACCGAGGAGCCGATCGTCCTTGCGTGCCGAACTCGCCGCGAGCCATGCCCGGTTGGTGGCGGCGACGGACCCATCGCCGTCGACCACCGCGACGGCGTCATCCAGGGCATCCAGCACGCTGCCGACGAAGGCGTCCCGGCGTGCCAGCTCCCGGTGCACGGACACCTGCTCGGCGACATCCTCCAGACCGCAGACCGCCCCGATCACGGAGCCGGAGGCCACCGACAGCGGTGCGACCTCGACGTGGAGCCAGGCACCGGACCGGGTGCGCACGTCCAACCGGTGCTCACGTCCGAGCTCCGCGGCCATCTGGATCACCTCGCGGAGCGCGTCGGCGTCCGCGTCCTCGAGGCTGTTGAGGAACCCGAGGCCGAGCAGTTCGCCTGACGAGCTGCGCAGCAGCGATGCGGCACGCGCGTCGGCGTAGACACACCGTCCCGTGAGGTCGGTGTGGAGCAGCCCCGTGGAGCCCACCGTCCCCTGGCGTCCGAGCTCGGTGGTCACGTCACGTTCGACCGCCACGAAGTGGGTGATGCGGCCCGTGTGGTCCTGCACGGGGCTGATGGTGGCGTGATGGGTACGCAGCGCCCCGTCGCGTCGGCGGTCGACGAGCTGACCCTCCCACACCTGACCTGAGGTGATGGTGCGCCACAGCTCCTCGTAGAAGCGGTCGTCCTGGTAGCCGGAGGACAACAGGTTCGGGGTGGCACCGATCGCCTCACGGCGGGAGTAACCGGTGACGCGCACGAAGGCGTCGTTGACCTCGACGATGCGCCCCTCGGCGTCGGTGACGAACACCACGTCCCCACCGAGGTCGAGCGTGGTGACATCGATCTGTGGGGCACCCTTGACCTGTCCCGTTCCGCTGCTCGCGCCGGCGGGGACGGGACCTTGCGCGCCGGTCCCAGATGTGGCGGTCGTCACGGGTCGCTGCGTCGGTGGTACGTGCGGTCCCTGCGCATCACCGGTCACGATGAGCCTCCCAGCCGGGTGACCTCCCACGCTAGGCCCTCGCGGGACGCTTGGCACGAGCGTGGCACCGCCTGCGGGCCCCGGCCGTGTCAGCTCACGGCATGCAGGGAGGCGCGGGCCGGCTGGTCGTGGTCGCGACCGCCACGGCTCGGCAGGTGGGCGAGGGCGACCGCAGCCCCACCGAGTTGCCACAGATGCCGCAGGTCGACCCCGAGGTGGAGCAGGGGGATCAGCCGCGCTGTGGGTCCCCAGCCCAGCGGCAGCGGCCCCACGCGACCGACGCCGTCGGTGCCCAGATCGATGAGGCGGCCGAGCTCCAGCAGGCGTGCCGGTCGTGTCGGGCGGCCCGTCGCCAGGGCCGCAGCGTTGTGACCGGCGATCGCGCCGGCCTGGCTGGCGATCTGTGCGGACATCGGGAGCGGCCGCCCGAGCACGTCACGGTGGGCGGCCACGTCGCCGGCGGCCAGCACCCGCCGGAGCCCGGAGACCCGCAGATCGCTGGTGACCACCGCCCTGCCGTCGAGCAGGGGTGCGTCGGGCAGGAGGACATCGGCCTGGGCGTGCCAGCCACCGGCCCACACGACCGTGCCGTCGAGGCGGCGTCCGTCACCGAGTTGCAGCCCGTTGCGGTCGATCCGTACCACCTCGGTACCGAGGTGGAGACGGACACCGGCCCGGCGCAGCAGGCGGGTCGCATCCTGTCCGAGCCGGGATGGTTCCGAGGGCAGGACCCGTCCGGCGATCTCGATGAGGTGGACCTCGACGTCATCACGGACCGCGGCGACCTCTGCCGCGAGCTGCACGCCGGTCGCGCCGGCCCCCACCACCAACAGCCGCGTGGCATGCGCCAGCCGCCGCCGGAGCCGGAGGGCATCATCGGGGGTGTGGAGCGTGGCGGCGTGCTCGCTGCTGCCGGTCACGCTCCCGGCAGGTGAGCCCGAGCCGACGGTGATGACCATCGCGTCGGCGTCCAGGGTGGTGGCGTCGTCGAGGGTCAGCCGGCCGGCCTCGTCGTCGATGTGGGCCACGCCGGCGTGGAGCACCTCGGAGCCGGTGAGTTCCTTGAGGGGTGAACGGGCATCGGCTGCGCTGAGCCGTCCAGCGGCGACGCCCGCGAGCCGCGGCAGGAACCCGTGCCAGCCGTCGTGGTCGACGACCACCACCTCGACGCCGCCGGCGCGCTGCGCGGCGACGGCCGCGTGGCTGCCGGCGTACCCGGCACCGACGATCACGACGCGGGGTGCGGGAGAGTGCAGTGGCTGCGGCGGGTTCGGCTCCAGCAGGTCGTCGCTCACTGCACCCTCCTCGGGCGGCGTCAGTCGGTGGGGCGTGGGGTCAGCAGCTGGTCGACGGGGGCGTGATCGTCGGTCAGGACCTGCGCGCCGTCAACGAAGCGTGCCAGGTCCGCACCCGTGAGGAGTTCGTCGTCGCGGCCGCGGCGGGTGTTCTCCTGCGCGATCCCGTCCAGGGGCAGGGGCGCGTCGGAGGCGATCACCACGTAGTTGCCGCCGATGCCCGGCGCCGCAGGGCCGAAGGAGTCGGCGCGCCCGAGCACGGCGACGTGGTCGAACACCGTCGTCACCGTGGCGATCTCTGCCCGCAGGAAGCGGCGCGGGCCGTAGTCGATCACGTTCATGACGTACACGCCCTCGTCGTGCAGCCGGTCGGCGACCAGTTCGGTGAACTCCCGGGTCGCGAGGTGCCAGGGCACCGCCACGCCCCCGAAGGCGTCGCCGATGACCAGGTCGTGTTCGTCCGGGGCGCCGTCAGCGATCGTGGAGCGGGCATCACCGATGCGCACGGTGATGTCGTCACCGAGCTCGAGGCCCAGCTCCTCCTTGGCCAGCTCCACGAGCAGACCGTCCACCTCCAGCACCTCGGAGGTGGAGCCCGGGTGGGCGGCGCGCAGGTAGCGGGGCATGGTGAAGCCCGCGCCGCCGATGTGGAGGGTGGACAGCGGCTCGCCCTCCGGCGCCAGCGCGGTGATCACGTCGGCGAACCACTGGGTGTAGGTGAAATCGAGGTAGGTGGGATCCTCGAGGTCGACGTAGGAGTGGCGCAAGGTGTCCAGCCACAGCGCACGGCCGGATGCGCGCTCCTCGTCCTCCACGATGTACGCGCAGTAGTACGCCGACTCGTACTCGCAGGGGTGGGTGGCGGCGAAGGAGAACGTGCCTGCGGCCAGCACCCCGAGGGCCGCCCCGGCGGTCAGGTGGCGGCGTCTGCCCAGCGCCAGTGCCGTGCCCACACCCAGCAGGATCAAGAGCGCCGCGGTGACCCGGATCACGGGGCGGGTGGGGAAGGCGGCGACCAGCAGGAAGCCCGTGAGGAAGGTGCCGACGATCGCGCCGGTGGTCGACAGTGCTGACAGCCGGCCCACGACACGCCCGGTCTCGTCGAGGCTGGCGAGCTGGATCTTGATCACCGCCGGGGTGACGGCGGACAGCACCGCAGCGGGGGCGAAGAAGGCGATGACGGTCAGGGTGGTGGTGGTCACCGGCCCGGCACCCCGGAGCGCCACCCCGAGCCCATCGATGATCGGGATCGCGGCGAAGGCCAGGGCGCCGCCGGTGATCAGCAGCGGTGCGAGCAGGCCGCGGGGGTCGCGGGCGTCGGCGGCCTTGCCGCCGAGCCAGGAGCCGAGCGCGATCCCACCGAGGATCACCCCGATGATGGCGGTGTAGGTCTCCAACGTCGCCCCGACGTAGGGCGCGAGCAGTCGGGCCGCCAGGATCTCGAGGACCAGCACGGCGGCCGATGACAGGAAGACGAGGGCAGCGGCGGCGAAGGGAGGCATGTCCGCGCAAGGGTACGCGGTGCGGGTGTGGGTCAGGCAGCGGCGCTGCTCGGGAGCAGCACCACGAACCGGGCACCGCCGCCGGGCCGGTCCTCGACGCGCAGCTCGCCCCGCTGGAGGCGGATGAACTCGGCTACCACCGCGAGTCCCACACCGGTCCCGGGTTCTGCGCGGTTGATCTCCAGGCGGTGGAAGGGCTCCAGGATCCGTTCGCGCTGTGCCACGGGGATGCCGGGACCGTGGTCATCGACGGTGAGGCGCAGGCCCTGAGCCGTCGCCTGCAGGCGCACATTGATCGGCCCCTCGGGGGCGTACTTGTGGGCGTTGTTGACCAGGTTCGCCACGATCCGCTCCAGCTGGGTGCGGTCGAGGTGGACCGGTAGTGACGACGGGGTGTCGAGCTCCACCCGGGCGGCGCCGGGGAGGTGGTCGATCGCCTGCTGGACCACCGTCGCTGCGTCGAGGTCCTCGGGTTCGCTGGCGGCCGTCCCCCGGGCCAGGCGGTCGAGGTCGAGCAGGTCGTCGAGCAGCGCGGACAGCCGGCCGGTCTGGGTGACCAGTGCTTCCTCGATGCGTTGGCGGTCCTCGGCTGACAGTTGCCCGCCGAGCCGTTGCAAGGTGGCGGCCATGCCATCGACCACGGTCAGCGGCGTGCGCAGATCGTGGGAGACCGCCGCCAGGAAGGCGTTCTTGGACCGGTCGACCTCGCGGAGTTGCTCGGCCGCGCGGCGTTCACGCTTCGCGGCCTGCCGGAGTCGGGCGCGACCGGTCTCCAGGGCGATGACCAGATCGGTGGTCACGTCGTCACGCAGGCGGGTCTCATCGTTGCTCGGCGGGTAGTCGGCCAGGGCCGTCTCCATCCGCGCGGCCATCACCGGGTCGAAGCGCGCGACCTCGTCGCGGATGTGGAGGGCGATGGCCTCCACGGTCGCGGCATCCAGGGTCCAGACCGACTCGAAGGCGGGGTCGAGTTCGGTCGCATGCTCCTCGCCGGTCTCCTCGCCGAGCAGTGCGGCGCAGAAGCCCGGCGTGAGGACGATCAGGAACCACTCCTCGACCAACGGGTCGTCCTCCGCGAGGGGGACCCGGACGATGTCGTCGTCAGCCATCGTGTCGAGGTTGCCGGCGGCGAACACGGCCACGGAACGGGCCCGGGGAGCCACCAGGCGCTGGTAGCGCTCCAGTTCACGGAACCAGTTCGTGGAGCGCTGGAAGCCGGTGAAGACCGCGCCGGGCAGATCGTTGGCGATGACGGTGTTCTCGAGCACGTGGCTGAGCTCGGTCAGGGTGCCCTTGCTCAACACCCGTGGCCGCAGCGGCACCTGCGCGGTGTCGAGCAGGCGTCGGAACACCCGCGGACGGGTGTGCACGTGGTCGTCGGACACGGTCTACCGGCGCCTCCTGGAGGAAGGGTGCGTCGCTCTGCGTGACGCAGGCAGCACGTTCTGCAAGCTCCCGACCGTATCGCGGCCGTGGTGATCCCGCCGACCACCAGGGGTCGCCGGCGCGTGCGGGGCTGCCCCTCGATGACCCACCCGAGCGCAACCGTAGCCGGCCACGGCGGTGGGCTCTGCTCCCACCGCTAGCCTGACCCGGTCCGGGATCCAACGACGCTGGAGCACGCACCGTGGCCGAGTACTGCTACGTGATGAAGGGCCTGACCAAGACCGTGCCCGGTGGCAAGGAGGTCCTGTCCAACATCTGGCTGTCCTTCTACCCGGGCGCGAAGATCGGGGTGATCGGTCCCAACGGCGCCGGCAAGTCGACCCTGCTCAAGATCATGGCTGGGGTGGACGGTGAGTTCGAGGGCGAGGCCTGGCCGGCGAAGGGCATGAGCGTCGGCTATCTGCCACAGGAGCCGGAACTGGACCCGGACAAGACCATCCGGGAGAACGTGCTCGAGGGACTCGGTGAGATCGCCGGGCTGGTGCCGCGCTACAACGAGCTCGCGGCCAAGCTCGGTGAACCCCTCGATGACGATGCGATGCAGCGCGTCTACGAGGAGATGGCCGAGGTCCAGGACGCCATCGACGCCGCGGACGCGTGGGATCTCGACCGCACCATCGAGGTGGCGATGGACGCGCTCCGCGTCCCCGACGCTGAGGATGTCACGGTGCTCTCCGGTGGGGAGAAGCGCCGCGCGGCGCTGTGCCGGCTGCTGCTGTCCAAGCCCGACATCCTGCTGCTCGACGAGCCGACCAACCACCTCGATGCGGAGTCCGTCGCGTGGTTGCAGCGCACCCTGCGCGACTACGCGGGGATGGTCGTGGCCATCACCCACGACCGCTACTTCCTCGACGAGGTGGCGGAGTGGATCCTCGAGCTCGACCGTGGCAAGGGCTACCCCTACCAGGGCAACTACTCCGGGTGGCTGGAGCAGAAGCGGGCCCGCCTGGCCCAGGAGGAGCGCGAGGAGTCGGCCCAGCAGCGCCAGCTCGCCGAGGAAGCCGACTGGGTCAAGCAGACCCCGCAGGGCCGGCGGACGAAGGCCAAGGCCCGGATCCAGGCCTATGAGTCCCTGCTGAACCGCGAGCGGCCCAAGCAGGTCACCAAGCCCACGATCATGATCCCCGACGGCCCACGGCTCGGCAACGTCGTCGTTGAGGCGGACGGGGTGCTCAAGGGGTTCGGCGACAAGCTGCTCTACGAGGACCTGACCTTCTCCCTGCCCCCCGGGGGCATCGTCGGGATCATCGGCCCCAACGGCGCGGGGAAGACCACGCTGTTCAAGATGATCGTCACCGCGGCGGGACAGGCCGGGTTGCTGGATGGTCCGATGGAGCCGGACGAGGGGTCGGTACGCGTCGGTGACACCGTGGCGCTGTCCTACGTGGATCAGTCCCGCGCCGCGCTGGACCCGGGGCTGAGCGTGTTCGAGGAGATCACCGGCGGGGGCGACTGGGTGCGGCTCGGTCGCACGGAGATGGCGTCGCGGGCCTACGTCGCCGCCTTCGGCTTCAAGGGCGGCGAGCAGCAGAAGGACGTGGGCAAGTGCTCCGGTGGTGAACGCAACCGCATCCATCTCGCCAAGCTGCTGCAGAACGAGGCGAACCTGCTGCTGCTCGACGAGCCGACCAACGACCTCGACGTTGACACGCTGCGGTCCCTGGAGGGGGCGCTGCTCGACTTCGCGGGCTGTGCGGTGATCACCAGCCACGACCGGTGGTTCCTCGACCGTGTGGCCACCCACATCCTGGCCTTCGAGGGCGACTCCGAGGCGACCTGGTTCCCCGGCGGGTACTCCGAGTACGAGGAGGACCTGCGCGCACGCAAGGGTGAGGACGCGCTCAACCCGACACGGATCAAGTACCGGCCGTTGACGCGCCGGGTCGGCTGACGCGCCGGGAGGGGTCACGCGCCGCGGTGGCCGACGCGCCGCGGTAGCTGACGCGCCGGGCGGGGTCACGCGCCGCGGTGGTGCCGTTTGGCGGCCACCGGTGGCCGGTTTCTGGCATCGGGTCGGCTTCGAGGGTGGTGTGGTGCCGTTTGGCGGCCACCGGTGGCCGGTTTCGTGCACCAGTTGCGGCCGTTGCCGCGCCGGGTCGGCTGCCGCGCCGGGCGGGGTCACGCGCCGGGTAGGTGGTGAGGGGCTCGATGCGTCGCGTCGTCCGCTCTACGGTGCCATAGGCCACTCGGCAGGACTCAACAGCACTCGCTCGAGAGGGCGCGCTCGGGAGGGCGCGCTCGGGAGGGCGCGGCCAACAAGGCGCGGTCGAGAAGGTGCGGTAGGAGTCGCCAAGGCTCGGCCGAGCAGGGCTGAACACGGCCGCACGGGCGGCATCCACACGCAGTGCCGTCGCCGACGTCGCGGAACGCAGGAGGGAGCCAGACTCGTGATCGTGCTGATCCTGGGCTTGGCCGGGCTCGCGTACGGCGTGTTCAACCTCGGTATGTATCGACAGTTCGCCGGTCTCAGCGCTGTCCGGCCAGCCGAGGCCCGTGCTGCCAAGCGAACCTCGGTGGTGGGGATCGCACAGCCCTGGGACCCACCCGAGCCGTCACCTGTCACCGGTGCACCCGTGCTGTGGAGCGAGTCACGCCGGGTGACCACGATCATCACTGGCAAGAGCCGGGGTGGGGCGGGAACCCGGACACGTAACCAGCGGCATGGCCGGATCCGCGCCCGCTTCCAGGTGGTTGACGAGGTGGATGGCGTCGCCGCGGTGGCCGTGGATGGTACGAAGCTGGCGGACACCTCGGTCAAGCTGCCGGAGACGGCGTACGGCGCCCGGCAGAGCATGACCCGCATCAAGGAGGTGGCACTCCTGCCGGGCACGCGGGTCTATGTCACCGGGCCACTGCGCGATGCGGGGGGCTACCTGGCCTTCGGACGGGGATGCATGCTCCAGGAAGCCGCGCCCGAGACACGCGCAGCGCACCACCGGCAGATGGCGATGCTCGGCGGCATCGGTGGTGTGGCTGGGCTGCTGATCGGCGGGGTGGCCGTCCTGCTCACGTGACCGGCCGGGCAGTGTCGGCTGGGCCGTCGGGCGGCCTATCTGTGGCGTCGGTGGGTGAGGTGTCGGCTGGGCCGTCGGGCGGCCTATCTGTGGCGTCGGTGGGTGAGGTGTCGGTTGCGCCGGTGGGAGGAAGGCCGGCGACGCCGGTGAGAAGGAGGTCGAGCATCTGGTCGATCGGCGGCCACGGGAAGCGCTTGCGCAGCACGGTCAGGGTCGCGAGGCCGTGCAGTCCCGCCCACACCACCGCCGCGATGTCGGCCGCGGCCGCCTCCACGTCCGCCATCCCGGCGTGTTGGCAGGTGGCGATGCGCCGTGCGAGCTGGTCGAAGGCCTCCGAGCCGGTGGTGCCGTCCTCACGTTGGAGCTCGGTGTCGCGCTGTACCTCGAACAGCACGCGATAGCTGCCGGGGTTGTCCCGGGCCCAGTCGAGGTAGGCGCGGCACCCGGCACGCAGCGCGGCCGCCGGGTCGCCTGCCGCCTCGAGGGGCCCGGCAACCGCCTGGGTCGCCTCGGCCAGCGCTGCGAAGCGGCGTTCGACGACCGCCTGGATGAGGGCGGCTTTGTCGGGGAAGTGCAGATAGAGCGACGGCGGCGTGACCCCCACCCGTTCGACGATGGCACGGATGGTGACGCGGCGTTCGTCCTCGAGCTCGGCGAGCAGCGTCTCGGCAGCATCGAGGAGCTCCTCCCGCAGCTCATCGCCCTGCCCTCGCGCGCTTCGTGTTCGTGTCATCCCGCCATCGCACCTTGAGCTAGTAGCTGATAACCTATCAATCGATAACGTCCCGCGTGCGACACGACCCGGCAACCCTGAGGAAGAGCTGATGAACCTCATGCACGGCCCGGCCGCCCATCACCACGTGGACACCGCAGCGTCCGGCGACGCTAGTCGGCCAGCTGCCGCTGACCAGCACTGCGCCTCAGCTGCCCAGTTGGTGATCCGGCCGGCGACACCTGAGGACCTCGACGAGCTCCGGTCGATCGTCGCGCGGGCCTTCGACCCCTTCGACCGTCTGTTGTTCCGGATCAAGGATCACCACCACGTGCTGGTCGCCGAGGCTGCCGGAGTGGTGGTTGGTGGCACCGTGGTCCACGTCACCACACATCGTGACGGTGGTGTGCAGGGGGTTGTCGACTGGGTCTTCGCCGATCCGGCTGCCGGTGTGCGCGGGGTCGGGTCCGCGTTGCGCGACGCGGCGCTCGACTGGTTCGCCGAGCAGGACACCACCGAGGTCACTGCCCGTATCGACGCAGTCAACAGTGCGTCGAGGCAACTGCACCGCCGGGGCGGGTACCGACCACTCGGTGTTGTCGCGCAGGTACGCCGCTGGGGTGTCGTCGGCATGCTCCGGCGTTGGCGCGCAGGCGGCGCCGGCTTCGATCCGGGTATGCAGCTGTGGGTCCAACCCGCTGTCGATGCGGAGGAGGTCACCGGTCGGCAGGGAGGTCGGTTCGCGGCCACGCTGGCCATCAACGCGGTCGTGTTGGTGGCCGTGGCCCTGCGCTCGCCGCGTGCTGCCGATGCGCTCGCTGCGGCAGGTGCCATCGCTGTCCTGCTGGGCGTGCTCGTCCTCCGTGAGCTCGCCATCCGGATCGCTGCCCGGGCGCAGCAGCTCGAGCTCGGGCACGCCCCGTGGGGTAACGGGCTCGGTGTTGCCCTGCCGCTGGCCGGGCTCCTCGGGGTGTGGTTCCCGATGACGGGATCGACAACCCCCGAGCATCCCAGTTGGCGCATCGACCAGCTGCGCGCAGCTCTGGGTCGCGCGCACCTCGCTGGTGCACTGATCGTGGCAGCTGCGGCGTGGGCAGCGGTCCTCCTCGAGCCGGTCGGAGCCGCCTCCTGGTGGCCTGCCCTTCGCCGCGGACTGGTGATGCTCGCGCTGATCGACCTGGCGGTACCGGTGGCACCGATGATCGGCAGCGCCGCCCGTCATGTCGCAGCCTGGTCGCACTGGATGGCTGCGGTGCTCGTGCTCGTGGGCGTCGGTCCCCTGATCCTGACGCTGTGAGCGTGCCTGGCACACCGGTGCAGGCCAGCGACCCCGCCCACTGCGCGGGGCACTGATCGACGGCCACGATCGGTGGCTGACCATCTCCCCGAGACGAATGGAAGGAAGCGCCATGCAGTTCGGACCTACGCCCACCCGCACCGTCGCTGCGCCATCGGTGGACGACGCTGTCACGACCCTGCGCAGGTTCGGGTTCCACGAGCACGAACGCGCCGACGATGCCGCCGTGCTCAAGAAGCCCGGGAACCGGTTCAGCTTGCGCGTCCACCAACGCCCCTTGGAAGCGAGGCTGTCCGCTGTCGGCCCCGGCGAGGTGGAACTCGGACTGCGCTACGACCAGTTCATCGTCATCGATACCGGCGACCTCGATCGGCATGCCGACCGGTTGGCAGCCGCGTTCGGCTGAGCGCGTCGGTCACCAACAGCGGCAACCTTGCCTCCGCACGGCGCCGATCGTCGGTCACCAACGGTGGCAACCTTCGGTCCGTCCCCGTGCATCCCGTCCCTGCGCATCCTCAGAGAACACGATCCGGTGGGGGTGCGTGTAGACGGTGGCGGCACCTGCGCGGAGTTGGCCGAGCAGGGTGATGCCCAGCTGCTCGGCGGTGTCGATCGCCAGGTCCGACGCGGTCCCCACACCCGCGAGTATCGCCAGGCCGGCGCTCGCTGCCTTGTTGACCAGCGCCACGCCGATACGGCTGCTCAGCACGCACACCAGGTCGTCGAGTCCCTCCGCCGGCCAGACGCCGTTGTGCAGGTGTGCGCCGATCACCGTGTCCAGCGCGTTGTGGCGGCCGATGTCCTGGCGCAGGGTGACCAGCCGACCATCGCGGTCGAACACGCCCACGGCGTGCGTGCCGCCGGTCGTTCCGGTGCCACTCTGGGCCAGCCGGAGCTCCTCGGGCAGCCGGGCCAGCAGGTGCCACGGCACGCGCAGGCCAGTTCCAGCGAGCGGGTCAGCTGCGGCCCGCGGGTCCATCACGGTCCGCGGGGCGGCTGCGGCCGTCGGGTCGGTTCCGGGTGAGGGCAGGCGGATCGTCACCGCAGCTGGCCGGCCTGTGGTGCGCGCTGTTGGATCGTGCTCGACGACGGCGGCCAGGAGATCCCGTGCCGGGACGTGTCCCTCGGTCAGCAGCCACCCGAGGGCCAGTTCCGTCGCATGGCCGGGGGAGCACAGCAGCGTGACGACCGGTGCTGGCGCCTCCCCGGGTCCGCCGAGGTGGAGGTGCAGCGCGGTTTCCCCCACCACGGTCTCCGGGCCCCGATCGACCTCGGTGCGGCCGATGGCGCCGGCTTCCGGTCGCACAGCTCCGTCGCTGGCGGGCCGTACCCGCAGGACCTCGCGGCCCGCTCGGCGGTGCGGCGCGTCCCCATCCGCGCCATCGCCTGGTGTCCTGCCGGCGGGGGTCGTCGATGCTCGCGTCACCTCCGCCGGGGTAGGCGCAGCCGTCGCGTGTGCGCGGGCGTGCCACGCGGTGGCGGCAGCCAGCGCCGCGGGGTCGTCCACGTCGACGGCCGTGACCCCCAGTGGGTCGAGCTCGCGCCAGGCCGAGGGAGCCAGCACCTCGACATCGAGGTGGTCGGTGAGCGAGCGCAGCCGCCGTTCGCCCGCATCGAGCAGCGCTGCCACGGTCGCCAGGGCGGTGGTCCGGTAGGCACCCAGCAGGGGTTGCGGGCCGTCAGCGGTACCGAGCACGACACCGGCGGTGGTGGGCTCGGCGGCGCGGAGCCGGGTCACGAGCCGGGCGAGGACCCCGGGCACCAACCACGGGTGATCCACCCCGACCACCAGCACGGCGGCGGCAACCGGTTGCGCTGTCGCAGCGGTGGCCAGTGCGGCCTCGAGCCCCGCGAGCGGTCCGGTGTCGATCCGCAGGTCCGTGGCCCACCGGGTGCCTGCGGGCAGTCGCGTTGCGGTCGGCGCTGCGTCCGCGCGAACAGGAACAGGCCGAGCAACGTCGGGGTGTGGTCCGACCACCGTCACCGGGGGGCCACCATCGCCGATGGCGTGCTCGAGCGACCGCACTGCGCGGGCGAGCAGCGTTGCCCCGTCGACATGCAGTTCGGCCTTGTCACGCCCCATCCTCCGGGAGCCGCCACCGATCAGCACGGCACCGTGCACGTCACCGAGCAGGGCGGCGTCGGGCGACTGCGCCGGCTGGGGCCGCTGGTGCGGCCGCGCCGCCTGGTGCTCGTACCCGTCGTCCACCACCGTTTCGCCCGCCCTCGCTGCGTGGGACACCAGCAGGACGGTAGTGAGCACCGCGGTCGACCGTCGCCGTGGGCGAAGCCCCGGACCTCTCCCCGCTGCTCGATCCGGGCCGGCTGGACCATCTCGGCCGGTTCGCCCTGCGGACCTCACCACCGCGGAGCCCCCTCGAGCGTCTGTGCCGCCTCGCTGCGGGCGTGCTCGGCGCGGACGCTGCGTCGGTGACCATCGTGGAGGACGTGCAGACCACGGTCGCCAGGCACCAGCTCGAGCTGCCGACGGACGCTGTCACGGTCACCCTGGACCAGTCCTTCTGTGCCCGCGCGATGGTGACCGGGCAGGCACTGGCCGTCCCCGAGGCACGGATCCACCCCTGGGTCAGCCACACCGATGCGGCACGCACCGGCCGGGTCGTCGGCTACCTCGGTATCCCCCTCGTGCTCTCCGATGGTGAGGCCATCGGCGCCCTGTGCGTGTTCTCCGACGAACCGAGGGAGTGGACGAACCGGGACGAGCGGCTGCTGAGCGACCTGGCTGCCTCGACCGCCACGGAACTGGAGCTGCGGGTCGTCGCCACGGAGCTCGCGACCTCGCTGGTGGACACCCAGAAGGCGCACGCCCGGATGGAGTACGCGGCGACCCACGACGCGCTCACCGGCCTGGCCAACCGGGTGCTGCTGACCCGGGAGCTCGAGACCGCGCTCGCGACCGCTGAGGACCTGGCGCTGTTGTACTGCGACCTCGACGGTTTCAAGGCCGTCAACGACCGTTCCGGGCACGCCACGGGTGACGCGCTGCTGGTGGAGGTGGCGGACCGGCCGCGTGACCGGGCCGAGGACGCCTCCGGTCACCGGGCTCGCGTGCGCCTGTGCGACACGGAGTTGAGCGCACGGCATGAACGCCGCGCGCTGGCGCGTCAGGGGGTCCGTGCGGCGGTCGCCGCTGGCGCGTCAGGGGGTTGTCGGTCCACCTGTGGCGCACCGACACGCGCCACCGCCACCTGTCCTCGGTAGAGATCGTCGAGGCGGCGTCGGAGCTCGGTTGCCAGGCGGAGCTCGACACCCTGGTGGCGGAGCGCCTCGCGCTGCTGCGGGCCCGCTGGGCCGAGGAGGTTGCGCTGTGTCGCGCGGTGCTGTGGTCGTCGGTCACGGCCGGCCAACTGGTCGACAGCAGCTTCGTGCAGCGGCTGGTCCACCTCGCCGCGCAGCCCGGGCCCGGGCCGTCACTGGGTGTGGCCGTGACCGCCGAGGTGCTCGGTGACGCCAACGCGGTGTCCGGTCTCCAGACCCTGCGCGTCGCAGGCGTCGGGGTGGCGATCGAACGCTTCGGGGTGGAGCGCGCCTCCTTCACCGCACTGCACCGGGTACCTCTGGACCTGCTGCGCGTGGATCCGGAACGCATCGCCAGGGCGGACGCCGACCCGTACCTCGCCAGTGCCGTGCACGCGCTGTGCCAGCTCGCCGCTGCCCTGGGCGTGGAGGTGGTGGCTGATGGTGTGGAGACCGATGAGGGGTACGCGGCGCTGGCCGCCGAGGGTTGCAGCCGCGCCAGCGGGCTCCTCCTCGCGCGACCGCTGTCCGATGGTCCGGCGTTGCGTCAGATCCTGCGCCACGGCAGGGAACAGCGCTGAGTCGCCCGTCGAGGATGTCGACCAGCGCGTTGTGGCGGCGTCCGACACCGGCCCTCGGCCGTAGGCTCGCGGTCCCCGGTCACGAGGTGGATGGCGACGATGGTGGACGCAGCAGCGGAAGGTCAGGACCGCGCAGGGTCGTGGGCGGTCTTCACCAGCGCACGGCTGGTGGACGCCGCGAGCCCGGTCGGTGCCCTGCGCTTCGACCCCGAGGATGCGGGGCGGCCCCTGGCCGACGGCCGGGTCATCAGCGGCTGGAGCGCCTTCACCGGTGAGGAGACCGAGGAGGAGCTCACCGACCCGGAGCGGATGCGGTTGCCGTCCCTTGGCTGGCTCGTGACGCATGATGCGGCCGTCGCGATGGTGACCGCTGGTCACGATGGCACGGCCGGGTACTGGGTGCGGGCCGGGGAGGACACCCGCGGCCTGCCGGTCTGGGAGCGCATGCTGCCCTGACCACGTGGCTGATCGTCGCCCGGTCGGTGGTGTCACGTTCCGCGGGCACCATCCGGTGTCGGGCCTGCCTCCCCGCGGCGGTGGAAGACCAGCTCCGTGTCGGGTCCCTCCAGCAGCAGCCGGCCATCATCGAGCGACCACGTTTCGGCCTCGAGGAAGGCAGCGATGTAGGCCGCTTCGCTGTCCATGACCCCGTCCTCGACGCAGGCCATCTCCGTGGCGGCGAACCCTTCCATGGCGAGATCGTCATCCTGGAGGGTCACGACGGCGTCGTAGTCGTTGCAGGCGGCGGTCCCGCGCCAGCGCTCACCATCGACGTTGAGCGTGACGGGATGGCTCTCAACCGGCTCCACCGCGCCTTGCGGTCCGACACCGCTGACCAGTTCCCATGCCCCGTCGAGTTCCGCCGGATCGGACCGCGAGGCATCGCCCTCACCGGCCGGTTGCGTAGGGCCGGCGCAGGCTGCCAGCGCCAGCAGGAGGGCCACCGCCCCGGTGAGGGGACCGCGGCGAAGGGGGCCACGGGTCGTCCCGGCTGTCTGCATCGTGCCACTGCGCATGTCGGCTTCCTCCGGTGACCGGTTGCGGGTGCGACCTCGGGTGCGGCGCGGTCACCGCACCCGGGGCCCTACCCCGTTGCTCGGTGAGACGTGGTCACGGTTGCGGTGGTTGCGCTGGTTGCGGTGGTTGCGCTGGTTGTACGGACCGGACCCCGGGCGGCGGTGCACGAGGCCAGCGCTGCGTACGCTGCCGGCCATGAGCGCACACCCCGCCCCGCCCGACATCCGCGCCTACCTGGAGATCCGCACGGCCTCGCCGTCGAGCTGGTCACCGGACGGTTCCAAGCTGCTGGTCTCCAGCGACCTGTCGGGGACCGCGCAGGTCCACCGCCTCGACCTCGACGACCACCGAAAGCTCCCGGTCGCGGCCACAGAGCTCACCCCGGTGACGCGCTTCGACGAGCCGATCGGGGCGGGCTACCTGCCGCGTGACCCCGCGGCGGGCGGTGGTGACCAGCTGCTGCTGGCGACCGACGTCGGCGGCAACGAGCGCTACCAGCTGTTCACCGCGGCTGACGATCCGGTGTCGCCGCTGCGCGGACCGCACGACCTCACGACGCTGGTCCATGACCCCGACCACATCCACCGTCCGGGTGGGGTCAGCCGCGACGGCCGCTTCCTGGCCTACGCCACCAACCGCGGCGACGGTGTGGCCTTCGACACCTGGGTGCGTGATCTGACCACCGGTGAGGAACGCTGCGTGTTCGCCACCGGTGGTTGGACCGGGCCGGGCGGCTTCTCGCCCGATGCCCGCTACCTCGCCGTCACGGAGTTGACCACCCGCGCCGGCGACAACCAGGTGCACCTCATCGACCTCCACGCCCTGCACGACACCGAGGTGGCGGACGCCACCCACCCGGCGGTCACCGAGCTGTGCCCCCATCCCGAGGAGGCCGCCACCGTCGGCACGCCCAGCTGGCTGCCCGACGGCGCCGCTTTCTACCTCTCCACCGACGTCGGCCGGTCCTTCGTCGGCATCGTCCGCGGCACGCCCGACGGCGCGTGGGAGCACGTCATCGAGCCCGGCTGGGATGCCGGAGCGGCGGTCGACTGGACCGGCAGCCACCTGCTGGTGGTGTGGAACGCCGACGGCATCACCCGTGCCGAACTGCGCGACCCGCACACCGGCGAGGCGCGCGGTCCACTGCCGCTACCCGGTGACGGTGTCGCGAGCGGGTTCCGGTTCTCGCGCGATGGCCGGTGGCTCACCTTCGGCTACTCCTCGCCGCTGGTCCCCGGGGACGCGTGGCGCTACGACACCACGACCGGCGCACTGGAACGGCTGACCCACAGCCCCTGCGAGGTCGATCCGGCGACCTTCGTCGACGCGCAGCTCGAGCGCTTCCCCTCCTTCGACGGCCTGGACGTCCCCGCCTTCGTCTTCCGGCCGCCTGACCGGGACCCGGTCGTGGACGGACCGGCTCCGGTGGTGGTGATCATCCACGGCGGGCCGGAGAGCCAGTACCGGCCGAGCTTCGCACCGCTGACCCAGTACCTCGTCGCCCAGGGCTTCGCGGTGGTGGCACCCAACGTGCGCGGCTCCACGGGCTACGGCCGCGAGTACCAGCACCTCGATGACGTGGAACGCCGCCTCGACAGCGTCCATGACCTCGCGGCGCTGCACGACTGGCTCGCGACCCAGCCCGACCTCGACCAGGATCGGGCAGCGCTCTACGGCGGTTCCTACGGGGGCTACATGGTGCTGATGGGGCTCGTCCACCAGCCCGAGCGGTGGGCGGCGGGGGTCGACATCGTCGGCATGAGCAACCTGGTCACCTTCCTCGAGAACACCTCATCGTGGCGCCGGGCCTTCCGGGAGCGCGAGTACGGCTCCCTCGAAGGTGATCGGGAACTGCTGCGTGAACTGTCACCCATCGCCCACGTGGAGGACCTGCGCGCCCCGCTGTGCATCATCCACGGCGCCAACGACCCACGGGTCCCGTTGTCAGAGGCCGAGCAGATCCACGAGGTGCTCACCGAGCGCGGGGTGCGCTGTGAGCTGCTCGTCTACCACGACGAGGGGCACGGGCTGTCCAAGCTCGTCAACCGCGTCGACGCCTATCCACGGGTCGCCGCCTTCCTCCACGAGGTGCTGGACGGGTGAGCGAGGGGGCGTCGGCCCCCGGCGCCCGGCCCCCGGCGCCCGGCCCCCGGCGCCCGGCCCCCGGCGCCCGGCGCCCGGACGATGCGCGTGGACGGTCACGCACCATCGTGTGCGTGACGGGACGGTCCACCGGCGCGCCCCGTGGCGAACCTGGCGGTGTGGACGGACGAGCACGCAAGGGTGAGGACCGAGGATGCGGGTACTGGTGACCGGTGCGACGGGCTACATCGGCGGGCGGTTGGTACCCCAACTGCTCGCCCGCGACCACGAGGTGGTGTGCGCCGCGCGGACGCCTGCCAAGCTCGATGAGCGCGCCTGGCGTGGTGAGGTCGAGGTG
>LKMJ01000499.1_pt1 | contig 29940 bp, 28 predicted proteins | sample 643391 | NCBI WGS metagenome assembly LKMJ01 (sample SAMN04112250, study PRJNA286221) | soda lake metagenome | biome: soda lake; feature: Kulunda Steppe; material: water; isolation source: sample PL-Br10 brine of Picturesque Lake | place: Russia: Kulunda steppe | collected 2010-07 | reverse complement strand
TCCGCTGCAACGAGTCCTTATGTCGGTTTCCGTGGGGGTGTTGCTTGCGGGTGTGCTCAGGGGCCGAATGACGATTTCTTCGAGCAGCCTGAATGGGCGGGTTACCTGGAGCGGCTGCCCGCTGATCCGGGCTTTGAACCGGCGGCAATCTCTGCCTTTGAGTGGTGGCGTTTTAGGTGCTTGATTCCGGGCGGGGTTTGCCATCCAATAATGGCTGGGACTTCAGGTGCATGAAGCCTCAGTGCTAGATCGTTGTATTCAGTTGAAGGCAAAAGGGAGAGCAGTATGACGTGGGTAGTTTATCTTTCCGGCGAAATCCATACCGACTGGCGTGACCAGATCCGTACGGGCGCCGAAGCGGCCGGGCTGCCGGTTGAATTTGTGGCGCCGGTAACCGATCACGACGCCAGTGACGCCGCTGGCGATGTGCTGGGTGCGGAAGACAAGCCGTTCTGGCGGGATCATCAGTCGGCCAAGGTGAACGCGATCCGCACCAAGACTCAGATCGAGCACTGCGACATTGCCGTGATCCGCTTTGGTGACAAGTACAAACAGTGGAACGCGGCATTTGATGCCGGTTACTGCGCCGCCCTGGGCAAGCCCTATATCACGCTGCACGCGCCGGAGATTGTGCATCCGCTGAAGGAAGTGGACGCTTCGGCGATGGCCTGGGCCCAGTCACCGGAGCAGGTGGTGGAAGTCCTGAAATACGTCACTACGGCTCAGTGACGGGACAGGCCCGCTTTGCCGATGAACCTGTAAGCGGCGCCCCACCCAATTAATGAGGTCTGGCCATGCTGGCTTTGCTGGAATATCTGACGATTTCCTTTCTCGCGGTGTTCGTGATCGTCAATCCCTTGACCACCGCCTTTATCTTCATGGCCATGCTGCCCAAGGCCACGGAGGTGGAACGAAAAACCATCGCGCTGCGCTCCACGAAAGTGGCCACGGCCCTGTTGATTGGTTTTGCGCTGCTGGGAGGCATCATCTTCCAGCTTTTCGGCATCACGCTCGCCGCGTTTCGCATTGCCGGGGGCATCATCCTCTTCGGTATCGCCATGGGCATGATCCGCCAGGCCGGTACCCGCGAGCGCGATACCGCTGAAGACATCAAGGCGGATCACCCGAAGATCGCCGATGACATTTCCGTGATTCCCCTGGCGATTCCCTTCATGAGTGGCCCCGGTGCCATCGCCACGGTGATGATCCTGACCACCGAGGCGCCGACCATCTACCACATCGTGCTGGTATTTCTTGCCGTGTTTGCCTGCATGGCGACCTGCTATTACGCCATGCTGCACTCGAAGCTGATCGTTGATTATCTGGGTGACACCGGCAAGGACATACTGACCAAGATCTTCGGTCTGATCCTCGCCGTGCTGGCTGTGCAGTTCGTGGTCAATGGCACCAGCGAAGCGGTCACCGGCTACATGCTGGACCACCAGATGCTGGACGCCGGTGCGGTGCAGGATCCAAGACTGCCGAAATCGTCTGAGGAATGAGCCGGGTGCAGCGGCCGTTGGAGCCGGCTTCTGTTCATTCCGTGCTGTGTTCAGCGCAGCTGATGATGTGCTTTGTCCTTTCCATCAGCGCTTCCAGGGATTCGCTCTGGATGGTGTTTACATCAATGGGTGGGTGAATGACCACGGTGATGGTGCCGGGCTGGAAAACGACACTGCCGCGGCGCAGACACTGACGTGAGCCGATCACGGTCACCGGCAGTACAGGCAGCCCTGAGTTGCGGGCAGTGACGAAGGCTCCCCGCTTGAATGGGAGCATCCTGCCATCCGGGGAAATGCGGCCCTCGGGGAAAAACAGCACGCCGGTGCCCGGCGGCAGCTGCGCCACGCCTTTCTGAATGGTCTGCATGGCCTTCTTACCGTTCGAGCGGTCGATGAAGATGTTTCGTGAGGCTGCCAGCGCCTGACCGAACAGTGGGATTGCCCGCAGCTCTTTCTTGATCACCCAGCGATAGGGTACGCCCAGCGACGTCACGAGGGCTGGAACATCCAGCAGCGAGCGGTGGTTGCTGAGGATGACATAGCCCTGGCCGGGCTTTACGTTCTCCCGCCCCCTGATCTTCACGCGCACGAAGAACACGCGAAGCATCAGCCAGGCCCAGCTCTGCATGAGAAAGAACGCTACCCTGCCGGTGCGAGCCGCGAGTGCTGCCACCATGACTGGAAAAAACAGAATGAGCGAGAAGACGATCAGCCAGAATGCCAGCCAGATCACCTTGAAGGGCGCCAGGACTGCTTGCATGATTTCCCTCTAGGGTCTCAATGGCCTTACCGTATCAACAGGATGATGATGATAATCAGCAGCAGGGTGGTCGCGCCTATACCGGCACCTGCGGGCTGTTGATCAAGATCTGCGGTAAGTTGCCGGACTTCGGCATCGGTCAGGGCGCCAACCCGCTCGACAGCTTCATCGGGGTTCACCCCCAGTTGCTCCAACTCACTGCGGACGTCGTCACGCTGCAGCTCCTGTTCGAGCTTGTCCCGATCCAGGTCGGCGCTTTGCTGTTCTATGGCCTCATCGGTCCCGACCATTCCGGCAAAGGTGGCGGCCGGTGCGATACTGGCAAAGAGGATGGCGATGATCAGGAAGGTGCTTACGTTGCGGCAAATCGATGTGTTGAACGTCATCGGGGCATTCCTCAGGGAAGTTGGAAAATAACGGCAGCTGATCCTGCCCACACCCGCAACCATACAGGGATGGTGAGGATGACACTATTGCCTTCGCCCGCTGTGAATTTCATCAGAGCATATACTCCGGCACACCCTTATGCAGATACTGTACTCACAGCGCCCATTGAGCTGTCTGATACTCAACCCGGCGGGGAGTGATCCGTTGGGGAACCGGAGGTTCTTTCATGACCGAACTGGCTGTCGTGGCTTTCACCACCTTCTTCATCACTGTGGGGCCGGTGGATGTGGCCTTTGTCTATGCTGTGCTGTCCGCCGCAGCTTCTCAGACGGCGCGCCGCCGTATGGCGATCCGGGGTGTTGTCATCGCCACGCTTATCCTGCTGCCCTTCGCGTTATGGGGTGAGGACGCCCTGGCCTGGTTGGGCATTACCTTGCCGGCAATGCATACCGCCGGCGGTATCCTGCTGCTGCTGATCGGCATCGACATGGTTTTCGCCCGTGAATCCGGTGTCAGCGGCCCCACGCCGCGGGAGACCCGCGAAGCCCGGGGTCGGGAAGACCTCTCGGTCTTTCCTCTGGCCACGCCCCTTCTGGCGGGCCCGGGTGCCATGGGCGCGGCCATCCTGCTGATGGGGCGTGCCGGTGATGAGTGGGTGGCCCGTATCGTGGTGCTGGGCGCGTTGCTGGCGGTGATGGGCCTGGCTCTGATCTGTCTCCTGCTGGCCACGCGGATCCAGCATCTGCTGGGCGCCACCGGGGCTCATGTTCTTCAGCGTGTGCTTGGTGTGCTGCTCTGCGCCCTGGCGGTGCAGTTCATCTTCGACGGCATTGAGTCCAGCGTCCTCATGGAGGGCATTACCTGAACGCCCTTCGCCGGAAAGCCGCATACTGACCCAAAGATTTCAGGGCCTGTGCTCCTCGACTGAGCCGATGATGCGGCGCGTCCTTTCCATCAGCGCCTGTTCGGATTCAGCCTGAATCGTTTCCACATCGATGGGTGGGTGAATGACCACGGTGATTGTGCCGGGGCGCACAACGACGCTGCCTTTGGGAAGACACTCGCGGGAGCCGAGCACGGTTACCGGCAATACGGGCAGTTCTGAGTTGCGGGCGGTGATGAAGGCGCCACGCTTGAACGCAAGCATGCGGCCGTCCGGCGAGCGGGTGCCTTCGGGGAAGAACAGTACGCCGGTGCCCGGCGGCAGTTGCGCCACCCCTTCCTGAATACTGCGCATGGCCGTCTCCCCGTCCGAGCGGTCGATGAAGATATTGCGTGAGGCCGCCAGTGCATGACCGAACAGTGGAATGGCCCGCACCTCCTTTTTGATCACCCAGCGATAGGGTACTCCCAGCGACGTTACGAGCGCCGGAATATCCAGAAGCGAGCGGTGGTTGCTGAGAATCACATAACGCTGCCCGGGATCCACGTTCTCCCGCCCCTTCACCTCCACCCGCATGAAGGATACACGCAGCACCAGCCAGGCCCAGCTCTGCATGAGAAAGAACGCAGTTCTGCCGGTGCGGGCGGCGAGTGCCGCCGACATAATGGGGATGAAGAGAATGAGCGTGAAGACCACCACCCAGAATACCAGCCAGGCTACCTTCAGGGGTGCGAGGATCGCGTGCATGACGACTTTCTCCCTAAGGTCGTTTTGCGCTCAAGCTTAGCAGTCTCATCACCCTTCGTCCGCTGTTTCACCTTCCGGGTTTTTCATAGGTACAAAAGCGAGCGCCAGCAACTGGCGCGCGCTTTCGTTCAGCGGATTTGGTCAACACTCAGTGCTGACCAGCCCCAATGATGTTGCACAGCGCATCCAGCCCGTCCGTCAGTGCGGCGGGGCCTGGCTGGAGGATCAGCGGGGATTTGATTTCATGGAGGCGATTGTTGGCCACCGCCGGAATGGTGCTCCAGCCGAGTCTTTGCGCAACCTGCTCCGGACGGAATTTTCGTCCGCACCAGGAGCCGATGATGATGTCCGGCTGATGCTCGATCACTTCCTGCGGATCCTCAATGATCCGCTCCTTCGCCCCGGGTTCGGCGGCCCGTTCCGGGAAGATATCCTGACCGCCGGCGATACCGATCAGCTCCGACACCCAGCCGATGCCACTGATCATGGGGTCGCCCCATTCCTCGAAATAGACCCGGGGCCTGTATCCGCCGTTGTTGCGGGCTCGTACCGCTTCCACCCGCTGCTCCAGGCCCTCTGCGTAGGGTTCCGTGAGATGGGCAAGCCCCAGCATGCCGCCCAGGGTGCGGATCATGGAAAAGATGCCCGCGACAGTGCGGTGGTTGAAGATGTGCACGGCCACGCCAGCGCGCACCAGCTCGGCGGCGATGTCAGCCTGCATGTCGGAAAAGCCCAGCACCAGATCGGGTTCGAGTTCCAGAATCCGGCCAATCCTGGCAGAGGTGAACGCGGAGACTTTGGGCTTTTCCCGGCGAGCTTTTTCGGGCCGCACGGTGAAGCCGGAAATGCCGACAATGCGGTCCTCGGCGCCAATCGCGTAGAGAGTTTCAGTGGTCTCTTCGGTCAGGCAAACAATGCGCTTGGGATAACTCATGGGGCGAGTGTACAGGCTTCAGGAGCTGTTGGTACACGCTTGCGGTGCTGTTCACTGCGCTTGCTGGTGTGCCGGCCACTGGCGGAACAGTCGTCGTACTCTTAACCCTGAGTGCCTGAACAGCCGGGGCCTGCCCGAAACTGGCGCTTCGACCGGCGCAGGCGGCGCCGGATCTGTCCCAGAGGGCCCGGCGCTTTGGCATGGTGTCGCTCCCGGATTGTCTGGATGGCATTCCGGCAGGCCTCGTAGCCTTCCCGGAACAGGTCCCCGCTCTGATCCGGGTCGGTGCGCTCGTAATCGGCAAGGTCCAGTGGCAGCACGTAATCGGCCTCGGCCAGCTGGGTCCGGGTGTGGCTGTCGATGGCAATGTCGAAGGCGGTAACCAGTGCGTCGAACATTCCGCTTGGGGCACGTCTCCGGGTGCTGCCGTTGAGGTCCACACCCATCACAAAATCCACATCCCAGGCCTTGAGCGGTGAAATCGGTACGTTTTCCACCAGTCCGCCATCCACCAGCAGTTGCTCGCCGCACTCCACGGGGCTGTAGAGTCCTGGGACACAGGCGCTGATCATGGCGGCCCTGGCCACATCCCCCTGGTTGAGAATGACCCTGCTTCGTGATGTCAGGTCGGTGGCGATAAACGCCATGGGATAGGGTGCTTCCGAAAAATCCCGGTCACCAATATGATAGCGGACGAACTCTCCCATGGCGGTGTTGTTGATGATGCCGAAGCGTGACCAGCCGAAACTGGATACATGCCACCAGTCCAGCTCGGAGCAGGCATCACGAATGGCCTCGGGCGTATGCCCGAACGCGTAGAGCGACGCCATGATGGCGCCAATGCTTGTGCCTGTGATGTGCGTCGGGTGCAATCCGTGCTCACCAAGCGCTTTCAGAACGCCCAGGTGAGCGATACCGAAAACCGCGCCACCACCCAGGGCAAGTCCGAAGGTGGGTTCTCTGCGGGTGAAGGGGATTTCAAATCTGGCCATAGATGCTACTGATCCGTTTGATGAACGGGCTTCATTATCCACTCCGGGTCCGTGGCTTGTCACTGTGGCCCGCATCGGTGCGTGTGAGTGCGGTCTTCAGGCCTTGAGACTGATACCGCTCCCCGACGCCCCTGTGTCATATTGTCAGCGTTCAGCCGCAGTGTGCGCGGTATTGGAGTTTATCCCCCTTGGGAAGCCGGGCCCGGAAGTAAAGCCCTGGGCCAGATACAACAGGAGCCGATTATGAGAAAACCCCAGGTGATCTTTTTTGATGTGAATGAAACGCTCCTGGATCTGAGTCCGGTGAAGGAGACCGTGAGCGAGGCCCTGGGTGGGCGCCCGGAGCTGGTTGCGCTGTGGTTCACGACCACGCTCCAGTATTCGCTGGTGACGACGGTGGCCGAGCGCTTCCGGGATTTCGGTGGGATTGCGCTCGCCTGTCTGCAAATGGTGGCACGGAATCAGGGAATCGACCTTGATGAGGCACAGGCAAAGAAAGCCGTGGCACCGCTGCGCGCTCTGCCGCCTCACCCGGATGTGCTCCCGGCACTTGAGCGGCTTGGCGGGGCTGGTTATCGACTCTTTGCGCTGACCAATTCATCAGAGGACGCTGTTGCTGAGCAGCTGCACAGCGCCGGGCTGGAGGGACTGTTTGAGGCCGCTCTCAGTGTTGAATCGGTGGGTCTGTATAAACCGCACCCCGGAGTGTATCAGTGGGCTGCCCGCAGTGCGGGGGCGGAGATGGCAGAGTGTCTGATGGTTGCGGCCCATGGCTGGGATGTGGCCGGAGCCGCCTGGGCTGGCATGCAGTCCGCCTTTGTGGCGCGACCCGGCCAGCAGCCGTTCCCTCTGGGTCCGGATCGGGAACTCGACGTGGTCAGTTTCACCGAGTTGGCAGACCGGCTGGTGGCACTGTGATCAGGGTTGGGCGTGGTGGTCCAGGCTCCCGCCAGTGTCGCCGAACGCCTGCTCGTAAAGCTCCTGGAAACTGTCCTCGAAATACCGGACGACCCGATTGGGGGCATGCACCATATTGGCGTCGGCAATCAGACCGAACTGCACCGTTTCCGCGTAGCTGAGGATGCTCAGGCCCACGCCAAGGTGGCCGGACTGTGGCACCCAGAACAGTGGCTGGAGGATACGGGCGCCGGCGATGGTCAGCGGTGACTTTGGCCCCGGCACATTGGTCATGACCAGTGAGGACTTGTTGCTGAGGGTATCCAGGGCAAACTGCTCCAGCGCGACCGGGCCGTGACCAAGCAGCTCCAGCAGGCCGAAGGTCACCTTGGGCTGCGCGGCGCCTTTGACCTCCGTCAGTGCTTTTTTCACTCTGTGGAAACGCTTGATCGGGTCCGGTTCGGTCAGGGGCAGCTCCACCAACAGCAGCCCGAACTGGTTGCCCAGTGATTCAACGGGCTTGTCCCTGGGGCGGAGATTGAAGGGAATCGTGACATGAATGTCGCCCTTGATATAACGGTCCGCTTCGCTGAGATACCGCCTCAGGGCGCCGGCCACGCTGGCGACCAGCACATCGTTGACCGTTCCCTCCAGCTGGTGGGCCAGTGCCTTCACTGAAGCCAGTGCCAGCGGTTCCGCCCAGGCTACCCGTTTGCGTCCGCTCAGTTCCGCGTGCAGGCGTGTGTGCGGGTCTCGGGGCATCATACCCAGATGGACCAGCTCTTCGGCGATGTTCCGGCCTTCGTCCAGCCATTGACTGATCTGCTCCGGGTGGCGAGCAAGCTCCATCCCTTCCTCGACCAGTTCGTGACCCAGGTGAGCGCCCTGTTCGGCCAGTTCCCGGATGGAGTGGGTCAGCGACTCAAGCAGTCCCTGTTCGGAATGCGGTTTCTGGGACTGTTTTTTCTGCGGCCTCCAGCCCTCATCCGCCAGCGACATCAGCACCTGAACCAGGGCAAGACCATCCGCAATGCAGTGGTGCAGCCGAGTCACAATGGCTGCACCATCCTGGTAACCGTCAACGAGATGAACCTGCCAGAGCGGGTGGCGGAAATCCAGTGGCGTGCTGGCGAGATCCGCTACCAGCTCCTGCAGAGCCTGCTGATTGCCTGGCTCGGGCAGGGCGATGTGATGGAGGTGGTTGTCCAGGTGAAAGTGCGGGTCATCAACCCAGTAGGCCTTTCCATCCTGCTCCACAACCCGCTGTGAGAAGCGGTTGTAGCGCAGCAGGCGCCGTTCGAGCAGCTCGCGGAATGCCAGTACATCCACCTGGCGGTCCAGTACCAGCACGCAGGTGATCATCATGGCGTTGTTATCGCGCTCCATGTGCCACCAGGCGGTATCAACCGCACTCATTCTTTCAAGGCCATCAGTCATCGTTCGTCCCCGCTTTCCCTGTTTACTGGCACTGAGCCAGTTCCATAGATCCATTTAACCAGTGATTGGGCATCATGCAAGCAGTTGTTGATGGTCCTGTGCGGGCGTTCAATCAGCAGCGGGTCAACATCTACTGTCCTTTGGGCTTCATCTGTTCAAGCATCCGGCCCATGGCCTCGTGGATGGCGTTGACGGCTTTCAGCGGGCGGACCATGACCTTGAAGTCAGCGATCTGCTCCGCCTCGTTCCATTCAATCATATCCACGCCATTGATCAGGATGCCATCGATTTCAGTCTCGAATTCCAGCACGGCGTTACGCCCGTCGATGACCTCGCGCAGGTAGCGGAAGGTGCCGCTGGTATTGAGTGTCTGCATGGCGGCGGCGAGATAGAGTTTGGTGATGGGCCTGCCGTGCTGCGGTGTGTGTACAACGGGGGAGTGGAATACCACGTCCTCTGCAAGCAGCCTGTCGAGTGCGCCGACATCCTGCTCTTCAAGGATGCGGTGCCATTCCCTGATCACTGCGCTCATAGTCTGTCCTCCTCGGATGCTCTGTCTGTGTTCAGTTGTCCTGCTCTCACTGAACGGGTTGATGTACGCGCCGACCGGATTTGGGCAGTGGTTCAGCCAGGTCGCAGCGCAGCTCACCCCGCAGCGCGTCGTCGATTTCAATCTGGCGGTGCAGTCCACGCTGGAAATCCCGGCTGGTGCCGGCAATCACTGCGCAGTTGCGTCCTCTGCGGTCACACAACTCGATCAGCTGACCGTCGAATGAGGCCTGGCCGGTCACGCCCCGGTTGCGCGAGTCCTGTCTCAGAAGCTCGAATTCGTGTGTTTCACCCACAATGAGATCCAGCCCCAGGGGACGCGCGTCCCGCCAGTTACCGCCGCTTCTGAGTTCGGCCGCATCGAGTACGCACTGTACCCGTTCGCCAAACTGTGCTTCCCGTCGCCGCTGGATCAGTGCCTGCTCGGCCAGCCGCTCCTGTTCCGCGCGCAGGCGCTGCTGCTCGGCCCGCTGCCGGGCTGCCTCCAGGTTCAGCCGTTCCGCCCGCTCGCGGGCGTCCAGGCGTTGCTCGGCAGACAGCGCCTGCCACTCATCCTCACTCATTCCCATTGGATACTGGCTGGCACAGCCGGCGACCAGAACCATCAGAACGACCATTACACACACACGACCCATAACCAACGCAGTACTCCTCAGCAGCTGGGCGGCCAGAGCCGCATTTTCAGTCGTGCATTATAGAACAGCTTACGGCGAGGTATACTGTTGGCGTCAGATTGAGCGTCGGGCGATGGGATCCGGCGTATCACCGGGGAGAGTAAGCTGTTATGAGATCCTTTATGCGCCGCGGTTTCGGTGCGGTTTTACTGGTTGTGGCACCTTTGGCCACTGCGGATCAGGGCCAGACCGCCCTGGATCTGGCGCGCATTCTGGCGGGTCAGTCCGGTCCCATGGATCAGGAGACGCTGGATGAGCTTTTTAACACCGCGTTTACGGCCAATATGCGTGTCCCACCGGAGCATCTCGGCGTGGCCTTCTACGATAAGCGCAGTGGCGATGTGCTGGATCCTGCTGAGGTCCGGGCGCTGATGGGCCCGGTTCGCCAGGATGGAGCCCATGAGCTGCTGGACATGGTGGCTCCCTGGTTGCAGGCGCGGCTTCCGCTGGAGGTGGAGCAGCTGCAGCTGCTGATGGATGCGGCGTTTCTGGCCAGCATGCGCCAGCCCCCCAGCCATATAGACATTGAGTATTATGACCGCAGGACCGGACCAACAGGCCTTGGGGGAGGGGTGTCCGGCCGTGTTCCGGAGCCTGTCCCGGACAAAGCCGCATCGGCTGCGACGGAGCTTCCCTCCGAGCCTGCCAGCGTGCCTGCCGACAAAGCCGAGCTGCTGGCCAGAATGAAAACCATGGATTTCGGGGTGTCGGTGGAAGAGGTGGATCACCTGCTGTACCCGACGGTGATCTGGGGGCGGGATGATGAGGAGGTGGACGCTCTGCTCCGGGAATACGTGGAGGATGCGGCCCGCTTCGGGCTCACGCTGCATGGTACGGTGGGGGAACCCCATGTTGAGCATGAGGACGGTTGGATCATCACCTATGCCTTGAGCCATGCCAGCAGCGATGATGAGGTTCTGGTGAACGAATTGCGTACCTTCATGGAAGCCCTGGAGGCCGATTAGCGTGGTGTCAGACCAGACAAAGCCGCCTGAGCGTAATCTGTACCTGGACGCGTTGCGCGCCGGGGCGTTGCTCGTGGTGGTCATTGGGCATTGGGTTGCGACGCTGCCCAGGATAGACGCCGGCGTTGTGGTTGATGCCGAGCACATGCTCAGGGTCTGGGAGCCCGCCGGTTACATCACCTGGGTGGCTCAGGTGGTACCGCTGTTCGTGTTTGTCTCTGCGGCAGTGAGCGCGGACGGCGTGGCGCGGCGAATTGCGCAGAGGGAGGGCCAGCTGCACTGGTGGGCGGGCCGCGCCCTGGGCCTGGCCCGGCCCTCAGTGACTTACCTGTCGGTGCTTGGGGTTGTTGCGCTGGTTTCCGCCTATGTCAGTGGCCAGGTGGTGGCGCCCTTCAACCAGTCGCTGACGCTGCATCTGTGGTTTCTGGTGATGCTGCTGGGTGTGCAGGCGATGCTGCCGGTCTGCGTCGCAGCAGACCGGCGCTGGGGGCTGGGCGCCGTGGTGGGCCTGATTGCCATGGCAGCAGTGGTGGATCTGTTGCGTGCCATGCCGTCCTCGTTTCAGGAATTCGTCTTTCTGGGTGAGCAGGTGAGCGCCTCGTCTGGCGGTATTGGCTGGGTCAACGCCGTACTGGTCTGGTTGCTGCCCCAGCAGCTGGGTATTGCCTGGCAGCGCGGGCGCTTTCGCGGCGCCGGTATGGGCGTCGGTTTTCTGGCCCTTGGTGGACTCTGGCTGACCGGGGCTGTTGCCAGCGGCTACCCTGTGGGGATGGTTGGTCTGGATTACCACGGCCAGAGCAACATGCTGCCGCCGACTCTGGCGCTGATCGGTGTGATGTGGCTTCAGGTGGGTGCCGTACTGACCTTTGAGCGCCCGGGCCGATGGCTTCTGAACCGGCGCCGCTTCAGCGGCGCAGTGAAGATGATCAGTGCGCTGAGTCTGCCGCTTTACCTCTGGCATAAGCTGGCTGAGCTGCCAGCGGCCTGGCTGGGCGCCTACCTGAATCTGCCCATTGATGCCGGGGTGCCCGGGGAGCCCGGTTTCTGGGTGGGCCGGCTCTGGTGGCTGGCTTTCTGTGCGTTGATGGTGGTGCCCGTGATTGCAGCGGTGGCCGCATTTGAAATGCGCCGCACGCAGCACGTGAGCCAGACAGCCAGTTTCCGTGCAGCGCTGGCCGGCGGCATGGCGCTGCTGGCCGGACTTGGTGTGAGTCTGGCGATGGGTGCCCTGCCGGGTGCACTCATCGGGTTGATCGGTGTGGCCGCGGCCTCATGGCTTCTGCGCGCCCATCCGCAGCCGCAGATTCCGCGACGCGGTGGCAAAGCACTTCGCTGACCCATGGACACGCCGGCGTCAGGCGCCCACTATGGAGTGACATACTTCAGTGGATCCCTGCTTATGCGCGTTTTTGCCAATCCGGTCGGTGGTGGCTCGCTCTGGTTCGATAACCTCGCCACAGCCGAGGGCACGCCGGTCGCCTATGATCCCCAGGCGCGGGCCTTTCTGCCGATGCCGCCCTTCTGCGTCAACCGGGACGTCATCGACTGTAACTGGATTGCCCCCGAGGAAGGCGCCTTCTGCCGCTCCTGCGCCATGACGGCACTGGCGCCTGACCCCTCGATTGCCAACGCCATGCCCAACTGGGCCCAGACCGAGGCGGCCAAGCGCTGGGTGCTGGACAATCTGGGACGCTGGCACTGGTTCCGCCCCGAGGACCCCGGTGCACCGCCGGTGTTTCACATGCTCGCCGAGGGCCCCACGCCGGTGCCCATGGGGCATGTTCAGGGTGTGGTCACCATCAGTGTGGCGGAAGCGGATCCGGTGCTTCAGACCACACGTCGGGAGGCACTGGAAGAGCCCTACCGCACCATGATTGGCCACATGCGCCACGAAATCGCCCATATGCTTTGGTGGCGGCTGAGTCTGCGGGACGATTTCCTGGACGCTTTCCGTGCCATGTTCGGGGATGAGCGGATTGATTACCGGGCGTCGCTGCAGTACTACTTTGAGAATGGTCCGCCGGCGGAGTGGCGCCAGCACTATCTCACCACCTACGCCTCGGCCCATCCCCATGAGGACTGGGCGGAGACAGCGGCCCATCTGCTGCACCTGACCGACATCACGGACAGCTTTGTGGCCACGGCTCTGTCCTCCCCCCAGGTGCCCCATGCGGGCTGGGATCCCTATTCCGAACCGGATCCGGATCGGCTCATCCACACGGCTGCCTCAATCGCCACGGGCATTAACCATGTGAACCGCTCCATGGGGCTTTCCGATCTCTATCCCTTTGTGCTGTCCAGTCACGCCCGGCATAAACTGGCTTTCGTCCACAACTGGCTGCGTCGGGGCGCCCAGGGCATCTGAGGGCGTTGCTGTTCACGCCCTGTCTGTGCAATCCACACTGTCCGCCTGAAGCTCCATCGCATCCTTAAGGCGGCGCCTTCTGTCAGCGTTCAGGCTCATCGTCAGGTTTCCGGAGGTGAGCATGCAGGCAAAAACGTTTCGTCAACTCATGCGGTGGGTGCACATTGTGGCGGCCTCGGTTCTGGGCGTTTATATCTATTCCCCTCTGGGTGAGGTTGAACTGGCCCAGAGCCTGGTGCGCTTTGTCGTTTTTCCGCTGATCGGGCTGGCGGGCGTTGCGCTCTGGCAGCAGAAGTCCGTGCTCAGAATCATCGGGAGGGAATAGGTCATGAGCGTGTTCAGTGTGCGGGCTCTTGTGCTGGCAGCTATTGTTTCTTCTGCAGGCACTGGTGCCGTAGCTGGCGATCTGGAAGTGGTTGTTCAGGGGGCGCAGCCTGGTGAGGGTAAGGTGCGGGTCGGCGTTTTTGAGTCGGATGCGTTTCCGGACACGCCGCTGCGCGGCAGGGAAAAGCCTGCAGACGGACAGGGCAGGGTCAGGGTACATTTTACGGGTCTGGAGCCGGGTGAGTATGCCGTCTCCGCCTATCAGGATCGGAGCGGGAGCGGTGAGCTCGATACCAACTTTGTCGGTGCCCCGACTGAACCCTTTGGCTTCAGTCAGGGGGCGCAGAGCCGTTTTGGTCCACCGGATTTTGAAGAGGCTATGTTTTCCCTGAACGACTCATCCCGGCGTATTGAAGTCACCCTGGAGGAGTGAGAGGGAGGCTCGGTTGAGTGAGGCAGGACGACAATACCTGGGTCTGCAGGCTCTGAATGACTGGCAGCGTTTTGCGCTGACGCTGGTGTTCAACACCCTGATCGGCCTGGGGCTGACACTGGTGGGGTACGGCGGTGGCCTGGTCACCAATCTGCTGTTCTCGCAGGCGCTGGGGTTGAGCATCTTCTTCGCGGTGACACCGGCGCTTCGTCCCGGACTGTCGCCCGCTCGCAGGGGCATCCTGCTGGGTCTTGGGCTGGTTCTGGGAAGCGTGGTGGGCACGCTCGCGGCGCTCTTTCTGACCGGGCTCATGCCAGAGGATGGCCTCTTTTCCGGGATTTTTCTGCGCAATCTGCTGCTGGGTCTGGCTTTCGGGCTGATCGTAACCTATTTCTTTCTGACCCGGGAGTGGCTCAGGCAGGCGCGTAATGAGCTCCATCAAAGCGAACTGCGAGACCTGAGGGCCCAGAAGCTGCAGCTTGAGACGGAGCTGCGGTTGCTTCAGGCGCAGGTGGAGCCGCATTTTCTGTTCAACACTCTGGCCCACCTCATGAGCCTGATTGACAGTGATACGGCCCGGGCCCGGGAAATGCTCGGCCATCTGATCGATTACCTGCGTACCTCGCTGCAGCATTCACGCCAGCAGCGCACGGCACTGCGCCATGAGCTATCCGTTGTGCAGTCCTACCTCAGCATACTGCGCCTGCGTCTGGGGGATCGGCTGCGCTGTCATTTTGAGGTGCCAAAGGCGCTTGAGGAGCGGGAAGTTCCGCCCATGCTGCTCCAGCCGCTGGTGGAGAATGCCATCAAGCACGGCCTTGAACCCCGGGTGGGGGAGGGGAAGCTCTGGATCCGCGCCAGTGAGTCGGATGGTGCCTTTCATCTGAGCGTGACCGATGATGGCGCCGGTTTCGGTGCGGCCAATGCCGGGCTGGGCGAGGGCATCAGAAACCTGAGGGCGAGGCTGCGTGCTTTCTATGGGCACAGAGCAGCGCTTCAGTTGCAGGAACGCCCTGGCGGGGGTGTCCAGGCGGTCATTTCCATTGAAGGAGAACGGTGATGGAGTCTGTTGCTGCCTTGATTGCGGATGATGAGCCGGAGCTGATCCGTCATCTGGAGGCGTTACTGAGTCGTGAATGGCCTGAAATCGAAGTCGTCTCGCGTCCCACCGATGGGTATGACGCGCTGCAGGAGCTGGATCGCAGGCGTCCGGATGTGGCGTTTCTCGATATCCGCATGCCCGGACTGTCCGGCATGGCGGTGGCCGAGCGCATGAGTCACCAGTGCGCCGTGGTCTTCGTAACCGCTTACGATGAGTACGCTGTTGAGGCGTTTGAGCGTGAAGCCATTGATTACCTGCTGAAACCGGTTCAGCCCGAGCGCCTTGCCAGAACCGTTGAGCGAACCCGGTCGCGGCTTCAGACGCCCCCTCGGGATTGGCGCAGTCTGCTCAGCAGACTGGATGAGCAGCTGGCTCCCCGGCCCCGGTATCTTTCATGGCTGAGAGTACAGCTGGGCGAGCAGGTTCTGATCGTCCCGGTTGAGGAAGTGGTCTACTTTCAGGCCAGTGACAAGTACACAAGTGTGTTCACAAAGGAGCGTGAGTATCTGGTACGGATGCCAATCCGGGATCTGCTCGAACAGCTCGACCCGGAGCGATTCTGGCGGATTCATCGCGGCACGATCGTGAATATGGCACAGGTCGCTGCAGCGGAACGGGAATTTGCCGGCAGGATGCGGCTGAGGCTGCATGCGCGTGACGAGAAACTGCGGGTCAGTCGGCAGTACGCGTCGCTCTTCCGTCAGCTGTAAGGCGGTTACGGCTCCCGGGTTGGCTGTTTCGCCACGGCCAGCACCGAATCACGGGTCCCATGGTGTGACAGCACGGTGAATTCAGTCAGTTCAAGGCCGGCGGCATGGATCTGGGCCCGAAAGTCATCCTCGTAGGTCACCCGTCCGAAATCGATGCTGGTGGCCCGGCGCAGCAGCGGTTTGAGGGTTTCCATCACAGCAGAGCGTTTGCGCTGGATGGTCTGGGTAAAGAAGATTCGCCCATTGTCGCTGAGAAGCGCCATACAGTGGCGCAGTGCCCCTTCGGGATCGGGCAGCAGCATGAAGCTGGCGGAGAAGTACACCACCTCGTAAGGCCCGCCGCTGTGATCGTAGACGGACTCGTGGTGCACACTGCAGCGTGGCGTCAGTCCGGCGCTTTCCAGCTGTTGCCGGGCACGTTCAATGTAGTCGGCGTCGATATCAATTCCGGTGATCCGCAGGTCTTTTTCGACCAGGGCCGGGGTATTGGCCAGCAGTGCACCGGCGGTTCCAATGCCCACGTCCAGCAGCCGTGCCCGCTCAGGAACCCGGGACAGGACTTCGGCGTACCAGCGGCTGGTCAGTCTGAGGATCAGTGAGTCGTAGATCAGGCTTCTGAGCATGGCGCTACGCTAGCACATCAGGGCCTGGCTGTGGATGTGAAGACCTGCAGCTGGTCCCGGCCCGCGGCCTTGGCGAAGTACAGCGCGGCATCGGCGGCGTCGATGAGCTCATCCGGATCCAGCCCATGTTCCGGTCCGGTGGCCAGGCCTGCGGAGAAGCGTATCGCCAGTTCCTGCCCGCCCAGGGGGATGAACATGGGGCTGTGCTCATGGCGCCAGGCCTCGACCCGGGTGCGGGCGTCGTCCAATGACAGCCCCGGCATCATGATCAGAAACTCTTCCCCGCCCCAGCGGCAGATGACATCCTCATTGCGCATGCCCTGCAGCAATCGGCTGCTGAAGGTGACAAGGACCTGGTCCCCGATGGCATGACCGTACTCATCATTGAGGTGCTTGAAGTGGTCCACGTCCAGCATCATCAGGGTGACGGGGTAAACTTCCCGCCTGGCGCGATGCAGTTCCCGTTTCAGGCTTTCCATCAGGTAGCGCCGGTTGAACAGGTTGGTCAGCGGGTCGCGGATGGCGTCGTACTGCAACTGCTGTTGCAGTCTCTGTATCTCGCCCAGCTGGGCCTCCAGCGTTTCGTTACTGTGCCGGAGCATGGTTTCAGCTTCCCGGCGAGCGGTGATGTTTCTTGAGATGCCACATATGTAGCGGGCGTTGCCGATCGGACCGTTCAGTGGGGAAATCCGGGTATCGAAGATATTCAACGGAGGCTCGTGCAATCCCTCTGTGCTTTCCTCATATTCAATACTGTGGCCGCTTGAGAGCGCTTTCTGGTAGTTGTCGTGGATTCTCTGATAGACACTGGCGTCCTGTATGATCCGATCGAGATACTCCCCGGGTTGCGGTGGGTCACAGGTTGCGGCCATGAAATCCACCAGGGCCTGGTTGCAGTAGACAAGCCGGTACCGTTCCCCCTCCACCCGCAGCAGAAAGACGTGATCGGGCAGCGTATCCAGCATCCCCATCAGCAGTTGGGCATCGATCGTCTCAGCAGCAGTGATGTTCACAGTTCCGACGTCCGGCAGCATAGGAAGGTGGTGCTCTGCCTATACTATAATCCCAATTATTTGGATCAGCATCCTTATTGACGGAATAAACACTACTGTCAGAGTTGTGGCGGCATCGTCCGGCTGGACGATGCCGCCTGGCAGGCTTTGGGTGGCGGGCTGGGGCTCAGAACACCAGCGTTTCCGGGGCTTCGAGCTCAACCTCCCGGGTCTGGCCGCCAACGCGGATCCGGTGCGGCGTATGCTGGATGGTCTGGCTCTCAAACTCCTTCCGCACTCCGCTGCGGCCTGCGCCTTCTTCCCACTCGGCGGGGCGGACGGTGGTCGCCTTCAGCGTTACGCGTCTGACGCCGTCGCTGCCAAGCCTGCCTGAGAACACTTCCGTGCCATGGACGTTGTTGATGGTGACGTTGTCGCCGGGCTCACCCTTGAGCGTTACTGTCCAGAGCACATCAAAGGAGCTGAGCGTGCTGGTGCGCTGCCACCAGACGTCGTCGTAGCGCGCGCCGCCCTTGAGTTCCGGGTCGATCAGCTGGTGCCCCTCGCTTTCCCAGGCGCCACCGAAGACGATGCTGTGGTAGTTGTCGTGATCCCCCACGCGCTCGAGCACGGCATCGGCAATGATGTGTCGGTCGCCACGACCGTAACTGTCGCCGAAGCGCACATTGGCGACATTGGAGACCAGCTCGTTATTGAGGTAATAAGCAGGCCTGTGAGTGCCCTGGGTGCTGGTGACACCCTGCCCGACGATGGGCGTGACCTCGTCGGTCCGGTCGTCTTCCGCGATGAGATGCACGTAGTTGTCCTGGAACACCGTGTCCGTAATGGTCCTGTCGGTGAAGAACATGGTGCCGCGCATGATGCTGGCATCCCGGGCCCGACCCAGAATGACGTTATTCTGGTAGCGGAGATTGTCGCGCACCTGGCCACCGGAGCCGAAGTTGGTGATGCGCATGGCACTGGTGGTGTCGCGCTCCCCCCAGCTTTCCGAGTAGCGCCGGTCGTCCGTTGACACGCCCTGCATCTGCACCAGGTTGTCGGCGATCAGCAGGTCCTTGTGCGCCCAGCCAAAACCGATGGCATTGTAGCCGGTCAGGAACAGGCGGTTGTCGAGGGCTTCACCGGCCAGGGTATCCGGTCGGGACAGCGGCTGGATGGCAAAGGAATTCGTCGCCCAGCTGTCCACGTAAATTTCGTTGTTGCGCATCACACTGGCCTGCTCCAGGCCGTTCTGGCGTGTGCGGCGGATGCGGTTGTGGTTGAGCTCGAAGTCGTTGCCGGCTTCGGTGGAGCCACCGCTGATCCGCACGGGGCGTCCGCCACCGGCACCATGGCGGTCCAGAATTTCAAAGCCACGGTCGACCAGATCGTTGTGGTGCACGTGCAGTCGGCCCCGGGGGTAGTTAAAGCTCATCGCATAGACCTGGGCGCCATGGTAGCGCACCGACAGTCCCGCCACTTCAAGGTTGTGGGGCCGGTCAAAAAACAGCGCATGCAGGCCGTCCTGACTGGTGTCGGCCTTGTTGCCGACATGGCCTTCTTCCAGCTGACCGTTCAGAACCTGGACGTTCTCAAGCCCAACATGGTTGGACCAGACCCCTGTGGCTGCGGTGTTGGCACCCCCGCGACTGATGTTGTGCTGGGGTTCGTTGGCGTAAACCACGCGATGGCCGTTCAGGTCCAGGGTGATGCCCGGGGCATCAACGCGCACAGCGGTGCCGGGTGCCACCAGATCCTCGGTCAGCACGTAGGTGGCGCCTGGCTCATCCAGCACCAGAGGCTGGCTGATGGTGCCGCCTTCAAGCAGGGTGAGCCCGTCGCGGTCACGGGTGGTGAACTCGCGCACTTCGGAGCGCAGGGTCGTGCCGTCAGCCCCCCGGCCAACGAACTGGTAATGATAGGTGGTATCCGCTTCCAGGTCGGTCAGGTGGTGCAGTTGGTTGAAATAGTACCGGTCGCTCTCCGGGGTTGTGTGCTCCAGATCCTGCGCATCGCGTCCGTATGCGATGTGGCCGCGCACCGGTTGTGTGGTTTCAAAGGCCATGGCAGCGGAATTGAGTGAGTGGTGTTGCCACTCGCCGGATTCCGCAAACGTCAGAGACTCCCCGGTATAGCGTTCCATCAAAGGCTGGTTGGCCATGCCGAAATGGGTCAGGGCGAATTCATTGAAGACGCCGTAGAGCTCTTCAGGTGAGAAGTCCAGTTCCAGTTCTGTGCGGTCCAGTGCTGTAAATGCCTGATAGGCCGCCTCGCGGCGTTCGTCCGTGACTGACAGGGCCTCGCCCGACTCAGTGGGCTCTGAGGGCGTGGAGACATCGCCCGAATCATTGTCGCGAGCGTCTGACTGCTTCCCGGACTCCCCGGATTCTTCGGACTCTCCGGTTTCTCCGGACTCGGTTGTCGTGGAGGTTGAACCCTCTGTCCCTTCCTCTCCGTCCAGACAGCCGGTGAGTGAAAGGGTGGTAAGCAGGACCAGAATGAAGGCAGGGCGTGAATGCATGGCAGTCTCCGGGTAATAATTTGACGCTATTTTGCATTTTTGGTGAGGGTGCTGGAATGACTGGTTGCAAAATGCATCCAATGGTTACAGTTGGACAAAATGGGCTGGAGCGGGGTGAGTGTGTTGCTGCTAAGCTTGCTGGAATCTTCTGGCAGGCGCGCGTCATCCTATGTGGACAGAGCACCATCACTCGCACTCACTGCTGCACAGCACGCCCGCTGCGAGAATTCGCCGGGCCCATGATGAGCTCGGTGACGGGAGTGTCATCGTCAAGACGACAGTCCCGGAGGCGGGTTCCGAGGCTCTGGTTCTGTTCCGGCATGATTATGCCCTTGCCCGGGAGGCGCCTGCTCCCTGGCGTCTGCGCCCTTTGGAGTGGAGGGAAAAGGATGAGCAGACCCTGTCTGTGTTCGCCGACCCAACCGGGGACACTCTGCAACACTGGGCAGCCCAGTCCCATTGGCCGCTGACGCGCCGCCTGGAGATGGCCCTTGCATTGGTTGATGTGGTGGCCGGAATCCATTCAGAGGGCCTCATCCACCGGGACATCTGCCCGTCTGCGTTTCTCTGCAGTGATCAATGCGCCACTCCGGTGATCCTGGACTTTGCACTGGCAACCCAACTCAATCAGGAGACCGTCAGCCCGCTCAACCTGGCCACCCCCGTTGGCAATCCGGCCTATTGCGCTCCGGAACAGACGGGCCGTATGAACTTCAGCGCTGATGTGCGTGCCGACTATTACAGCCTGGGGGCCACGTTGTATTACCTGTTCACGGGGGTGCCTCCCTTTGCGCATGTCACGGTGCTGGAGCTGGTGCATGCGCATCTTGCGGTTGCGCCGCAGCCACCGGCGCAGCGCAGCCCCGGGATCCCAGCTGCGTTGAGTGATCTGATTCTGAAACTGTTGCAGAAGTCCCCTGGGGATCGCTATCAGGGCCTGGAGGGGTTGCGGCAGGACCTGGCACGGATTCACGGCGAATGGGTCAGCTCCGGTCAGGTGTCGGGGTTTGAGCTGGGCGGTTCGGATCACCCGCTACGGTTCCGGATACCATCAGGGCTCTACGGTCGTGAATCGGCTCAGCAGACCCTGATGGAGGCGGTGGACAGGGCCGCTGATGCTCAGGGACAGATCATTCTGGTTGAGGGGCCTGCAGGTATCGGCAAGACAGGACTGATCAATGCCCTGTATCCGTCGTTAACCAATCGCCAGGCGTATTCTGTCAGCGGCAAATTCGACCAGCTTCGCCGGGATCGACCCTATACGGCACTGATCGAGGCGCTGCAGCAGTTGATTCGCGATGTGCTCAGTGAACCCCATACAGAGCTGCAACTCTGGCGCGAGCGCCTGGAAGAGGCTCTGGGCAGCCATGCCGGTCTGCTGACGCCGCTGATTCCGGAGCTGACCTATGTTCTGGGTGAGTCCGAGGCGGTGGCGGAGCTGGAGCCGGAGGAGAATCGACGCATCTTCACGCGTGTGATGACCCGCCTGGTGCAGTGTTTCTGCAGTGAGCAGCGCCCGCTGGTGCTCTATCTCGATGATCTGCAGTGGGCCGATCGGGCATCGCTCGAGCTGCTGCGTGACATGACGGCTGAAATGGCCGATTACGGCTTTCTGCTGATCGGCGCGTTCCGTAGTGAGCAGAGCGATGGCGTGGATGGATTCACGGACTTTCTGAAGGCGCTGGAAGAAGGTCCCATGATGCTCAGCCAGATCAAGCTTGAGCCGCTTGATGAAACAGCCATCGCCAATCTGCTCAGCGATTGTTTCAGACGCCCTGAGGAAGCGGTGAAGGATCTGGCTCACGGGATCCGCAGCAAAACCGGTGGTGTCCCGTTTTTCATCCACCAGTTTCTGGACATGCTCAACCGGCGTGGCCTCATACAGGCTGAGGAAGATGGCTGGTTTCTGGATCCGGAGCTGCTGGAACAGTTGCCCGCAACGGACAACCAGGTCGCGTGGATGGCGCAACAACTGCAGCAGCTGGAGGATGGTTGTCTGAGACTGCTTCAGTGTGCGGCCTGTCTGGGTAACACCTTCAGTCCTGAGGCGTTGGCCCGGTTGGAGGGGCGATCGATAAGGGCCGTACTGGCTGACCTTCAATCGGCGCTGGACGCCGGACTGATCGCCATCCAGCGTAACCGCCAGGCCGCGCATGATCCGGAGGCGGACGATCCGGGTCAGGCCCTTCAGGGGCATTTCTCGCACGATCGCATTCAACAGGCCGCTTATAGCCTGTTCTCTGAGGAACAACGGCAGGATCTGCATGCGCGGATGGGGCGGATGCTGCTGATTGAGACACCGCAGACCGATCAGGAGCGGGATCCGTTCCATCTGGTCTATCACCTCAATCAGGGCGGTTTCAGCCATGGGAATGACAGGGAACTGAAACGCCGGATCGCTCTGCTCAATTACCGGGCCGGGCACCGTGCGCGCCTGTCGGCGGCACACAGTGCCAGCCTGGCGTTCTTCGAGGCCGGGATCCGGCATCTTGAGGCTGATGCCTGGAGCGAGGATTACGACGCGACGCTGTCACTGTACACCGGTGCCATGGAAGCCGCTTTTCTGAGCCATGAGTATGAGACCATGGAGGCCCTTGGCCAGGCCATTCTGAGGCATGTCCGTAAACCGCTGGATGCCCGGCAGGCCTACTGCATCTGGATACAGGCCTGCAACGTGCGCAATCAACTGGAGGAGGCCATCCGTGTGGCGCGGGAGTTTCTGGCCGCGCTGGGTGTCCGTTTCCCGGCGTACCCCAATAACGGGCATATTCTTCTGTCACTGACCCGGACTCAGTGGCAGCTGCGCCACCAGAGCGCTGAGAGCCTGCGCCGGTTACCTGAACTGGTTGAGCCACGCCGGCTGGCCATTATGGAGGTGTTGCACCGTGTGGGCTCCAGCGCCTATTTCGCGGCTCCCCGGCTGCACGCACTGCTGGTTCTGGAGATGGTGCGTCTGGCAGCCCGCCATGGCCATGCTCCGGCCTACACCGTGCCTTACGCCCCCTATGGCATCGTGCTCTGTGGTGTGCTCCATCAGTATGAGCGCGGCTATGAGCTGGGCCAGCTCAGCCTGGAGCTGGCAGAGCATCCAAGGGCCCGTCCGCTGAAGTGCCGCACCTGTGTTCTGGTTTATACCTTCATCTGGCACTGGACCCGCTATGCCGGGGAAAGCATTGCGCCACTGCGTGATGCCTACCACCAGGGGCTGGACTCCGGTGATCACGAGTACGCCGCCTATGCCGCCGTGATTGAGGTGATCACCAGTCTTTTCATCGGCCAGTGGCTCGATACAGTGGATCAGCTGGTGGCGCGTTATCGGGAACCGGTACACCGGCTCAGCCAAGGCACGGCGCTGAATTTCTACCGGGTGACGGCAAGCGCGGTACGTCAGCTCCGCAGTGAGCAGGATCAACCCTGGCGTCTCGATGCGGAGGATGCCACTGAGGAGCAGATGGCGCGGGAGTTTGGTGAGGATCGAACGGGGCTGTGCTGTCTGCGTACGGCCCAGATGGTGATGCGTTATCGTTTCGGGCGGCTGGAGGAGGCCGAGCAGCTCCTGTTGCAGGTGGAAACACTGGCCGATGCGGTGCGGGCCTCGCTGGTGTCGGCCGATCATCAGTGGTTTGGTGCGTTGATCCGTCTGGCCAGGGCCCGCAGTGGGCGCGGCAACCGGCGCCGGGGTCGCATGATTGCGCGCCATCGGCGGATGCTGCGCGGGTGGGCGCGGTCCGCGCCGACCAACTTCCGGCACAAGCATCGGTTGGTGGAGGCGGAATGGCACCGAAACCGCGGGGATGCTGCGCGTGCCATGCGCGATTATGAACAGGCCATTGCCGATGCCAGGGATCACGGTTTCATTCAGGACAAGGCACTGGCCCAGGAGCTGGCAGCGCAATTCTGTGCATCGCTCGGACTGGAGACGCAGGCCCGGTTTTTTGCCAGTGAGGCCTGCACACATTACGAGCAGTGGGGTGCGGCGGCGCTCGTGCGCTGGTTGCAACACAGCGGCCTGCCGGGGCGCCATTCGGGTCAGGCTCGAGTGACGGACTGGCAGACGCCGCAGATGGATCTGGCGGCCTTTCGCAGTGCACTGAAGGCGATCAGCCAGTCGCGTATCCACAGCACCATGATGGACGCAGTGATCCGTGGCGCCGTAACCTTTGCCGGTGCCCAGTCCGGGCATCTGCTGCTCAGCCGATCCGACGGGACTTTCTGCGTAGAAGCGCAGTGGCGTGTTGATGACCCCGCCCCTACCATTTTCCAGGCCATCCCGCTCGCTCGGGCCGGGCAGGTCAGTCAGGCCGTGGTGCATTATGTGAGCCGCACCCAGACGAATCTGGTCATTGACGATGCGCAGCAGCCTCTGCCGGTACTGCCCAGCCTGCACCGTGACCGGGATGTGCTGCAGCGGGGTGTTCGATCCGTTCTCTGCATGCCGTTGACCAGCGGCAGTGATGAGGCACAGGGGGTTGGGGCCATGGGCGTGCTGTACCTCGAAAACAATGCCACGGCCGGTGCCTTTACCGCCGAGCGGCTTGAGACACTTGAGATCATCTGCCTGGCGGCGGCCGGGCGACTGGAGCTGTCACGCCGGGCGGTCACTGATGGGCTCACCCGTCTTTACAATCACGAGTATTTCCAGAGCATTCTGGAAACGGAATTTCATCTTGCACAGAGGCGTGACCGGGATCTGTCGCTGATGATGCTGGACGTGGATCACTTCAAAGCCTTCAATGACAGGTGGGGCCATCAGTGCGGTGACGCCGTGTTGCAGAGCGTGGCCTCCGTGCTGCTCGACTCGCCCCGCAGATCGGACATTGTGGCGCGTTACGGTGGCGAGGAGTTTGCTGTAATCCTCCCGGAGACGTCGTTGGAACAGGGGCTGGAAGTGGCGGAGCGGATCCGCCGCCGCATTGCTGAAGCCCGGTTTGAGCACCATGGCACGGCGCATGAGGTCACGGTCAGTATCGGGGTTGCGACGCTGACCGATCGCGTCAGTGAGTGCAGTGATCTGATCACGGAGGCTGATCAGAACCTTTATCGGGCAAAGGGCAGGGGACGAAACTGTGTTATAGCGGAGGCCGGAGACTGAATCGGGGTTTCCATGACAACGCACAAGTGCCACCAGACTGCTGAAGAACTACCGGATGTGCGCGATGGCCTGACACGGACTGACCGGGTTGTGCTGTACGTGCTGCATGAGGCCCAGCGCGAACGGGATGGGCGCAATGTGCCCACGGCCATGCTCTACGGCCGGGTGCTTGAATACGTTAATATCAGCGAATCAGAGTTCCATAGCTGTCTTGATCGGCTGGGAGTGAGGGGGCAGTGAGAGGACGAGTGATTATAGCTGCGGCGCTGTTGCTGGGTGCGTGCGCCGCTGTCGCCCAACCGGTGACGCTGGCCGTGCCGCGCCTGGCGTCGCTTCTGGAGCCGGACGGTTCCGGTATCTATCAGCAGTTGATTGGCCGGGCCCTGGAGTCCATGGAGACGGAGATCGACCCGGGTGTCTACCCGTACCGGCGGGCTCTGCGTGCGTTTGAGAACGGTAAGACGGATTGTCTGGTCTCGCTGAGCGATATCCTCAAAGAGCGCCACGATGAGGCGAATCTGATCTACAGCTATCCGCTCGGGCGTTTTGCCTTCCATATTTTCACTCCGGATGATCGTCCGACTGTGACATCGGTTGAATGGCTTGAAGGGAGACGTGTCGGAGCAATCATGGGTCATGAGTTCTATCTGGATGAGGTCCTGGATGATCATGGGGAACTTGTCTGGGTGCGCAGTGAGGAACAGGCGGTTCGGATGCTGGAAAGGGGTCGTTTTGAAGCGCTCATTGCGGCCATACCGGACATTTACCCATTGCTCGATGGGCTCCGCTACGCTGGGGACCAACCGGTTCTGGAGGGTTATGATCGCGTGAACTGCCATGATACGCCCCGCAACCGGGAGTTCGTTGAATCGCTGTCGGAACAGCTCAAAGCGCTGAAGAAGGAAGGTGTCTATCAGGAGATTGCCGGCGAGCTCTATGTGCCGTTCTGATTCACCCCGGAGCATTGTCCCGACAGCCAAAGCGCCTTAATCTGAGGCCATTCCCCCATCCATTCGTGCCCATGGCAGGAGCCGAATATGCTTGAATCCGTTATTCGTCGTATCGACACCGACCTGGAAGAGGCCATCGAGCGCTGGTCCGATCTTCTGCGCATTCCCAGTGTGAGTACAGACCCGGTCTATCAGCCCTCGATGCGCGATGCCGCGCAATGGCTCTGCGAGCAGCTCGAGCCGCTGGGGTTTGAGGTCAGCATCCGGGAGACCGAAGGGCACCCGGTGGTGATCGGGCATCATCCCGGGCCGGGTGGCGACGCCACCCATGTGCTGTATTACGGCCACTACGATGTACAGCCGCCGGACCCGATGGAGGAATGGCACACGGGCCCCTTTGAGCCAACCCTGGTGGCGGGTCCCAATGGTCGGCAGATGGTGGCGCGGGGCGCCGTGGACGATAAGGGCCAGCTCATGATGTGGGTGGAGGCGCTGCGCGCCTGGCACGCCGAGCACGGCAGTCTGCCCGTGAAGGCGACCGTGCTGCTGGAAGGCGAGGAAGAGGTCGGAAGTCGCAATCTGCGTCCGGTGCTGGAGCGCTATAAGGAGGAGCTGGCAGCGGATGTCTGTGTGGTCAGTGATACCACAATGTGGGACATCGACACACCGGCGATCACCTACAGTCTGCGGGGGCTGCTTTACACCGAGCTGACCTGTCGAGGGCCGGGACATGACCTGCATTCGGGGTTCTACGGGGGTGCTGTGGAAAATCCCATCAACGCACTGACCCGCATTCTGGGTGCCCTGCACGATGAGCAGGGACGGGTCCGGGTGCCGGGCTTCTACGACGATGTGGTGGAGCCTTCCGAAGAAGAGCTGGCCGCCTGGCGCTCGCTGGACATGGACGAGCAGGGTTTTCTGGCCTCTGCGGGTGTGACCGTCAGCGGTGGGGGCGAAACCGACCGTACCCTGCTGGAGCGGCTCTGGTCCCGCCCCAGCTGCGACATCAACGGCATCATAGGTGGCTACACCGGCGCCGGGGCCAAGACTGTGATCCCGCATCAGGCCAGTGCCAAGGTCAGTTTCCGGCTGGTGGCCGATCAGGATCCGCAGCGCATCATTGAAGGCTTCCGGTCATTCATAAAGACGCACACGCCGCCGGGCTGCGAGGTGGAGATGGACGTGGGTTCCGGCGCCCCCGCCATCCGCATGGCCACCAGCTCGCCCTGGCTGCAGGCGGCCAGAAGGGCGCTGGCTGAGGTCTATGACAATGAGGCCGTTCTGATGGGAGCCGGCGGCTCCATTCCCATCGCCGCCTGGATGCGCGACATACTCGGCATTGATACGCTGCTCATGGGCTTCAGCCTGTCCGACGACGGCATGCACAGCCCCAATGAGAAATTCGAGGTAACCTGTTTCCAGCGCGGCACAAAAGCCCATGCTGCGTTACTGGAACAGCTCTCCGGAAAAGTCTGAAAAGGGATCAGCGGCGCTCCGGCGCTGTCTTCTCCTCAATGAAACGGCGGATGTGCTGCGTGACTTCCTGGGGGTGTGTCAGCGGCACCCAGTGGGTGGCGTCGATCTCTGAACGGTAGAGTCGTTCCACCCACTGATCCGTTGCCTGGTACAGCTGTGGCAGGAGATAGTGGTCCCGGCCCGGAATGATCAGCTGGACCGGGCAGTCCGCCCGCCGTGGCTGCGGACACCTGATGCGCTCACCCACATTGGCTCGATAGAGGTTCACGCCATGGACGCCGTCCCGGCGCTGGGTCGGGTTCTTCTCCGGAGTGGAAATGGCCTCAATGGTTTCCAGGTACCAGGGCCAGAGCCGGTCAAATCCCAGTTGCCATAACGATGGTGCCACCCAGGGCAGGTGGAAAAGGCCCACATACCAGGAGCTCAAGGCCTGGCGAACAACCGCAGTCCTGTCCGTCAGATTGCCGTCCCGCCAGGCCTGCTGCAGCCAGTGCCCGATATGATCCAGGCAGGGGCCGGAGATTGCGGTGAAGGACAGAATGCGCGCATTCAGCGGCGCCGTGCCGACCGCCTCCCAGCCCTGGATGCCGCCCCAGTCGTGCCCGACCAGGTGGAATGGGCGGCCGGGGATGAGATGATCCACCACGGCCTGCAGATCCCGCGCCAGCTGCTCCAGCCGGTAGGCGGATTCATTGGCGGGTGCGTCCGAGGCGCCGGCGCCGCGCACGTCATAGGTAATGACATGGAATGACTCGGCCAGTGCTTCAGCGACCCCATCCCAGATGCTCTGATTATCCGGGTAGCCGTGGATCAGAACCACCGGCGTATTGCTGCTCGAGCCCCGGGTACGGGCTTTGAGGTTCAGGCCTTCCCGGCCAATGGTCGTCAGGGTCATGCCATGCCTCCGTGAACGAATCGGAGTAACGTTACCATTGGCGGATGTAACGGTAAAGGCGCAGGTGACTCAGTGTGGCGGCAGATCCAGCAGGTAATGACTGGCGTTCAGCGCCTGCTCCAGGCGGTCCGCCAGTATTGCCAGGATGCCTTCGTGCTCTCCGGCCAGCCTCGTGATGCGGATGCTGAGGCCGGGATGACGCTGCTCGGCCTCGGCACAGATACCCGCAATATCGCCTTCCTCGCCGGCGTGGCGTCCGGGTGACAGGAACAGCATGGAAAGGATGACCTCGCCCGCACTGAAGCCGGGCTGATCAAGGAGGTTTTCCAGCAGGGGTTCGTTGAACCGGTACTCATCCCCCTCACGGCGTTCCATGGAGGCGGGGGTGACGCCTGCCACGTCCCCCTCCAGCAACGCCCCCAGCTGTCCGGCAAGCACATTGCGCACAGCCGTGACTTCGGGAATCGGGCTGCCGTGATCGACCAGTGCCACCCGGGGTCTGGAGCCGGGGCTGAGCTGTTCCAGGACACCATCGCGCAGAACCCGGGCCAGACGCAGATCCAGTGGTGCCTGCAGGTCCACCAGCGGCGAGGCGATTCGCACGTTGAGGCCCGGATACTGCGCCTGAACACTGGCGAGACGTTCCGGAAGATACCCGGTCAGCGCTTTGCTTGGACCGAAGAAAAACGGCAGGACAATGATCTCCCGGCTGCCCTGCTCAGCGTGGCGCTCCGCCGCAGGCCCGAGCGTGGAGGCGGGAATGCCATCAATGTCCTCGGGTGGGATCTTATTGGAGTGAAGCAGAGAGCGTGCCTCCACGGTCACCCCGGTGTGTTCCGTCAATCGGGCGGCAACACGTCGCAGGTTGCGTGTGGCAGCGGGGCGCAGGGAACCGTTATCGACCAGAAAAACCGAACGCATGAGGCCTCCGTGGCTGGGTTGATGGCATAGCGCCATTGCACATACGGAGCATACGGGTTGACTGATCAGCGGGAAAGCCACAAAAAAGCCCCGCGCGGGGCGGGGCTTTGGTGCGACCGGGAGTCAGTCGCGGCCGTAGATGGCCATGCGGGTGTTATCGACACTGAAGTTGCTGATGGCAACTGAGCCGATGCTTTCACCCCCGACGTTAACGGTCGGCATCCACATGTCGGCAGCAAAGGAGTTGATATCGATGCGCAGGGCATCACGATCCTCGTCCGACAGGGCACTGCCGGCTCCCATGCTGAGGTCCAGCTGAGCGGCTTCCGTCGCCAGACGCACGGAATCCACGTCCGGGAAGTAGGGCTCGTCCTGGAGCGTTTCCAGTGAGCCGGCATCCCCCATACGGAACCCTTCCAGGGAGATCGCTGCGACATCGAAATCCACATCCAGATTCTCGATGGCGAACTCGAGGCTCATATCCAGCGAGCCGGAGCCGCCGGTTTCGCCATCCAGATCCTCAACCCGTGCGAAGATGTCGAACTCGGTTACCCAGGTCCGCATATCGAGGTTGGAGATCATGGTGGCGGAACCCGCGTCACCCTGCAGTCCCATGGAGCCCATGGCAATGTGGGCATCCACCGGGGCGAAGTCCATGGGGCTGAGGCGGATGCGTGCATCGCCGCTGTCTTCCAGATCGATCAGCACGCGGAAATCGACGTTGCTGTCGGGTCCGTCGACAAAACCACCGATGCGGATGTCATTCATCAGAACGGACCCATTGGTGTCCTGTGAATACTCCACCTGGT
>LKMJ01000498.1_pt1 | contig 29952 bp, 20 predicted proteins | sample 643391 | NCBI WGS metagenome assembly LKMJ01 (sample SAMN04112250, study PRJNA286221) | soda lake metagenome | biome: soda lake; feature: Kulunda Steppe; material: water; isolation source: sample PL-Br10 brine of Picturesque Lake | place: Russia: Kulunda steppe | collected 2010-07 | reverse complement strand
CGAACAAGGAGACAAGGCCGACGACGGTGAGGAGTACGAGCACGAGCCGGTGACGAAAGAGATCGAAGTGTCAGATAACATCAAGCGGTTCCGTGAGTTGCTCGGCCGGCGGAAAGGCGCTGACCAGCAAATGATTTCGGCCGTCGCACCAGACGTCGATGCGAGGATGGCACTGCAAACGCCAACCAACGGGCTCGTGAACGTCTTCGACCAGTTCTGGCCGCGGTACCGGACGGACGAAGTGTTCAAGGTCACCGACTGGAAGTACACGCCGAGTGACCCCGACCGATTACCGGACGGGGAAACTGAGATTGACCTGAAGCAGGTCTTCAACTACCGCCTGTTCAACAACCGCGCACGATTCGTCCAGGATACCGACAGCATCCGGTTGCTGCTCGCTGACGATGCATCAGAGTCACCAGACGGTTGGTACGAATCGCGCGTCCGAAATGGTGCACAGATCCCGCTCGCGTACCTGTGGGCGGCCAGCGAGAAAATCACCGATGAGTGGGTCGAAGAAGCGCAAGAAAGTGAGGCGGACTTCATCATCAACCCGTACCGCTACCACGATGGCGAAGCGAAAGACACCGAAATCACGGACGAAGACGTGGAATCCATGATGAAGCGGATGTGCGAGTGCCTCCGGCACATCGAGCAAGGCATTCCGGAGAAATCGCTCATCCGCGTCCCGGACGAGGGTAGCAGCACAGGTGAGAATGACGACGAACCCAAGGACGGTGAGATTGCATGAGAATCCAAAAAGACCCGATTGACCTCTCCGAGTTGCGGGACCCGCCTGAGGAAGAAACGAGCCTCGCGGAGGCGTGCTTGGACTACCTGTCGATCGAACACATCGACCACATCACCGGGTTGGAATCGCACCTGTCGAAACACTACCAGCAACGCCTCCGGAGCGGTGAGTCGCTCGTCGTCGTCATCGAAAACGTCGAGGAAAGCGACGACGGCGCGCACTTCGAGATCACTGCTCGCATCGACTACTCGTCACTCCCGTACGACAACCCTGGACGTGTACTCGCCTCGCTACGACAGAAAGACGAACGGAACTCCGCAACCGGGTCGTTCCTGAAGGCAATTCCGGTAGACCGGCGGCTGAACCCCCAGGTCGATCCGGACTTGAACGGCCTCCGGAAATGTCCAGTGTTCACGCTGAAGAAACTCGACCTGAACGACGACATGGAAACCGGGACCGTCAAACTGGACGCGCTCATCCGGTACCAGTCCGGCGGTGAGTTCGTCTACCAGAACCGGCAAATCGAGTACGGCCCGGAAGACAAGCCGAACGTCATCAGCGAAGGCGACCCGTACATCCTCGACCCGGCTCCGGACGACTACACGGCTGAATCTGCATACCACGTTCTGAAACACCCCGACTACAACGGCATCAACCAGCTCCTGGAGGACTTCATCGCTGGAACCGCCGATAACACGTCGGGCACGTTTGACCCGGACCGCATCGAAGCGTTCCTAGAATGGATGAATCGTGACGACTCGGACCCGCACGGTCCGAATGAGAAGCAGGCCGAATTCATCCGTGACGTCAATCACGAACTCACTCTGCTGCAGGGGCCACCCGGGACCGGGAAGACAAGTGGAGCCTCCGCACCAGCGATTCTCGCTCGCCTGCTCGCCCACGATGAACCAGGACCGTGCCGAACGCTCGTCACCGGAGCCAGCAACAAAGCCATCGACGAGGTCATGGAAGACGTCACGGAGTTGCTTTCGCAGTATTCCGATCATCCGGCGACCGGAGACGAACTTGACGACGTGATGGTCGTCCGAGCGCAGCAACCACCGACCGATGTAGACGAAGACGACGAACCGTCGTGGGATATCGCCTACACCGCGTTCTACGGCGACGAAGTAGAAGAACAGTACATCGCCAAAGTGAAACAACGGTTGAAGAAGGGTCAGACGAGCTTCGGTGAGAGCGACCCACACATCATCGTATTCGCTACCGCACGCCGGACATGGCGCGTCGGGAAATCCGTCATTGATGATTTCGTGCTTGGACCGGACTCGGACGTGCAACCAGCCGGCACTGAGTATGAGCGCCGGGACTACGAGTTGTTCGACGTGATCGTCGCGGACGAAGCCTCGATGATGGACATGCCGACGTTCCTGTTGGCCGGGACGTTCTACGATCGTGGTGGAAACGTCCTACTGTCAGGCGATCACCGGCAACTTCCGCCGGTGCAGCAACACGACTGGAGCGATGAATTTAGCCCGTCGATCACGGAGCTCGCGCCGTTCCTGTCAGTGTTGAATTTCTGCCGGCTGCTGAACGGGGAAGAGTTGACCGTGCTGGACGATGACATCCAGGACCTCATCAACGTGACACCGGACGTGCCAGTCACCATTCCGCTGCACCAGTTAGAGAAGACGTACCGGTGTCACGAGCGCGTTGCTGATTTCCTTCGAGACTGGGTGTACTGGAAGCTCGATAACCTAGAGTACCGGTCGGGCGAAACGGACCTGCTTCCGCCGCCAGTGAAGTCGATCCCGCACGGAATGGAGATAGCGTTAGCGCCTGACCACCCGATGGTGGTCGTGACGTACAGCGACGAGTCGGACCAGCAGTCGAACATGCTGGAGGCCCAGATTGCGTCCGAGATCATCCAAGCGGTTGACCTCAACGAAGACGCCGGGATCGTGACACCGCACAACGCGCAGCGAGGGTTGCTTGAACGGACACTTCAGCAGAAATCCCAACAGGATCTCGAACGGACCGACATTGACACGGTTGAACGGTTCCAGGGCGGTGAGCGGGATTTGATTCTACTGAGTGGCACAGTCAGTGACCCGGACTACGTGGCGGCTGAAAGCGAGTTCCTGCTGAATCTGAATCGGTTGAACGTGGCGATGAGTCGGATGAAGAAGAAGCTCGTCGTGATTGCGAGTGAGGCGATCTTCGACCACATCCCGCTAGACGTCGATGAGTACAACCAAGCGTTGCTCTGGAAAGGACTCGCGGAGGAAGCCGGGTTGGCCGATGAGTCCGTGACGCCGGACTGGATGGGCCCAGTCACGGATTTCACCGGGCTCACTCCCTCACAGCTTGGCGATGACGTGAACGCCGACGCGACCGTGAAGGTCTACTTTGTTTAACCCGCTTGCGAATCTTCTTGTTCCATCGACACTGCTGATCGTGGGAGAAAGTGAGAATACACTACTGTTCTTGCAGTGTGTCCATTGTAATGGATTATCGATAATCGAGGCATTCCAGTAGATTTGAGGTGCAGCCTATCGATGAAGAAGAGCGTTTGAAGAATGGGATTACAACGAAGTATCCAGAATTCACTTCCACTACGGGGTGAGGTATTATAACCCTCCAACGCGAAGTGAGATTACACGCAACAGAACACACAGACAGGAATCTCCAACGTATCAGCGTGCACCGCGAAACCCGCACCAGCACGAGATTATTGCGCTGGAGCAACTGTCTGTGACCGGCTGTTCGACTCGCAACCAACCACCCAGCATCCACCAATCCCGCGATGCAAAGAAACCTTGACAGCCCCACTGACGACAGCCCCAAGTGCCGCATATTCGGTGCGGAACCACACAGCCACGTGTGGACTACCACCGAAACCGCGCCGCTGATTCGTTGGATTACACGCTGTTCCTCACCGCTCATTACTACCCCGACAACGCTGTATTCGGCAACTCTGCAAAACAACCGCCGAGTGACGCGTACGGGTAATAGGGCGGTGAATACGCGTCGTCATGCACGACTGTCACTGCCGATCGCGCGAACTCCTGGTGGAGCAAACCCTTCCACCATAGCACACCACCACCATGTCCGATAAACAAACCTCGTACAAACAGCAACTGCTCGACCTGCACCAACTGCTAGCACAGGTACGCTTCCACGCGATGGACGAAATCGGCCTCTCGGCCGAGATTTCGAACCTCAGCACGTACGCTGAGGTCGGAATCACATCGCTGGACCTAGACGCTGACATCGAAACGCAGCGCGATGCCATCCTCGCCCTTGCCGGGGATCTCGCTACGATGTTCGAACAGGCACAGATGGACGTGCCCGCTCGACCAAGCGAAAAAACCACCACTGCGGCCGTCACCGGGCCAACCGAGATGCAAACCTTCCACGACCTTGCCGAGGGGACTTCAGAAACCGTGGAAATCGAAGCCCAGCAAACGCCTGAACCAGCGAGTGCCAGCGTTGATGAGACCACAGAACCACCGAAAGTAATTGGTGGGTCCTATACCCGCGACGAAACCGAAGTACCCGAAGTTGAATTGTGCGACACCTCGCTACAGGACGATTGGGCGAGCGTCAAGGAACGCGAAGACCGGAAACCAGTCGAAACCTGGGGGTCCGAAGAGCCTGCAGAGGCCGGAGCCAACCCAGAGGTCGAGTTGTTCGTTGATGAAGAAGACGGTGTGACGCAGACGCAGCTTGCAGTTGACGTTGAAACGAAGGCTCAAGAAGACGAGCCAGTGAAGCCTGAAGAGGTGGGTGAGCAGATGACACTCCCCACCGCGTAACAGCGAAGGCCACCAGTTCGCCTGATTCTAGACAGTCTCTTTGCCCGCCAGGTGTTAAACAATTCAGCAGTGACAACGCGGCAAGTAGGAGAAGTGAATCGAATCATACCGCAATCCCGCGAACGCATATCCCAACGAGTTAAATCGGTTCACACCAAACACGAATACAGTCAATCAGAGTTACCTATGAGCAACAATTCTCACTCACTTGTCGATCAGTCGGGCGGCCAGGACCAGTGGTCCGCCTCTGACGAATCGGCTACTGAACAAGAAACAGAACCACAAACGGATGCGGAGTCAGTCGCTAACGAAAACACCAGCAATGACTCTACCCCTGATTGGGGGCGGCCTGATGACCGGAAAGAGGCTGAGCCCGATATTATCGATAATGACGTCGAAGCCGAGATGGCTAAGGCCGTGACGGAGCCGGATGCTCCCGATAGCAGCGAGTCCACCGAGTCCACCGAAGAGGAGCCGCCGGTTGAAGCTCTCCAAAAAGACGACGAGGAGTCTTACGTAGATCTTGATCTGGCTGTGATGCAGGTGAACTACACTACCGAATACATCCAGAATAGCGATCATCAACGCGCATGGATTCACCTCTTCTGCAGAACTCCTGAAGAAAACGAACTGGTCCAAGTCGATGTTTACGGCTTCTATCCCTACTTCTACGTGCCACCACAAGAAGCGAAAGAGATCAAGCAATCCTACCGCGACGAGATTTACGGCGTGGACACCCATGACGAACGCGGGAATCCCTTCGAGTCCATTCGTGGGCAGAAATTGCACCGTGTGAAAACGCACATTCCACGGACTGTAGGGCAGATCCGCGATGATTATGATCACTACGAAGCGGACGTGCTGTTCCCTGACCGGTTCATGATCGACAAGGGAATCGAAAGTGGTGTTCGCGTGCCTGCTCCCTCTGACTGGAAAGAAACCGGTCGGATCACTGTGGAAGCCGATGAAGTCGAAGCGGTTGATGTGTCAGCTGAACCTCGGATTCACAACGTTGACATCGAAGTCGAAGACCGGAATGGGTTCCCTGAGCCAGAGGATGCCGACGAGGAGGTTATCTGTATCACGGCTCATGACTCCGTTCGTGATGAGTACGTTGTCTGGTACTACGAAGGGGAAACGGTCGAAGAACCCGTTCCAACTGAGGTTAACGATTACGAGTTCATAGAAGAACACGAAACCGCTCCTGAAGTGGAGATTCGAACGTTCGATACGGAAGACCACATGCTGGCTGATTACGTTGGATACCTTGACCAGACAGAGCCAGATCTTCTCGTTGGTTGGAACGTAGACGAATTCGACGCAGAATATCTCATCAACCGGATGGAGAAGATCAATGACTTCTCTGACCGGGACCTGAATCCGGACCGGTTGTCTCGGATCAACGAAGTCTGGGGAGGTGGATGGCGTGGTCCGAACGTGAAAGGGCGTGTCGTGTTCGACCTGCTGGAAGCGTACAAACGAACGCAGTTCTCTGAGTTAGACTCCTACCGCCTCGACGCGATCGGTGAAATCGAACTTGACGTTGGGAAGGAAGTCTTCGATGGCGACATCGGTGACCTCTGGGAACACGATCCGGAGCAGCTCATCGAGTACAACTTGCGTGACGTCGAGATTTGCGTTGAGCTTGACCGACAGCAAGATATCATCGACTTCTGGGATGAAGTTCGACAGTTCGTCGGTTGTCGTCTCCAGGATGCTCCGATTCCGGGTGACGCTGTGGACATGTACGTCCTTCAGGAAGTTAATGGGAAGTTCGTGCTTCCATCGAAGGGAACTGTCGAAACTGGTGAAGAGTACGAAGGCGGTGCTGTCTTCGATCCGATGACAGGGATTGAAGAAAATGTGACAGTTCTGGACCTGAAGAGTCTCTATCCGATGTGCATGGTAACGATTAACGCATCGCCAGAGACCAAGGTCCTGAACCCCGAAGAGTTCGATGGGGAAACGTACGTAGCACCGAACGGCGTTCACTATCGGAAAGATCAGGATGGCATCATCCGGGACATGGTGAACGATCTGCTCGGTGAGCGTGAGAAGAAGAAAGAACTCCGCTCGAACTACGAACCAGGGGATGCTGAGTACGAACTATACGACCGACAGCAAGGAGCTGTCAAAGTTATTATGAATAGTTTGTACGGCGTTTCGGGGTGGGATCGCTTCCGGCTCTACGACAAGGACAACGCCGCTGCGGTCACTGCAACCGGTAGAGGCGTGATTGAGTTCACCGAAGAAGTTGTCGAACAACTCGGTTACGAAGTCGCCTACGGAGATACTGACAGCGTTATGATAAGTCTGGGCGACCTCGAAGATGCCGACGTCGAACTCAGCGACGAGATCAAAAAGAAAGGCCCAGACTGGTCCGAAGACGAACTCAAGAAACTCCAAGCCGGACTCAACCAATCCTTCAACGTTGAAGAACAAATCAACGAAGCGTACAACGATTACGCTCTCGACGAGCTCAACGCCGAAGAACACCGCTTCCAAATCGAATTCGAGAAACTCTACAAGCGATTCCTCCAAGCCGGAAAGAAAAAGAGGTACGGCGGACACATTGTCTGGAAAGAGGGTAAATTCGTTGACGACATCGACATCACTGGCTTCGAATACCAGCGATCGGACATCGCCGCAATCACCAAGGTGTCCCAGAAGAAGCTCATCGACATGCTCGTCACCGGCGAAGACCTCGATGAAGTCCGCAGCTACCTACATGACCTCATCGAAGATGTCCGTGCCGGCGAAGTCAGCATCGAAGAAATCGGCATCCCTAGTGGGATCGGCCAACCCCTCGACGAATACGAAACGGAAACTGCACACGTCCGGGGAGCGAAATACGCCAACCTACTACTAGGGACAAACCTCGGCCAGGCATCGAAACCAAAACGCCTCTACCTTGAACGCGTCCAGCCTGAATTCTACCGATACTGCCGAGACGAGATGGGCCTTGACCCACAAGAAAACCCGACCTACGCGCAATTCAAACGGAATCCGGACGTCATCTGCTTCATCCACGAAGGGCAGATCCCCGAAGAATTCGAGATTGACTGGGACAAGATGCTCGACAAAACCTTGAAAGGACCGCTCTCCCGCGTCCTGAAAGCCGTAGACATCACGTGGGAAGACGTCAAAAGCGGTCAAGAGCAAACCGGCTTAGAGAGCTTCATGTAACACTCCCTCAGAACACTCCTTCCACTAATGACACGCCAACGTACTCGTGAACAGTCATCGGAATCCCGTTCTCGGGCACCCGAAACTTCGACTGATACGCAAGCAGAGAAAACAACCAACACGTGCCCCGAGTGTGACGGCGTCGTCAAAGAAATCGATAATGAACGAGTCTGCACGGACTGCCAATTAGTTCTCACTGATCAACTCATCGATCACGGACCCGAGTGGCGGGAATTCACAGCCGAAGACCGTGGACAGAAACGACGAGTTGGACCAAAGCAAACACTCCGTCGACACGATTCTCTTTCCACATCGATTGATTGGCGAGACAAAGACGCAACCGGAAGTGCCCTCTCAGAAAAACGGAAACGCGTCTTCAATCGACTCCGAAAGTGGGATCAACGCTCGAAATTCAGCTCGGGTGATCGGACGCTAGCCGGTGGTCTCGGCGAAATTCAACGGATGGGGAGCGCCCTCAATATCTCTAAGGATGTTCAAGAAACAGCGTCTGCACTCTATCGTCGAGCACACGACAACGAACTCCTCACAGGACGATCAATTGAAGCGGTCGCTGCCGCGTCTCTGTACACCGCTACGCGGATGCACAACATCCCGCGACGTGTTGATGCCATCGTCACCGTTAGCCGCCTCAGCGACGAGCGACGCGTCTGGAGAGCTTACAAGGAACTCCAACGAGAGTTCGATCTTGGAATCGAACTCATCCATCCAACCGAATACGTCCCCCAGATTGTCGAAGAACTCGGAATCTACGATGACGAACTAAAGCACGAAGCACGGAAAACAACACAGACCATCGTTCAGGAAGCCCTCGACAATAACAAAGGGACAGGGGGGATGTCCCCGATCGTCCTCGTCGCAAGTGCCCTCTACGTGGCCGGTGGCACCTTACCGATTCGACTGACTCAGAAAATTGTCGCTGATACAGCTGGCGTCACGGAACCATCGATCCGGAAGCATTACCCAGACCTGGTCGAACAGTGCCCATCACTATCAGAACGAACCGTTAACGAGATCAAAACAGCCACGACCAAACACATCGAGACATCGCAGTTCAATCTAAGCGATCTCGCACGAGAATACTGCGATGAATGTGGAACTGCTGTTGATTCAAAAGCAGAGCTTGATGAGCACTGGGAGAGAGCCCACGCTCAATGTAAGTACTGCGGTGAAGTCTTCGATACGGAACAAGGACTTTCGATTCACAAAGGGCAACTCCACCCAGATGAGAAACTACGGGAAGATCATCCTGGTGAGTACGGTTGTGAACACTGCCCAAAAGCGTTCGAGACCTACAAAGGACTTCAACAGCACATCGCAGTCTCTCATCCAAGTATTAAGGAACAGCAACGCCAGCAAGAACGACAACATGGTGCTCACAACTGCCCATACTGTGATGCTGGCTTTAGCTCTGAACGCGGATTAGATATCCATAAAGGATTCAACCACCCTGAAGAGTTAGCCGCTGAGCCAGACACCCCATCACCTGATGAATCAGAAGGTGAGTACCCATGTGAGTACTGCCACCAAGCGTTCGAATCAGAAAAAGGCCGGAAAATCCACGTCTCAATTGTTCATCCGGAACAAGCCGCTTCTAATACGCCTGACCCAGAGGAACAGTACGATTTCGATTGCCCGTTCTGTGATCGAGCGTTCGAAACAAAACGTGGACGAGATATTCACGTCGGAACGAGACACCCCGTCGAGAAGCGCGAAACCGAACAAACAGGCGACCACGACTGCCCACATTGTGACGCTTGCTTTGAGTCTGAACGTGGGCTCTCCACACATATTGGGAAACAGCATCCGAAAACGCAAATCCCGGACGATGCAGTTGAGTGCCCGCAATGCGATGGGTGGTTCGATACGGAACGGGCGAAGAACATCCACATTGCCCATGCACACAGCAAAGACGAGTCAAACAACCAGTCTGTCGAGCACGAAACTAACGTAGCTGCGCCATGCCCATACTGTGATGCCGGGTTCGATACCGAAAAAGGCCGGAACATCCACATCGGGCAGTCACACCCAGGTAAGCCACTTCCAGATGAAACCAACGGTGAATTTGATTGTCCTGCGTGTGAACGAGCGTTCGACACAGAGCGTGGTGTTCGAATACATCTAGTCAAGACACACCCAGATGAGTTCGAAGCCGTAAAAAACAAAGAAGAGCGTGACGCTCTCGCTGAAGGAGAATACGATTGCCCGTACTGTTTCCGGGCATACGATTCTGAACACGCACTCTACACGCATGTCGGGCAAGAACATCCTGAGGACTTCGAAGCGTTCCAATTAGAACGGGATGAAGAAGCAACAACAGGTGAACACGAGTGTGACTACTGCCCGAAAGCGTTCGATAGTAAACGTGGACTCCGACAACACGAATCGTATGCGCATGCTGACGAAATCGATACAGTGGAAGAAACTGGCGAGCATGGTTGTCCAGTATGCGACCGTGCATTCGAAGGTGAACGTGGATTGTCCATCCACATAGGGAAACAGCATCCTGACTGGGATGATAACGAAACGGACAAACCGTACACCTGTCCACACTGTGGAGACGGGATGACGAGTGAAACCGGGTTACACGTCCATATCGGGCATAATCACCGGGATGAGAAGCTCGGTGCTGATGAACTCGTGTTCGAGGATATTCGAGTCTGCACAGTCTGCGACCGTGAATTCGACTCCTACAACGGGTTGGCCAAGCACATCGGCCTCAAACATCGAGAAGGGGTTATCACATCCGTCCGAGCGAAACGAATTACAACGTACGCAGATCAACTCGTCACCGCAGCAAATCGGTCTGCAGAGGTCACTGAACTAGTTGAATCATATCTTGAGCAGCGAGATGTACTACCGGAACCCGTCACGAATATCGTCGCTGCAGCTGTCCTTACTCGATTGGCGAGCGAGCAGACAGCATCCCCAATCACAATGAGCGGACTTGCAGACACCATCCCGATCTCCACGCCACGGCTACACGATATCTATAATGCATTTGAAAACGACTACACCCAGAGCATCAACAATACCAGTACAACTCCTCAGAAGAAAGGAGCCTCAGGGTGAGAACTATATGCGTATGGGCCAAACGAATCCATATCGGCGATGTGCTCCGTTCGATTAGGAGCAGTAAACACAGCGTTCCGAATCCATGACACGACGGCACCCTCCCGGCGAAGATATCTCGCTCTCTGATGGTCGGACTCGACCAGCGACACGACCAGAGAAGACTCCTTCTCAAGAACGGGTTGAGAACGAACCAGACTCCTTCATCAAAGGGATGCTTCGTCCGATCCGGAACACCTGGACAGAACTTTACGAACGATTGCCGTTCCATCCACTTATCGGGATTTCAGGTGTCTTCGCGTACTTTTTGGTGTTGGTAGTGTTCGCCATGTTCAGTGGTGTGCTCCGGGCATTCGGCCTTCTTTCACTCACAACTGGTGGGGTGATTCTCTATACAGTGTACCATCCGACAGGCAATATCGAGATAGAAACGCCGTTTCAAAAGTACGTGTACGCTGCCGGCGGCGCAGCGTTCATCCTCGTTGGCATCCAGTACCTGCTCCACGGGATTCTGTGGGGGTAACCACAAGAACCCGTTCCGTTCGGGCGTGACGTCATCCTCTGAGTAGAAGCGGGCCGAATACTGCAAGGACGAACACGCCAACGGTGCTGAAGGTGGTGACCGCGACGATTACTTTCGAAACAACTGGGGTCGGTATCTCCACATCGATGAATTCCGCAAGTAGACCAGCAACGCGTCCACCATCGAGGAACACGGCAGGGAGAACGTTGACGAATGCGAGGTTGATGTTGAAGAACCACGTCCAGAACAAGACGTTCGTAACTGCGCCAAGGGCTGCAACATCGCCCTGTTGTGGGAGTTCACCGCCAACTGCAGCGCCGAAGTACGTCATGAACGCGTCGATAGCGCTCCCAGTACCTGGGAGAAGGAACAACGCACTCGTGATGGCGAACACGATGAGGTTAGCGAACACACCGGCTGAGAGGATGCGTGCTCGACTACGAACGCCAGCGGTCTCGTATTCTTCCTCGTCCGGCATTACGTACGCGGCGATCGGGAACACGACGAGGAGAGCAATGCCGACTTCTTCGACTGTGACACCCTCAGCTCGCATAGCGACACCGTGGGCAAGTTCGTGCACGCCAGCAGCAATGAATAGTGCAATGAGGATGTACACCGTGGCTGATAACGGGAGGAATTCGTTGAGACCAGGAACCGCGAGTAGATTCATTGGTTCTTGTGCGGCCGTTGGTTCGGGTGGTGAACGTAGAACGGAAACAGCGATGGAAGCGAGCACACCAATCGCTACGATCATCGACAGAAGGAACACCGCAACACCAACGTCAGCGGTTCGTTGAGTGTGTTTCCAGTCGGCTAATTCGTCCATATAGTGAAGGCCGCGTTCAGTGCTGATGTAGACGGTTCCGTACCCCGCAGTTACTGCATCAGGGAGACGACGATTGAGTTTCTCTCGAATCATGGATTGCATCGGGTCGTATGTTCACGCAGTGCCTGCGCGTTGTCCTCCGACGTGTCGAGTGACAGTGGAGGCTTACCGAGGGTAGACTGTACCCGGTTAAAAACATCAACCTTCAGCAGAGCAGGCGCAGGCCTCCGGGTACCGTGCTGCCCCCTGACTCAGGATGGTGTGCTGTCGGCCCGTGAGACTCAGCCCTGGTTCAAGCGAAGCGTTTCCAGAACTGAACGAGCTCGTTCTTGTACTGTTCAATGTCTTCGACGACGTCGTACTCAGCTTGCTCGTCGTCGGAGAGGTAGTGCCGGACGCTGTTTCGACCTTTCCCTGCGTATCGCCGATCGGCTAAGACACGAACGCCGATATCGTCAGTGCCACGGATGACACGTCCGAGTGCTTGCCGGGTTTTCCGAACTGCTGGGACAGTGAGGCCGTAATCGAAGCCGATACCACCGAATTGGTCTTTGTAAGCCGCTTCGACGGCCTGTGTTTTTGGTGATCCGACGTTCTCGATGGGAACTCCGCAAACGATGCAGGCGAGGAGTTTGTCCCCGTCGAAGTCTACCCCTTCTGTGAGTGTCCCGCGGAGACTCGTTACGAGCACTTTCGGTTCACCGTTGATGAAGTACTCTTTCAGGCGTTGGGTTTCTTCTTCCCCGCTGGATTGATCCAGGAGGACTTCCTTGGAGACGTGTGGGTTCTGTTTGAGTAGTTCTGCTGCCCACCGGGCTTCCCGGTAGCTTGGCATGCAGACGAGCACGTTCCCAGGCGTTGTTCGAGCGAGTAACCGGATTGCTTGCGAGTATTGACGGCGGGTTTCTGTATCGTCAGTGATATCGCCCCGGTTCTCATACGTGAATTTCGGCAGGTCGAGCGTGAGTGACAGACGCTTCTCTTTTGGGAATTCCGCATTGTAGACCCGTTCTGTCACGAGTAAGTTATCCATCTGGGATTTGAAGTTCAACCCAGTGACTTCCCGGTAGACGTCGATTGGTTCGAGTGTGGCGCTCATCAGGATACCAGCTCCGAACTGGTCGAGGCGTCTCCCGATGACGCTTTGTGGCATGACGCTGTGAATCTCGACATTCGCGTTGAAGTAGCCTTGCCACCCGTTGCTCGGGTACGGATCATCGACTTTTGACAGAGTGATCTCACGGAAGTACCGTGTGTGACCGCACCTGAACCACTCGTCGAGGAGTTGCGTGACCTCACTGATGCTGTAATTGGTGTCGCCGTCTTCGGACCCAGCGGTAAGCACATCTTCGACAGCGTCAGCGATTGTTGTCAGGTACGACCAGGCTTCCTCAGACATGTCCTGTTTTTGCGCCCACTTGGTGAACGAGTCAGGTTCCGGTGTCTCAGGATCACGAAGTGGGATTTCGATGCGTGGACCTAAGCTCCCGAGGTCATTTTGCCAGCCGGCGTGATTGTTGTTGAGGAATTGTTTGATGAATCCGTCGAACGTGTTTTGAATGCGTCGGAGTAACCAGTACGTCTCTTTCAACACGCCTGGTGAGACACCGCTTTCACCGAGTTTCTCCGTGGCGACACTCGTCGGTGGAGTTCGCGTGCGAATCCGGTCGTCGTTGATACGGTCGTTCGCTACTGCATTGTAGACCGCGCCGACTTCACTCGCTGCTTGCCCGAACCCGTACAGGGGAACGCTCGTTGAGAGGATTCCACGGACACGTGGTTCGAGCATGTGCGCCTCATCACACACCAGTAGGGTTGTCTCGTCGATGATGTGCTGAGTGATCTGTAGTGTGTTCTTGTCGAAGGCGTGGTAGTAGTTTGCAACGACGACTTCGGCGTCACGGCATAGTGAGGCCATCGCTGAGTGCGGACAAACACCTTTCTGTACAGCTTGCTTGACGATTTGGTCCGGGTGAAGGATGCAGTCAGGCGCGTGTCCGAACGTGAACAGTGGGTCGTCGTGTTCCTTGTAGTTCGAGTAAAACGGGCAGTACTCCAGGTCACGGGCCCGAGGTAACGCGTTCGCGTACGGGGATTGAGCACCGGCGCAGGTCCACTGCTCGGTTTCAGTTCGACTGATTGCACTTCGAGCAAGTTCAACCCCATCATGCCCGTCGGACATGATCTTCGAAGTTTGGTCGCGGAGGCGACGACATTCCCTGGCGACGTTCCCTTCGTTGATTCCAGCTTCTTCTTCCCGGGCGTACGGGCAGAGGTCAGTTTTCCCAACGAGCGTGACGGCTTTCGCTGCAGGAACATCTTCTGGGAGGTTGCTGTTGATGATCTGTAGATCGCTTTCGAACTGTCGAAGTTGCTGTTTCACCGATGTGAGCACCATAACCCGCTCGAATTTCGTTGTTGGATCTCGAACGAGATGGATTCCAGCAGTGAGCGCGATCATTGTTTTACCTGTTCCACACCCGCCTTCCATCACTGTGAATCCGTTAGATAGGGACGTCTGTATGATGTCCTCGATAGCGACCGCTTGGTGATCGTACGGTTCTGGATGCCCAAAGATTTCCTCCCAGTCTGGAGCTCGAACGTTATCTGGTCGGAGGAGTTGGGCGGACCGGTCGTTGTACGTCGCATCGCAGTCCGGGTCAGAACATTCGTGATAGGCGAAAACGTACTCTTTGTCAGTCTCAGAGTCGTCGCGCGGTTGCTGAGAACGCGGGATGAAATCCGTATTCCCGCATTCCTCGCACACGTCCGGCGCAGGCGGGGTGCTTCCGGGACGACGCTCTAAGGGGGAACTGCCAGTCATCTACTACTGAATCTGTAGAGTCGTCCGGGCAAAAAACATCGGACACACCGAACGCCTGGTGAACTCCCTCGATTTATGCTAGTCTTAACAACGATATTTTCGTTACCGACTGACAACGCCCAGGTGAACGGTAATGTTTATACGAGGGTCTACGCTACTATGACGTGTGGTTGAACGAGTCACGCCCGGCGGGTTACATGCCCTTCCCCAGTGGAGAGGCAGATACACATGAGTGAACTGTCCCAAACGACACTCGGCAACACTGAAGCCAATCGCGTCCACGAGACGTACGTGACTGCGCTCCAGCACAACAACGCCGAAATCCCAGCAGACGCATGGTGTGTGAGTGTCGTCAACATCAAAATGTACGGCATCGACGCCGTGACGGACGTGGACATGGAGTGTCTCGCCCCGCCGAGGGAGTTGTTTGATGAATTCCGTGATACCCGCGATGACCTCGAATCCGACGGATTAGACCGGACAGACGCGCATAACGCAGCGTGGGACGATGTGAACTTCGAATCACGGTACCGCACGTATCTTGAGACGGAATGGGACGACGACTCCTCCGTTCGAGATGCGTGCGATCGCATCCTCACGAAACTCGATGATCAACCAGTCGCCGTTGTCTGCTACGAAGGTGCAGACAAGCACTGTCATCGACATATCCTGCAAGACTTCTTGACTGAGAAACACACAACCATCACTTCCAATGAACCATGAGCAGTAGTGAATCACAGACCGACACCAGCACCGACCACGAAACAGACGGTGAACCAGAACGTACGTACAAGATCGAAAAAACATCGCAAGGAAAGCACTACATCGAAGTCCCGCACATCCACATGTCGGCCGCCGGCTTGGAAGAAGGGGATACGGTCGGGATCAAACCGATCAACTTCAACGGGAAATTCGCGCTGTCACTCAACACTGACTCCAGTATCGGGCTTAGCCGGAGTCTCCGGAAATCCCGGAACAAACGACCGGAAAGTCTGCTCACCATCCCGAAACGCATCGCCACTGCAGCTCAACTTACCGACGACGAAATCAACTACCACAGCGATAACGGCCGTATCGTTGCAATCCTCGATCACACCCCGCTCATTACCGGGCAGATAGACGTGTATAACGTAACGGAAGTCATGATGTCGCGGTGGAAGTCTGGCATCTATGCCTACCAGATCCCCGAAGACATCTACGAGAAGGTACAGCCGGGTGAGAACGTCTGGTTCTGGTACGATGTGCTGGCCGGTGGGTTCGTGTTCGTCCTGGAGGTTGACGAAGAGAAAGCACCGGATGGTGCAATTGAGTTGAACGTGCAGTTCACAGAGAAGGCGCAGTCGGACTACCTTGTTCATCTCCCGAAGCAAATCTGCGACGGGTTAGAGCTTAGCGGCGAGTTCATGAAGTGGGCGCACGACGGTGAGCGCATCATGGGCATGCTCCAGTGAAGGCGTCTTCTGCGGTGCGTGCATCCTTGTGAATCGCCTCGGGGTCAAGCCCCGGGGCATTCACCTCGACAGCCTGTAAATGGTCGGATTTCGGGGGGAGATTTATATATAAGATTCTCGTAGGGTTCTTTAAGAGATGGCCGACCATCCCTCGACGTGGGAGCGAACCGCTGCTGATGACATCCTGGACTACGCCATGGGTCTCGGACTCCTGGCAACGTTCGGCATCACAGCTGCGCTACTCGTCTCCGGCTTCCCAGTCATCCCGACGATCCTCGGTATGAGCATCATCGGAGGCCTGTGGGTATTCACCATCACCCCGCACCTCGTAGCCTACTGGGTCGGCACCAGCGTCGATGCACTCCTCGGCATCGAACGTGAACCCGAACAGCCACTCCACGTCACCCAAAACGACGTCAACCCGACGTCTACTGACCCTGCAGACACGCAGAACGAACACCGCGCTTGACGGTTCCACCGGAACCACGCAGGCATCGACACCTGTTTCTCTCTCATTCCCGCGTTCCCCGATCGCTCATCACCGTAGCACACCACCCGGTCAAAGAACACCACCGGCGACATCTAAGGTTTATAACATTCTACGCCTTACGACGGTTCAATCGCCCTGCCAACCGGTTGTATCTGCAATCGGTTCGCAGGCGGGGACCACCCATGTCACGCCCAGATGACCCCACAGACACCACTCGTTACACGCGATACAGTGCAAACGTGCAAGGAATCATCCGCACTGTAGACGCGTACGTGACCGACCTTCCAAACCAACCAGAAGACGTCGTCGAGATCCAAGTCCTCGGGCCAGACGCTACGGGATTCATTGTTCTCCGACCGACCGGGCTCTTCACAGACCCAGCAAATATGGAAGTTGTCCTCACGTACGGCTACGAAACGCATGATGGAATCCAGTGCCTCAACACACTTTCTCCATCACCCATCGCAACGGTCCTCGCTACAATGGACGAGTACATTTCCCAGTACTGGGATCAGTTCACCGGGTTCCGCGTTGATATCGCAGCTCGATACACACACGAACTTCGAACCCCGATTGAACAAGAGCACACCACCAGTCCGACACCGACCGAGTAACGGTACACTCGACGCTCAACAAACACTGTTCACTGGCGGGCCCGGCGTGCAGAGATTTATGCGAACGCGACGATGAATATACAGTACGAGCAATGCGTGATCTCCCGACAATCCATCCTCGAAAGGGGACTGGGTCCAAGTACTCTACTCGGATTAAGCAAGCGCTTCTCGGCGGCCACCGATTCGATACTGACACGCTCGTCGAGACGTTCCCTGAGTACCTCGATCACGACATGGATATCGAGATCGTCAATCGGGAGAACGTTCTCTCGTCCAGTTACCAGGTTGAGAACACGTACTTCGTGAAAGTCGTCACGTCCCGGCATCTGAAAGCTCACGGATTCCTCACCTGGTGGCGGAACATGGTCTTCAAAATGAGTCGTCTCCCAGCTCCATTCGCCTCTTTCGACACCGTTGAGGAGATGGTCGCGTACGAGTACGAAGCCGCGACCGCAACCCATGATGCTGGTGGCGCGATCGCTAAACCGTACGCGTACAGCACACTCGAAGGTAACTCAGACACAGCGGCAATCCTCTACGACTACGTCCCGAACGTCGGGAAAGTCGAAGAAGAGGAGAAATCGTTGAAAGCGTTCGAGCACACCGTGCTCACGATGCGACGAATGCATAACGCGGGGTACACCCATACGAGCCTCCCGTACCACGTTGTTCAATCTGTGCCAACTGGTGAACCATACGTGACAGACCCGATTGGACGGACACACGATTCTGACCGCGCGATGTTAATCGGAATCGGGTTCGATATCTCCACGCTCTTAGCTCGCTACACGCCATACGTTGGGACACTCCCTGCGTTGAACACCCTCGGTGAACACTACAGCGACGTTGAGCTCGTCGCAGCATTCAAAACTGCGACCCCAATCCAAGTGACGGTACCGGGGACACCACCGTGGGTGATTAGTCACCTCAAATCCTCAATCAACGAGTATGCTGACGCCGACGCTGTCGACACGTACCTGAGGATCGTTGGTGAAGAATACGACACTGCACCAAGTTCACCAGTGGTGGAAGAAGAAGATCAGCAATCACCATACTCTACGAGTGAGTTCATTCAGGCGGTCATGGATTCTGGCCCAGATGAAGACCCTGCTTCCCAACGTCGAACATACGGTGACCCGTTATCGGACAAGGGAGATGACGAAATCCGTCTGGGTGAAGTGAATACCGATCCAACGATGACTGACCCAGAGGCTGACTCGGTCGTTGACTCTCACGGAGACCCCATGGTCGAAACGAACAGCCTCAAATCCCCACGTGATCCTGGACCTACTGATTACACTGAAGGGTTAACGTGGGAGGCGGAAGGAACGTCCACACTCCCAGGAGAAGTTACAGAATCCGCCACAGAAGACGAGCCCGTGGATTCTGACAGCCCAGCCCCTGATGATACCGGTTCGAGTGGTGTGGTTGCGTGGTTGAAGTCACTGTTCACCTTCTCTAACGCTTCCAGTGACATCGAACCTGAGCAAGACACATCTGACGAACCGCGACGGCTCCCGGAAGAGTAGTGCGAAGTGACACCGGTGTTCTGGAGTCGCTATAGGCAAGCAGTTTCCACAGGCCAGTTAGCCTGCTCGTCAATAAGGTAGCGCGAGGCACACTGCCTCGCGTCACTCCGGGCATCACCCGGTAAAGGTGACCGTAGGCGGGTGGGACGCAAGCGTCTCGGGCGATATCCATACACTCATGTTACCGGCTTCATAATGTGAGTGTGAACAACCTGCAACGAAATCTCCAAAATCAAACCATGTCTACCCACTCGGACCCTCACGACACTCAAACCGATCCAGACCCTGGACCCCAGACTGGGAATCCAGCGGACGACAACACGACCACCACTACCAACAGCGACATGCAGCCCGACAACGACAACTCGACCAACAGCGCCCCCAGTTACCGGCGCGTTGGCCGCGTCGAGCCTACTGAAGACGTTGTGAACGCCCTCGGTGAACTCGCCGACGAGTTCATCCTCGCCGACCCTCCGGAGACCGTCGGTGGGAACATCAACGACTTCGACGCCGTCCGGGCGTGCCTCGCTGAAGCCGTCGAGTACTTCCACCAGAACCTACCCGACGATGCCCGACAACACCTCCACGAAAAGTGGGGTATCCAGGACTCGATGATCAACGCGCGGAAAATCGGGTACGTAGACGACACGAACGACGTGATCGACCACTTGGTATCCAAGGGGTTCGACAAGCTCACCATCACTCGCGCTGGCCTCGGTACCGAACCAGTAATCAAACACCTCTTCGAGTGCGGTGGCGTGAGCTCCGAAAACGCCGAGTTCGTCCCCGACGATCGGCGAAGCGACGAGGTGGACAACGACTGCACCCACACCGTAGATGAGACAATCGAAACGCTCGTTCGCGCCCAGCTTCAGGGGCTCATCCAGCCAGAAGAAATCGACCTGGAAGCGGTCGCCGCGCACCTCGAAGCTAACCGCGGGATGACCCTCTGGAACTGGTGGAACAACCGCATCACGTTCCCATACCGTGACTCCAACGGCGACTTCTGTTATCTCATCGTTCGAGCAACCGACGGCACTGACGATATCATCTACAACAACGGCATTACCGACCGGACTGATGAGAAGTGCACGCCCGTCAGCGACACTCGCCTCGGAGCCAATCTCTTAGCGAACGATATCCTACCAAGCGACGACCTCACCGACTACCTCGTCCTGCCGTTCGCAGACGCGCCGTTCAAAACACCCGATGAAGACGACGTCCAAGATGACGTCGATCAGATCGTCCAGCTGCTCATCCAGCACACCAACGACACAGCCAACGTTACCGATGAGCAGTTGCTCGAAGTCGGTCTCGTTCATGACCCGGCTGCAACGAAAAACATAGAATCACAGGATACCGCACGTATCCACCTCCTCGATGTCCAGGGCGATGATGAGTACGAAGCCGACTTCCTGCTCACACCAGCGGCAACTGGGATAGAACCCGGAGCGAACGTCACGTTCGTCAACCACACATCATGGGACGCTGAAATGCAGGTCGCCGCCACTCCTGATGGAGTCTGGTGGGACGGTGGAGCCTTCGACGAAATAGACGCTCTGGACTGCACCGAACGAGGTATGTACCGGTACGAAGTCCACGTCAACGGGAACACGCTCAACGGCATCATCGTCTGCTTCGAGGACGTCTACACGGAACGTCGGAACTACCAGGTCGAGCAATGGGTCAGCGACGAACCTGAATTCGGCGTAGACATGGCGAAGTACATCAAGCAGACCATCGACCGCGTCTGGATCAACCATGACGCCATCGTTGAGCCTATCTTCGGGTGTGAAACCGTCCACGCCGGGAAGCCACTCATCGTGACCGAAGGCGTCACGGACGCGATCGTCGCTCATCAGAACAACTTCCCGTGCGTCGCGCCGGCGACGACGAACTTCAAGCAGCACCACTACGACAAGATTTGCGACGTTGCTGAAGACGTCTCCACCGTGTTCATCGTCAACGACAACGAAGTGAACAACGCTGGTGTGAACGGTGCGTTACGCACCGCGAAGGTCATCGAGAACGACGGCCACGACGTCCTCATCGGTGAGCTGCCACGCCCGGCGGACAAGGATAAAATCGATGTTGCAGACTACCTGAAGAACAATACACGCGATGCGTTCATCAAGGACGTTCTGCAAGCCGGAATCCCACCGGGAGAACACGAGTTGTTCGATCCGGAACGGCACGACCCCGCGTTCAGAACCGGTGTGGATACTGATGACAGCGACTACGACGGAGACTACTCCACAGATAGTGACTTCAACGCGGACGATTTCGACGCATCGAACGCGAGCGCACTGTACTCACTCTCATTAGAGGACGTGATTAACTTCGACGCATTGGATATTGGTGGTGGGAGTGGAAGAACGATTTACCGCGGTGAACACCCCATCCAACACCACGGTAGCAGTACCGGGTACTTCGTCATCCGGAATCACGGTGAGTTCATCAGTGCAAAAGACTACAAAATCGAAAGTGAAGACGGTGCGTTCACCTACAACGCATTGACCTGGCTCGCATGCGCTGCAGAGTGTGATTGCGATCCACGTGAACACTGCGACTGCACGCGAACCCCGACACGGCCGATGGGATCGCTCTCGAACAGTGAAGTCTGGTGGGCGTGGAAGCACGCCAAGGCCGCCGACCACATCCCGTTCCCGGACGACGATCCGGTCCCGGTGAAGGCGATTTGGTTCCTGGCCGAACATCACGACGTGATCCCGGAGAAGTACATCCCGGATTCGTTCGATGACGAACAGCGCCTCCCGCCAGCGAAGTACAACGAGGTGCTGGAGATCATCGAAGCCGAGTACGACCTCGACCCGGGGCGTACCCCACTCCGAACGAGTGAAGAGTAACGGGCCCGTCAATGCAGACGGATGCCTGACTCCACGTCACCCAATCCCGGTTCCGATTCCGATTCCGATTCCGGGCCCGGGAACCCACAGTGTCCGATCTGCGAGGAGTTACTGACATCACGGCACTGCAAGTACATCTGCCCGCAACACGGTGTCATCTACGACTGCTCGGACACCTTCTGGACATCATAACCCCCTCGCAGACCCCGGTACTCAAGACACTACCCGTTAAACCCGCAAGTATCTCAGCCTGGTGCCGCGAACAGGTGGGTACACGCACACAGTCACCCCTCGCTCACACTCCGATGTCACCGTAACACTTCCCAGATCCAGACAACACAGTCACTATGACCGATTCACTCAACCCTGACCAACGCGTTCTCGTGCTGGTTGGCTGCGGTGCAGCCAAACAGTTCGACGACGAGATCACCGACTGCGAATCACGACTCGAATCGCAGCTCCCCGACACCGCGACCGGCGCGTTAAACGCGTTCCGCGATGTTAACTTCGGTACCGTCGATACCGACACTGCTGTCAACGCGTTCCTCTCCCGACTCGCTGACCGCGACGTAGATGCTGACACCAGAGATCGTGTCGAAGCGATTGCGCGCGAACTCGCTGACTACCGAACGCGGGAAGTCCCAGCCAAGGATCTGTACACGTCCACGTATTTCCGGTTGAAGCGTGAATTCGCTGAGTTGTACGGTGACGACTGGCTCATCGTTTCTGCAGAACACCAAGTACTCGATCCGAGCGAAGAAATCACAACGTACGATAAGTCGCTGACGCATATGACCGCTGACGAGCGGAGTGCCTGGGGGAACGAAGCCTCTGACCAGCTTCGAAACATCGACTGGACCGCATACGACGTGGTCGTGCTGCTTCTCGGGCAGAAGTACATCGAGCCGATTGAACCAACACTGGAGACGTTCCCTGTGAAACTCGCGTACCCGTTCGACCACACCGAAGGTAACGGCGAGCAGAACGGCTGGTTGAAAACACGGATTCAGGAAGCCAAAACCGCTGCCCCTGATGAACCGGTTACGCTGTCACTCGGCCCGATCAAGGACCCTGACCACAGTCAAGTGAGTCTCACCAACTTCGACGCGTAACCCGCACGACCGGCACCGCTCAACCGTTGCGCCCAGTGGGCGCTGCTATGCAGTTCACGTTACAAACGCGACGTGGGTGTCCAGCAGTCCAGAAAGAGGACTGACGACTGCTGGTGTCCCGTCACTCAGCACACCAACCAATCCATTCCCCTGTAGGAGATTCCCCAATACTCATGCCAGACGCTTCACAATCATACGTCACGAATCCCGCTCGCACAGACACCGAACAAACTAACTCGCCAGGCGACACCGCAACCTCGTCAGGTGAAACGCACGCAGACGCGAGCGCTAAACCAACCATGTCCGACCCGACATCCGTAACCATCATTGGAGGCCCACCGAACCTGTTTCGCCGCTGCGCTCCCGAAGACCGGTCGGACCTGGACGGCGAATACGACCCTGACGCGTACTTCCTGACCGGCACGACCGAAACGTACACTGGCGCACAACAACTGCGCTACGAGCTCCCAGGGAATCCGCCCGTCTTGTACCCCGGGAACGCACACTCTGGGAAGGCCGAACACCTCACCGTCAACGGCATCGATATCGTCGTCTGCACGAAGGCTGCAGACCTCAGCGACATCGCTACGTACGAGCAGAACGGCACGCTCAACACCGACACTGAAACGATCATCCTGAGCAACCTCCTCTCCGTCGAGCTCAAGATGGATCAATTAACAGCCGAAATGCGCGGCCTTGACGCGTACAAAGCCGAACTGCAACCGGAACGACTCTCCGGGTCGTACACGCACATCTCCGGTGCAATCAACGCCGGGTACTGCCGGGAATGGGATGGCCTGTTAGTCCGAGGCGCTGGCATGGGTGATGGGAACTCTGGAAGCAACTTCCTCTCGCTCACCATCACTGCAGACGGGATCGTCATGGACGAAACAATCGACGCCTCCAAACTCGGATTGAAAGCTATCGAAGGTGTTGGACCGAAGACGGCTGAGCGACTCAAAGAAAACGGGTACAATTCGACGGACGCAATCGCCACCGCTGACCCGGAAGAACTCCAAGAAGTCAAGGGATTCGGTGAGAAGAAAACTGCGCAGGTGACACGATCGGCGACTGCGATTTCTGACGGGAGAGTCATCACGACATCGGACACGCCGGTTCCCGGGTCGAACCCGGTGTTCATCGACATCGAAACAGACGGGTTGAACCCAACGGCCGTGTGGCTGATTGGCGTGAAAGACGGCATCGATGGGAACTACATGTCGTTCATCGAAACCGATCCGGAAGACGCTGGGAAAGCGGTCGAGAGCTTCATGATGTGGTTCTCGGCGAACGCCTCTCACCGAACAGTGATGGCGTGGAACGGGTGGAACTTCGATTTCCCCGTTATCCGGAAGCACATCCAGACGCACTGTCCGCAGTACCTCGATGACTGGAAACGAGCGTCGAAGCGTGACCCGCTGCGCTGGGCGCGTGACCTGAACAACGCCATCCTGCCAGGGCGAACGAACAAGCTTGAACACGTCGCAGAAGCACTCGGATGGGACGGTCACCAAACGGGACTGTCCGGGGCGGAAGTCGCCCGTCGCTTCCGAGCATGGATGGAGAACCCGTGCGAGGAGAACGAGTTAGACTGGGAACGGCACAAGCAGTACTGTGAGGACGACGTTGAAGCGTTGGAGCACATCTACCTGGCGCTTCAAGACGCGAATCGCCTCGCGTCAACCGACACCGAACCATCCATCGACGTCGAAGAAGAGACCTCACAGGGAAGCCTGTTCGAGTCGTACTAACCAGAACCAACCCAACCCAACACGAGTTACAGTAACCCATGCACGTTCAAGGAGGACAACGCGGATCGAAACTCGCCACGCCAGGAGATATCGTTCACGAAGGGAACGGCGTTCACGAATACGAAGTCGTCTCCGCCAGCTTCCATCACGTCGTTCTTCGGCACAAAGCAACCGGCGAAGAAGGGCAGTACACGAAACTCGAATTCAATGAAATGTTCGAGTACTGACCAAGCACACCAGATCGTTACCAATGAGGAATCTAAATCCACGCCGGCCATCAATGGACATCCTTGGACGATGCCCAGAGTGCGGCTGTGAAACACTAGACGCAGTCCCTCACAGAGACAGGCGGAAACACCCGCCGCCAAAAGTCGTCTGTTCAGACTGCGGATATACCGATCGACGACCACGAGACTACTGCCTTCGCCTAATTCACGAACTCCGCCAACAAACCAAGTAAACCATGACCGAAAACGAAACAACCGATTCAGAAACACGGTGGGAAGACACCGGTGACATCTGTTCAACGTGTGACTCCAACGGACCGCACCTCATCGTTGATGGGGAACTCCTCTACTGTGGGCGGTGCAACACACTCATGGAAGAACTCACCGACTGACCTCCAAAACCACCTTCACGCACAGCACACCACCTTACCGTGGGAACACGACAACACCCCGCACCCGTCCAACTCGAAAGGACACCAGGGGTAGTGGATTGCGTACACCTTTGGTGCCGCATCTACACAGTTCACATAACAAATGGTTCCCGCAGCCTGTCGGGGTAAGTTCGTAACTGCACCCGACAGTGGCACCCCGGACACCCCGGGGCGAATCTCTCTCACGACCAGTTCGCACTCACTCGTCGATCACGAACACGATTACTAACACACCCATGTCCCAAGCAACTCAACCTGAAACGGTATCGCCAAACGACCTCGAACAGAGGTACCCCGATTACTTCGGGCAGATTGAACACTCCCTAACCCTCCCCAGCAAGGACGCTGACAGTGTCCCGACTAAGAATGTTCTCCCGGGACAGATCGCGGAAAACTTCCCGCACAACCTGTTCACGCACCAGGCCGAAGCACTTGATGCGCTCGGTGACGGTGAGAACGTCTGTGTCGCCACTTCGACGTCGTCGGGGAAGACGATGGTGTACGCGCTTCAGATCGCCCGGAATAAACTGGAGAATCCAGATGCGAAGGCGATGCTCATCTACCCGACGAAAGCGCTATCGCGTGACCAGGAGTACGCCCTGAACAACCTGTATCAGGATCTCGGTATCGACATGTCCGTTCAGGTGTACGACGGTGACACGCCTGGTGACCGGAGGAAGCGCATCCGGAACAACGCTGACATCATCATCACGAACTTCAGCGGTGTGAATACCTACCTGAACCAGCACCCGCTGTGGAACGCATTCTACGAAAACGTCGAGCTCATCGCTATCGACGAATCCCACTCATACACCGGGATTCATGGGATGCACGTTGCGTGGACGATGCGGCGACTTCGCCGTGTCATGAACTACTACGAATCGGACCCGCAGTTCGTGATGACGTCCGCAACGATTGGGAACCCGGCTGAGCACTCGAAGAAGCTCACCGGTGTGGACGTCAAGGTCGTGGATAACGACGGCTCTCCACAGGGAGAACGCGACATCGTGTTCTGGCGACCGCCAGTCCAAGCCCCTGATGGCGAGGATGGAGGCGCGGTGACCCAGCGTCCAGCTGACCAGGAGGCGAGCGAGATTCTCGCGCACCTCACCCATGAAAATCAGCAGACGTTGATGTTCACGCGATCGCGGAAGCAGACCGAACTCAACGCGGAACGAGCTCGGAACGCTGTTCGTGACCACCCAGGCCGTGCAACGCCGTCAATCGAATCATACAATGCCGGGCACGGTAAGCAGACGCGGCGCGGCGTCGAAAATCAACTGAAAGACGGGGATATTGACGGTGTGATCACAACGAACGCGTTGGAACTGGGTATCGACATCGGGTCGGTCGATGCGACTGTCCTTGCCGGGTACCCTGGGACGCGGCAGTCGTTCTGGCAGCAACTCGGCCGCGCCGGGCGTGGAACATCCTCTGCGCTCGGTGTGCTGGTTGCCCAGCACGACTCCATCGATCAGTACATCCTGAACAACCCTGACTACCTGCTGAGCGACGACAACATCGAGAACGCAGTGATCGACCTGGAGAATAACTTCGTGTTCGCCCGGCACCTCCTGTGCGCATCGCAGGAACTGCCGCTGACACGCGAGGACTCCAAATGGTTCGATCCATACCGGATGGAAGCCGCAGTGAACATGTGGAAAGACGCCGGGATGATGGTCGGAACCCTTGAAGGCGGTGTTCAGTACGAAGGACCTCGCCGGCCGCAGCAGACCATCTCGATGTACGCGACGAGCGATGACCAGTTCGAAATCCGGTGCGAAGGTGATGACCTCGACATGGAACCCATCGACAAGCAACGCGCCTACCGTGACTTCCACGAGGGCGCGATCGTGCTGAACAAGGGACAACAGTACGAAGTCAAAGAGTTGAACGAGGATACGCCACGACCATACGTGAAGGTCGAACCGGTGAACGTGTCGTACTACACGCAGTCGATGTCGGAGACGACCATCGAGAACCTTCGGTCGCAGGAGTCGCGTGAACTCACCGACCGACTCACCCTGCACTGGGGGAAAGGCACGGTGAACATCGAGTACAACGGGTACAAGAAGAAGGACATTAGTTCCAACAAGGCTGACCCGATGGTGTACCCGACGAATCTCCCGGCGATTGAGATGGAAACGCAACTGACGTGGGTGGAAATCGATGAGACGGTCGTTGAAGAGCTTCGCGGTGAGTTCGAGGATACACCAGGCATGTCCGATAAAGAAGCCGCTCTCGGCGGCCTGCACGCCGTAGAACACGGCCTGATCTCTCTCGCCCCGCTTGAACTCCGGATGGACAAGCAGGACCTCGGAGGACTCTCCCAACTCCACCACGAAGAGTTAGACTGGAACGGAGCGTTCTTCGTCTACGATGGCGTGAGCGGCGGCGTCGGATTCGCTCGTGCAATCTACAAGAACTTCGACTCCATCCTGGAACGCACGGAGACGATGATCGAGGAGTGTGACTGTCATGGCGTCGAAGGCTGCCCGGCCTGCGTGATGGAACACTCCTGTGGAAGCGGGAACGAACCGCTTCACACCGACGCAGCCCTCGCAACGATCAAACGCATCACCAACTAACACACCTGACGACTACGGATCGCCGTCGTGGTGATCCAAGCATTCAACTACCCATCCTCCGATTAGCAGATACTCGTAATCATGAGTGAAACCAACACTAACACTTCGACGACAGAACCGGCATTCCGAACACGCGCTGAACGCCTCACCTACGAGACCGGGCACCCAGAAACCGTGACTAGTGTGATTGAGACGTGCGAGCGAACGTACCGTGACGATCTCGCTACAGATATCAGGCACCTCATCAATGAATTATCCGTAAGTCAATACGGGCTCACCAATGATTGGCTCAACATGCCCAATCGTTCCGGGGAAGAAGCCTACGCGTTGATGATGGCGTTCCGAGCCGGATTGGCTCTCGGCGCAACGACCGAAACACCAGATCAACTCGAATCAACCACAGTGGATGAACAAGGGGTGACCATCGATGAGTGAGCAGATTACAGTCGATGGGGTTGCGGGTGAACGTGCAGTCCGCTACAATCAAGACGCGGATGACACGTACGTCGACATTGAGATTAGTGGGAAGGAAGCCGTGGACGTGATCAACGCGTTGGAACATCTGCTCAACATGGTGGAAACCGGGCAGTTCCAAACTGATCTACCGATCCGTGGAACGCTGAATCTTGCCCGGGGAGGTATTCACTTCCCTAACGACTGCAACGTGATGGTGACCTCGAATGCTGAAGCCCGTGTGTTGTTACACGCGCTGTTGAAGTATGACCCGGAAGAGGTGGATTTGACCGGGCAACTTCAGGAAGACGTCTTGCGCACGATGGAAAAAGTCCCGATTGCGTTCGATACGGCTGGCTTGGAGAAACTCGTTGCTGGGCATCGCTGATCGTGAATCACCTCGGGGTCAAGCCCTGGGCATTCACCTACACTGCTTGTAAAACAATTCTTTGTGACTCATACCGGCACATTCGAGAGAAACATTACTGCTGGTGTGGTGAGTACCTCGGGAGAGTCTTAGAATTCGGGACGAGAGAGTGTTGCAATGGAAGTTTTGAAAGTCATTGATGTCACGATAGTATTCACATGAAGGTAACAGTCTGAGTTTCCGAAGTTTAAATACGCTGCGGTCAGATGTCTATGTACTGAACAAGCGAATCGGCACGCAATCGCCCTGAATCCCGTGTGCTACCAGACATATGTCGTCGTCAGAAAACACGCCCTTCACTGATTCACAAATGGAACACGAACACCTGTCCCGAACGGACGAACGCAACACTGACTCCGAAACCGTTGAAACAAAAAACGACCAGGAGTGCGATGAATGCGGAGGAACGCTCCGTCACGATGAGAACAACGGGGAGCTCGTCTGCGAAGACTGTGGGCTCGTCGTAGACGAGCGAGCCATCGATCGCGGCCCAGAATGGCGTGCGTTCACGGAATCCGAACGGAATCAGAAATCCCGCGTCGGTGCGCCAACGACGAACACGCTCCACGATAAAGGGCTCTCGACGAACATCAGTTGGCAGGATAAAGACGCCTACGGGAACATGCTGTCATCCCGGCAGCGTGAGAAAATGCAGCGCCTCCGAACCTGGAACGAGCGGTTCCGGACGCGTGACTCGAAAGATCGGAACCTGAAGCAAGCGCTCAGTGAGATCAGCCGAATGTCGTCGGCGCTCGGGCTGAACAAGCAGGTAGAGGAGACCGCAGGCGTTCTGTACCGCCGGTGCCTCGATGAAGACATGATTACCGGGCGGTCGATTGAAGGGATGGCCACGGCATGTCTGTACGCCGCAGCTCGCCAGTGCAACATGCCCCGGAGCCTTGATGAGATTTACCCGGTTACCCGAATCAACACAGACGATGACGGTGGCAATGAGGTTGACCGTGCGTACCGGTACATCGCACGGGAACTCGGTCTGGGCATGGAGCCGGTGGACCCGCGTGACTACCTGAATCGG
>LKMJ01000497.1_pt1 | contig 29952 bp, 32 predicted proteins | sample 643391 | NCBI WGS metagenome assembly LKMJ01 (sample SAMN04112250, study PRJNA286221) | soda lake metagenome | biome: soda lake; feature: Kulunda Steppe; material: water; isolation source: sample PL-Br10 brine of Picturesque Lake | place: Russia: Kulunda steppe | collected 2010-07 | reverse complement strand
CGTACGACCGAGGTCTGATAGAGGACTTCGGGCGGTGGCAGGAGTTCTCCGCCGGTATGTGGGCCTGGATCTTCCACAAGTTCACCGGCTGGGTGCTCGTCGGCTATCTGTTCACGCACGTCGCCGTCTTGAGTACCGCGACGGTGGACGGAGCGACCTACACCCAGACGCTGCAGGGGCTCGAGAGCCTCCTCGTCGTCCGGTTCCTCGAGGTCGGTCTGCTGGCAGTCGCCGCCTTCCATATCCTCAACGGGATCCGGCTGCTCTTCGTCGATCTCGGCGTCGGGCTGGAGGCACAGGACAAGGCGTTCTACGCCGCACTGATAGCGACAGCGGCCATCACGGTCGCGAGCATTCCGACCTTCCTTCTGGGGGCATTCTAACATGGCAGAACACTACTCGTCGTTCGAACCGAAGGGAACGCGCTGGCTGATACAGCGGATCACGGCGGCGTTCCTCGTCGTCGTGTTGGCGTATCACTTCATGTTGCTGCATTTCGTCAACCACGCCGCGGACATCACGTTCGCGGGAACGCAGGCCCGGATGAGCCAGGTCGGCTACTTCATCACGATGGTGCTGTTCTTGATCGCCGGGACGTTCCACGGCGTCAACGGCGTCTACAACGCCCTCGTCAACCAGGGTCTCGACGGTACCCAACAGACCGTCGTCAAATGGCTGCTCGTCGTGGCCGGCGCCCTTCTCATCGTTCAGGGTATCCGCGTCGCGATCGCCATGACGGGACTGTTCTAATCATGAGCACGCAAATCCAAGAACCAGAGACCGAGACCGAGACCGAAGAGACGTCCGAACATCAAGAGCGTCGGCTATCGGAGAAACGCTCCCGGGCCGACATGACCGAGCGGGCCGAGACCGACCTCTCGGAGGCAGACGAGACGGTCCGGCTCAAGATCTTCAGATACGATCCCGAAGTAGAGGGCAAGAAGGACCCACGCTTCGACACGTTCGAGATCCCCTTTACGAAGGGGATGACGGTCCTCGACGCGCTCATTTACGCCCGTGATCACTTCGATTCGAGTCTCACGTTCCGACACTCCTGTCGGCAGGCGATCTGTGGCTCGGACGCGCTCTTCGTCAACGGCAGACAGCGACTGGGCTGTAAGACACAGATGATCGATCTGGATTGGCCGGTTCGGATCGAGCCGCTTCCGCACGCCGAGGTCGTCAAGGACCTCGTCGTCGACATGGAGCATTTCTACGATCAGATGGAGTCTGTCGAGCCGTACTTCCAGACGAACGAACTCCCGTCCGGCGAACTCGAAGAGCAAAACCAGACCAGAGAGAACCGCGAGAAAGTGAAGATGTCGACGCGGTGTATCTGGTGTGCCGCGTGTATGTCCTCCTGTAACATCGCCGCGGGGGACAACAAGTACCTCGGCCCGGCGGCCATCAACAAGGCCTACCGCTTCGCGATGGACAAGCGCGAAGGCGAGGACATGAAGAAACACCGACTCAACATCATCGAGCAGGAACACGGCGTCTGGCGGTGTCAGACTCAGTTCTCCTGTACGGAGGTCTGCCCGAAGGACATCCCGCTCACGGAGCACATCCAGGAGCTGAAACGCGAGGCCGTCAAGAGCAACCTGAAATTCTGGTAACCGTACCCTCAAGTCCCTCAAAACCCAACACAGAACCATGACAATACACGAACACGACGTCGTCGTCGTCGGCGCGGGCGGAGCCGGACTCAGAGCCGCGATCGCGGCTCACGAGGAAGGTGCCGACGTGGCGATGGTCACGAAACTCCACCCGGTTCGATCCCACACCGGCGCCGCCGAGGGCGGTATCAACGCCGCCCTCCGGGACGGCGACGACTGGGAGCTACACGCCTACGACACGATGAAGGGGTCGGACTATCTCGGTGACGCCCCCGCAATCGAGACGCTCGCACAGGACTCCCCCGAGGAGGTCATCCAGCTCGAACACTGGGGGATGCCCTTCTCGCGGGAGGACGATGGTCGCGTCTCCCAGCGGCCGTTCGGCGGACTCTCGTTCCCACGGACGACCTACGCCGGCGCCGAGACCGGCCACCACCTGCTACACACGATGTACGAGCAGGTCGTCAAACGGGGCATCAAGGTCTACGACGAGTTCTACGTCAGCCGGCTGGCAGTCACTGACCACGACGATCCGGAAGACCGGGAGTGTCACGGCTGTGTCGCCTACGACATCACATCCGGCGAGGTCGTCGGCTTCCGGGCGACTGGCGGTGTCGTCCTCGCGACCGGCGGCGACGGGCAGGTCTTCGAGCACACCACCAACGCCGTCGCCAACACCGGCGACGGGCCGGCGATGGCCTACCGAGTCGGCGTCCCGGCCGAGGACATGGAGTTCGTTCAGTTCCACCCGACGACGCTACCTTCGACGGGCGTGCTCATCTCCGAGGGCGTCCGCGGCGAAGGCGGGATCCTGTATAACGGTAACGGTGAGCGGTTCATGTTCGAACACGGCTACGCAAACAACGCCGGCGAACTCGCTTCCCGGGACGTCGTCTCGCGTGCGGAGCTGACCGAAGTCAACGAGGGTCGAGGGATCAACGACGAGTACGTCTATCTCGACATGCGGCATCTCGGCGACGAGCGGATCTACGATCGGCTCGAAAACATCATCCACCTCGCGGAGGATTTCGAGGGTGTCAACCCCGTCGAGGAACCGATGCCGGTCAAGCCAGGCCAACACTACCACATGGGTGGGATCGAGACCAACGAGCACGGCGAGACGTGCGTCGCGGGGCTGTACGCCGCCGGCGAGTGTGCCTGTGCCTCCGTTCACGGCTCGAACCGTCTGGGCGGCAACGCCCTCCCCGAACTCATCGTCTTCGGCGCCCGTGCCGGACACCACGCCGCGGGACGGGATCTCGGCGAAGCGAGGGTTCCGACCGGGCCGTCGGCCGAGACCGAGGCCGAAGAGGGGCTCGATACGCCCGTCGAGCCGGGCGCGCTCGATAGCACCGACGGCGACGTCGCGGCCGACGGCGCTCTCGTCGAACCGGCGGAAGTCGTCGACCACGCCGTCGAGGCCGAACGGAGCCGCATCGAGTCGATGCTCGAAAGCGAGGGGACAAACCACGCCGAGATCCGTGAAGACCTCCAGGATGCGATGACTCAATACGTCAACGTCTTCCGCGAGGAGGAGGGTCTCAAAAAGGCACTCGAGATCATCCGAGAGTGCCGAGAGCGATACCAAGACGTCGCCGTCGCCGACCCCTCGCGAACGTTCAACACCGACCTCATCCACACGATCGAAACCAGAAACCTCATTGACATCGCCGAGACGATCACGCTCGGAGCCCTGGCTCGCGAGGAGTTCCGCGGCGCTCACTGGCGGAAGGCCCACCAAGAGCGGAAGGACGACGAGTGGCTCAAACACACGATGATCGCCTGGAACGACGGCTCGCCGGAGATCTACTACAAACCGGTCATCCTCGAAGGCGAGAGCAAGGAATACGAACCGAAGGTCCGCTCGTACTGAGAGAGGTCGTTGGACTGTCGTATCGGTGATCGCCCGACACGGTCGGTATTCGGCTCATTCGAACCTTTCCTCGCGTTTGCTTTCTCGGAGAATAGCTGGTCCCATCGCTAGGGTGCGCTTGGCGACAGTCACTATCCGGAGGATATAAACGGTGAAGACGACGAACGGAGCGATTCCCACAGTGAATCCGAAACAGGTGAGCCAGACGAGGTTGTCCACACCGAGTGTCCGTCCGGGTAACGTCGTCTCATCGACGAACATGATGAAGGCCGTCATCACGATCAACGCGGGAATCGCGATGTACAACAGCGCCCGCGAGAGATCGATCAGCTCCCACTGGAAGTACAGCGTTTTGAAGTGTTCGCGCGCCGGGCCGAACAACGTGAGGCTCTCGATCAGCTCCTCTAGACCCTCGTCTGTCTCATCACCTATCGAGTCGGCGTATTCGTTTCGCAGCTGCCGTGCGCGGTAAAGCTTCCACGAGTAATTGAAACCGAGAGCGTTCCAGATCACCTCGAACGTACCGAACTCGGCGTTCTCTATCGAACCCTTGACGGCCCGTGTATCGTCGGTTACGGTATCCGTATACTCGGTGAGTTCGCGGCACGGTTCGTCGTTGGAATTCCCAGCTACCGTCTCTTGAAGCTCTTTTGCCCGGCTTTCGATTCCCTCGAGCAGTTCGTACAGAAACGCAGCGGGGGCCGGCGGACTTACACCGCAATCGAGCACACTCTCGACATCCCGCCGGAACGTCATCGTCTCCCGCATGCGGTTGTACTGATCGCCTGCTGAACCCAGTTCCTGTGACAGAACTAACTGGTTGATGGTCACGACGATCGCAGTCCCCGTGATGATCGCGCCGATGAACGCAGAAAAGAGGGATTCGATCGTGTCCTGATCGGATGCGACCTCCCGAAGTGGGGTGAGATCGAGAAAGCTGAGCGAAACGAGTGTCAAAAACGATCCGACCAAGATCACGCTCGATAGGAGCCATCGATCCATCCGCATACCCACCCACGATCGAATGTTACGATCTTTGATCCGTTCGATGATCGTGCCGTCAGGGTGGGACTTCTCGCTCACAAACGTAGCAACCGGCGGAGACGCTCATAGTAATGCGGAGTGTACCGAGCCCACTTGGAAGCGACAGTTGGAGTTCACCGGAGAACTGACGACGCCCGTTGGAGGATCCCGGGCGTCTCCTCGGTCAGCCCTCCATCGAATCGCTCGTCGAGATCGGCAACTCTGCGGGCCAATGGCTCCGAAACTGTTCGCAAGAGGCTGATATACCACGTGTGTCGTCGGTGCGGGGCGTTGATGCTCCAGGAGATGTCGTGTCGATCCGTCGTCTCTTCCAACACAGATCGCATCATCTCGACACCCTTTTCGGCGCTGTACTCACGAGCGAGGTAGTGGCGATACGGATGACGGATCGACGAGTATTCCCAGTGAGCGTAGGTATCGACCCCTGTCTCGGTTCGATGGATCGTCACGTGTAGCTGGTAGCTGGCGAGTAACGACTCACGGTACACCCACGAACCGTCGGAGACGTTTCCATCGATCCGCACTTTCAGGGAGGCGGCAAGATTTCGATCAAGCCCGAGCGAGGCCAGCAGAGATTCGGCCGTCTGCTCGGAACAGTGCAATGTACCGACGTACTCCTCAGGTGGCGTATCACTGAGCGCGTACCCCCCTACAACGGTGTCCAACGCCCCGTGTAGTCCGGGGAGAAGTCGTCTCCGGGTGGCGTTATATATATCCGCTGGTCGTCCCATTTCCAATCTTACGGGTTGAAGCCCGTTATCGTTATCCCCGTTCTCGTCGTTCGGGCCGCAAACACCGAAACCGATCGGTGGACTACGCCGATGCCACTTGGTGGAGCCGACCGATCGGACGAGTAGCGAAAGAATCTCTCTTTTCGAAGGATCTTGGGCCCGCTTCACCCGATAAAACCGTCGGTACTCCACTCCGCATCGCCGTCTTCCGGTTCGATCGAGGCGGGAGCGCTCACCAGGACGAAGGCACACTCCTCGTCGTCGTTTCGGATCTGTCTCGTCGCGTCCGGCGGGATCCAGACCGCGTCACCGTATTCCATTTTGACGGGTTCGCAATCGATGATTACGGTCGCCGTGCCCTCGATGAGAACGTAGATCTCCTCGTGGCCGTTCTCGGTGTGGTCGTGGGGTCGGCTCTTCCAGTTCGGCTCACAGCGGGTGATCGTCACGCCGACCTGTTCGCTTTCGAGGGGCTCTCTGAGGAAATGCATCCCGCCGGAGACGGGGTCGATCTCGCGGTAGTTGACGCGTTTGTACGTGCTCATACACCCGGTAGAACGGCCACCGAAATAGGCTTCACGCTGCTCGCGACCGTTTCGTCCTCAGATGTCGGCGTTCGCTCCACGGACTGCGGCCCCGAGCCGCCTGGTCGCCGCCTCGGGATCGTCGGCCCCGGTGATCGCGGAGATGACGGCGACGCCGTCGGCGCCAGCCTCGACGACTGCCCGGGCGTTTTCGGCCGTCACACCGCCGATTCCGACGAAGGGTAGGTCGGTCGCGTCCCGAACCGCCCGTATCCGATCGGGGCCGATGTTCGACTGGTCAGGGGCGGTTTCTTTGGACGTCGTCCCGTAGACCGCCCCGACACCGAGATAGTCGGCGCCGGCCGCCTCGGCCCGGCGCGCCGCCTCGGGCGTCGAAACCGACCGACCGATCATCGCGTCCCCGCCCAACTGCTCTCGGGCCACGCCGACGGGCAGGTCGTCGTCCCCGAGGTGGACGCCGTCGGCGTCGATCGCGGCGGCGAGATCGATCCGGTCGTTGACGACGAGCGGTATTCCGGCCTCGCGTGTCAACTCGCGTAGCTCCTTGCCGAGTTCGTAGCGGTTTCGCGCGCTCGTCCCCTTCTCGCGCAACTGAACGATGTCGACGCCGCCGCGGATCGCATCCTCGACGATCTCGGGGGTCGAACGGTTCCCCGAAAGCGTGGCGTCGGTGACCAGATACACGTCGAAGTTACGGCTCATACAACCGGGTGGTGGAATTCGGCGAATATCGGTCTTTCCGTTCTATCCCTTTCAGTCTCTTTCAGTTCAGAACCCGAGCACAGAGAGCAGATCGTAGCCGATCCCGAGATGATCGACAGCTCTGAAACCGAGATAGATACCGACGATTCCGAGGACTCCGGTAGCCGTCGGCGGCGCAGGGATCGGAGCGCCGACAGCCGCGAAGGCCGCGCCGGCGAGGAACCCTGTACACAGTGCCAACGTCGCGAGGACGATATTCGAACTCATCGTTTCGGTTCGGATTCCGATCGAACAAAGCGGTTCGGGTCAACGGGCTACCGTTCCGCGACTTCCCCGACCGTCTCGGCGACGTCCTCGTCGGTTCGCCACAGATACAGCGTCGCGTAGCTCCGGTAGGGCGCCCACCGTTTCGCTTCCTCGACCATCTCTTCGCGGGACAGCTCCTCTCCGAAGAGCGAGCACATTCCCTTTCGGACACCGAGATCGCCGACCGGGAACACGTCCGGACGGCCGAGCGAGAACAAAAGCTGCATGCGGGCCGTCCATTCGCCGACTCCTTTTATTTTCGTGAGTTCCTCGATGACCGCCCCGTCGTCGAGTCCCTCGAAGTACGCCCGGTCGTACTCCTCGTCGAACGCCTCCGCGATATTCCGGACGTAGCCCGCCTTCTGTCGGGAGAGCCCGCAGTCCCGAAGCGTCTCCGGCTCTGTCGCGAGGATCCCTTCTGGCGTCACTTCGATCGTCTCGAACAGTCTCTCTCTCGTCGCCTCGGCGGACGCCATCGAGACCTGCTGGCGCAGGATGGAGACGACGAGTCGCCGGAACATGTCATCGGCCGGGTCGAGTTCGAGCCGACCGTATCGTTCGACGAGCGGTCCCATGTACGCGTCGGACTCGAGGTACTCGTGTGGATCTGTCATGTATGTAGGAACGTCCCCTTCGAAAACGTGCTCGGCCGCGGAAGGGTCAGTCGGTTCCCGGACCGATCGCTCGGAAAGCCGATCCGACCGTCGATAGGGGGGACGTTCACAGTTCCTCTCCGTAGATGTCCTCGAGATACTCATCGAACCGCTCGAGGACGTTTCCACGCTTGATCTTCATCGACGGTGTGAGCAGGTCGTTGTTCGGGCTCCACTCGTGGGGGAGCAGCCGGAACTCCCTGATACGTTCGTGTTTCGAGAGCGTCTCGTTGACTGTCTCGACCTCTCGGCCGACGTACTCCCGGACACGTTCGTCGGCACAGATGGATTCGCGGTCATCCGGGAGCTCTATTCCCTCGGATTCGGCCCACCGTTCGATCGCCCCGAAGTTCGGAACGAAGAAAGCGGCGATGAACTTCCGGCCGTCGCCGACGACCATCGCCTGATCGATCCGTTCTGAGGTCGCGAACTCGTCTTCGATCGGCTGTGGAGCGACGTTCTTGCCGGTGTCGAGGACGATGATCTGTTTGATTCGGTCGTGGTATATCAGATATCCATCGTCTGTCTGTTCGATGATATCGCCAGTCCGAAACCACTTTCCGGACGAGCGCTGCGCTTCGGATCCCTCACTGGTCTCGTTCGCTGGAACGTCGTCGGTGAACGCCTCTGCCGTCGCCTCCGGACGGTTCCAGTACCCCTCTGTGACGTTCGGCCCCTTCACCAGTAGTTCACCGATCTCCCCGTCGGCTTTCTGACGCCGCTCGGGTGGGACGACGCTCTCCTCGAGGCGTGTCCGGACGTTCGAAAGCGGCGGTCCGAGCGTCCCCGCCCGGTAATCCTCCGGCGGGTTCACGGAGACGACCGGTGCGGTTTCGGTCAGTCCGTAGCCCTCGAAGATCGGGATCCCCATCCCATCGAAGAGCTGTGAGAGTTGCTTCGAGAGGCTGCCGCCGCCGCTGACGAAGAACTCGATATTGCCGCCCATCTTCTCGCGGACCGACGAATAGACGAGCCGATCCATCACGGCGTGTTTCAGGCGGAGGCCGAGACCGGGGTCGTCGGTCGTCGACCACGCTCTGGCGATCGGGACGGCGCGTTCGAAGACCGGTCTGGGAGCCTCCTCACGTAAGCTGTCGTAGATCCGCTCGTAGACGCGGGGCACCGACGACGCGGTCGTCGGTCGGACTGTCCGGATGTCCTCGGCGACGGTGTCGGTCGATTCGGCGTAGGCCACGGTCGTGCCGCTGCCGAAGGTGAGGAAATGCCCGGAGACTCGCTCGAAGACGTGTGCGAGCGGGAGAAACGAAAGCACCCGGTCGGTCTCGTCGATCGAGGGGATGGATTGATCCCTGTCCGGGCGGGACGCGAACCGCTTTCTGAGCGCGTTGACGTTCGATCGGAAGTTCCCGTGAGTCAGCTGCACTCCCTTCGGTTGCCCGGTCGTTCCGGACGTGTAGATGAGCGACGCGAGATCGTCGGTGTCTCTCCCATCGAGCCACGATTCGTACGTCTCCGCATCGAAACGCTCGCTTCCGCGCTCGTAGAGCTCGGCGAGCGTGTGAACGTCGTCACGATCCACCGTCCACTCGAGATCGTCGATAGTGACGATCGCGGAGAGATCGAGTTCGTCTCCGACCTCGAGAACGCGTTTGAGCATCTCTCCGTTCTCGACGACGACGATCGACGCCCCCGGATCGCCGAGCAGGTACCGAACCTGCTCGGGGCTCGATTCGGTGTAGACGGTCGTCACGACGCCACCGGCGGCGAGGACGGCGAGATCGGTGTGTGCCCACTCCATGCGCGTATCGGCGAAGATCCCGACCCGGGTATCCCCCTCGACACCGAGATCGCGAAACCCCGCCGCGAGCGAGCGGACGATCTCTCGCATTTCCCTGTAGGTGATCGAAGCGTACTCCCCGTCGGGCGCCGGCGGAACGACGTCCGGCGTCAGCGAGCGATCGTAGATTCCTCCCTTGTACCACTGAGCCTCTCGGTCCGCGTGGCGGCTGGCACTGGCCTCGAAGAGTCGGGCGATCGTGGTGTCGCCGATCACATCGTCCTCGTACTCAGCCTCCGCGGTCATCCAGGCTTCCGTGCGATCGGACATGGTCACTACCCGGACTCTCACGAGCCAGACATATTAATACGATGTTCTTTCGTGTACGTCGGGGCTGGAGACGAGGGGTGACGCTGAGCTGTGGCTACACAAGATATTTGAGAAATCCTTGAGGGGATACTGTATGGAACACACGACCGAGGCGATCGGATCGCTCGCCGCCGACCTAGTCGCGATCGATACGAGCAACCCGCCGGGCAAGGAGAAGGCCTGCGCGGAGTACATCGTCGAGTGGTTCGACGAGCGCGGCATCGAGGCAGACCTGGTCGAGACGCCGTATCCGGATCGACCGCAGGTCGGCGCCGAGGTCGGTTCGGGTTCGCCCTCGATCGTCCTCAACGGCCACATCGACGTCGTCCCGGCGGGCGATCGATCCAAATGGGAGCGCGGCCCGTTCGACGCCGACATCGAGGACGGTCTGCTTCACGGGCGGGGCAGCGCCGACATGAAAACCGGCGTCGCGATCGCCATGCTGGCGACGGTCGAACTCGCCGAGGAGATCGAAGACGGCGAACTCGACGGTTCGGTCGTCTTCCATGCGGCGATGGGCGAAGAGACCGCCGAACCAGGGACGAAGACGCTCCTAGAGGAGGGGTACGACGGCGACTACGGGGTCGTCTTGGAGCCGACGACGATGCGGACGGCGACAAGGGAGAAGGGCCTCGTGTGGTACGAGATCACCGTCGAGGGCGAGCCATCCCACGCGAGTCGTCCCGATCAGGGGACCAACGCGATCGACGCCGCGAAACCGGTTCTCGACGCCCTCGAGGAGTACGACGAGACGGTTCGAACCCGAACGGACGATCTCCTCGGTCCGGCCTACGCGACGGTCACGATGTTCGACGCCGGAACGAAGGAAAACGTCGTTCCCGAAAGCGCGACGCTCACCGTCGACCGCCGGGTGCTTCCCTCGGAATCCATCGCGGAGATCGACGACGAGATCGACGATCTCGTCTCCGCTATCGAAGCCGAACACGGGATCGACGTAACCTGGGAGCGGACCCGAACCTACGAGGCCGCCGCGATCGACGACGACAGCGAACTCGCAGGAGTCTTCCGAAAACACTCCCACGACGTCGCGGGGGTCTCGGAGGAGCCGTGGGGGGTCACGGCCGCGACTGACGTCCGGAACTTCATCAACGACGCCGGCATCGAGGCGATCACTTGGGGGCCGGGGGATCTGGATCAGGCGCACACCTACAACGAGCGGATCGACTTGGAGCAAGCGGCGGACGGTCTCGAGGCACTTAAAAGAGCCTCGAGAGAGCTGCTCGCCGGCGACGCAGCGTGATCGGTGCGTGAAGGATGACTGAGTAGTATGTACATACACCGTAGCGAATCTGTGAACGGGTTCTTTTTGACACAAGCGGCGCGGTAACCGTCGACCCAACGTATACATATACATACGCTGTTAAGAAACCGGGCCAACGAACCGTACTTGCTTTCTGTCACAACGTCGCGTGCAAAATATATCAGCGCTTACTTTCGTATGAGTTGGATTTAGATCTCAGGCGATGAATCCGTTAGTATTGAGTTTGACTCGCCAACCTGACCCACCGTTTCATGAAACGAACCGGGACGCGGATCCGAGCACGGATGGACGCCATGCGATTCCACTGCTGGAAGCAAATTAATTCATTGTGATGATACGGGTGAGCATAATACTTAATATAAAGTTAAAAATAAACGGTTTCCATGAGATGGTTTACCACATCCTAAAGTCGTTTTATATTGTTAGCCGACGAGCGGAATAGACGGTTTTACGAACATCATGGAGTAATAAAAACTGAGGTCTGCTGATCGGCATATTCAACACAGTTCACCCGACACGAATAGAACGTGTTTGCTGTCTCCATCCTCTCTGTCTTGTACCCTGGTCGTAATAATCTCAGCAGGCAGACAATCGTTTCATCAAATCACACGAGAGCCATAAACTGGGCCGATAATCCTTTTTTTGATTGCTCTCAGTTCCTTCAAGAAATGCGCCGACCGGGCTTGTGAACCGAAACGAGACGGTCGCCCTCACTCTGTTCGGGCGCTGCGACTCGTAGGGTTCAAATCCTCCGGCGATTTCGCTCCTCACGTCCGTTCGTCCCAGAAATGCGCCGACCGGGATTTGAACCCGGGCCATGAGCTTGGAAGGCTCAGGTCCTACCACTAGACCATCGGCGCTCTGGTACGGTGATTTCCGCCGCGGATTTAAGACTCTTCCGTAATCGTCTATCGGGGTTCTGGACCTCGTTTTATCCGTCCGCGGAGAATCGCTCCGGTGACAGATACGACAGCAGCTCGGGGTCCGTCCCGTCCGTGAGATGTTCGGCGAGCAACTCGGCGCAGGCGGGGCCGAGCGTGATCCCCCAGCCGCTCATTCCCGTCGCGGCGTAAAACCCCTCGACATCGGTGGGGCCGACCGCCGGTCGGTAATCCGGCGTGAGACATCGGATCCCGCGCCACTCGTTCGAGAGCTCCGCGCCCTCCAGTTGTGGGACGATCTCGGGGGCTCTCCGGGCGATGATCTCTCTGTGCGCTTCGCCGACGCTCCCCATCCCGACCCCCTCTTCGCTGTCGGGGTCGTCGAGTTCGAGCGCCGCCTCCCAGCCGTCCTCGTCGCTCGATTCGTGTGGTGCCCGCCCGGCGAGCACCTTCGCCGATCGCTCGCCGGTGAAATAGAGGCCGTCCTCGAGGATCACCGTTGGAAGCTCGAAATTCGACGCCGTTTCGAGGACGCTGATCGGTGCGTAGGTGTGTTTCAACGGCAGTGAAACCCCGACCATGGCGTTGAGTTGTGACGTCCACGGCCCTGCCGCGTTGACGACGACGTCGGCGTCGAACTCGCCGTCCGTCGTCGACACGCTCGCGATCTCTTCCCTCCCCGTCCGGAGACCGGTGACCTCGATACCGGTCTCGATATCGACGCCACCTTCGCGCGCACGGTCGGCGAAATAAGAGACGATCTCCGACGGATCGAGTCGTCCGGCAGACGGGAAAAACGCCGCGCCCGAACCGACGGCCTCGGGGGCGACGCCGTGTTCGCGGACTCCCTCGGGTTCGAGCACTTCGGCGGAACGGCCCTTCGCTCGCAGCGTTTCCACACCCTGTTTTAGTTCCTCGAACGCCGGCACGGTGTCGGCGATCTCTAACAGTCCGTTGTCGTGGTAGGGGATCGTTCCGTCATCGACGAGCGGCGCGTAGGTGTCCCACGAACGGGCCGCGAGGTCGTACTCGTGATCCGCATAGAGCGGATACCAGCCGAAGCAAGCGATCGATTTTCCCGTCGTCCCTGCGCCGAGGCTCCGTTTTTCGAGCACGGTCACCTCGTGGGACGTTCCCCTGAGGTGGTACGCGAGACTGACCCCGACGATGCCGCCGCCGACGATGACGATCGAGCTCACACCTCGACACAGCGCGGATCGGGACAAAAACGTTTCCGGCGGCGTCCAAGTAGTCGGGACGTTCCGCGTTCGGATTTCAGTTAAAAACGAGCAACGCGCCGAACAGCCCGGCCAACAGCAGGCCGACGGCGGCGATCGCCGGGAACGCGGCGACGACACCCCATCGATCGGCGAGCAGGCCGAAGACCGCCGGGCCGCTCGCGCTGCCGATCGCGGAGCCGGTCTGGACGACGCCGAAGAGGCTTCCGCTGTGGGATTCATTCGCCCGTTCGGAGATCAATGCGTTCTTGACGGGATAGCTCATGTACATCATGGCGCCGATGACGGCGAACCAGACGACCAGGACGCCGATCAGGACGACGGTTGGAAGCCCGGCGGTCAGATCGGTGAAGAAAACGCTCGCGCCGACCAACACGGCCGTCGCGAGGGCGGCACCGATCCCGACGTGATAGCGGTTCATCCGGTCGGCGAGTTCGCCGCCCCAAAGCGAGGCGACGCCGCCGCCGACCAACAGTGTGAAGAAGGCGAGGTTGCTGACCGAGACCGCGGCGCCGGTTTCGGCGGCGACGTACGACGTGGTGAACGTCTGGATGGCCCGGTGTTGCAGCGACATGACGAGCGTGATGAGACACAGGATCCCGATGTCGCGTGTCGCCAAGGCGCTGGCTGATTCACGCGCCGCCCGGACCCAATCCGACGTGGCCCGGCCACCGTCGGTCCGGATCGACGGCGTCGGTTCGGCGAATTTGACGAGGAAATACGCGACCAGAAGCGTCATCCCGCCGCCGAGAAGCGCCGCACCGAAAAGGGCGATCCGCCAGCCCGCGAGCGCCGCCAACCCTCCAACGACGAGCGGGGCGGCCATCGTCCCGATCGTCCCGCCGAAACCGAACACACCCATCGCCTTCCCTTCGGTATCGCCGGTTTCGACGTCGCTAATGATCGAAAGCCCCGTCGGGTGGAAGGTGCTGCCGCTGATCCCGGCGATCGCCTGAGCGACGAGGAGCAACTCGTAGTTCGGAGCGAACGCGGCCAGCGCGATCCCGCCCGTCATCCCGGCGAGTCCGGCGAGCATCAACCGATTCTTTCCGATCCGGTCGGCGACGAGGCCGGCCGGGAGCTGAAACAGCGAGTACATCACGAAAAAGATCGTGAGCAGCAAACCCGCCTGTCCGTAGGTGATACCGAGGTCGGTGACGAGCAGCGGAATGATCGGTGGGATGACAATAGCGAAGAACTCGTTGATGCCGTGACTCGCCGTGATCGGTCCGACGATCCGGGGGCGAGAGACTTCCGTTACCCGTCGCACTGGCTCCCACATGCTGATACTCCGCTCTTGTCGAGTGGTCGTGAAAAGCGTGCCGTTCGACCGTTCAGCGGTTGGCAAAAGGCGGGACCCATCCGGTCGTCGTAATCCGATCAGTCAGATCCGACGACCGCATAGCAGTTCCCGTTCGAGGTGAACGATTCGAAGACAGAGAGCGCGCTCGCCTCGAGGTCGGCGTCGAACTCCGCCGGCGCGTAGATGTGATAGTATCGGGGAACGGTTTCTCCGTTGGGGAGCGTCCAGTCGACTTCGGTGTCGAACCCCATCTCGGCGTCATCGACGTCGAACCGATCGTGGGTGGTACTCCAGGCACTCACGAGGGCGACGCCGTCGTCGTCGAGCACGCGGGCGAGTTCGTCGAGGCTTCGGCGCCGGAGGTCCCCGCCGGGCAGGTGATGGAGAGTCGCGATGTACAGCGCCAATTCGACGGATCGATCGACGAGCGGGAGCGAGGCCGCATCCCCCAGAAGGAACGTCGCACGGGGGACTCTATCGCGGGCGATCTCGAGCAGCCCGTCGCTGATATCGAGGCCGACGACGCGGTCGGCACGTTCGGCGAGCAGTTCGGTATGACGGCCGTTGGCGCAGCCGACGTCGAGTGCGGTTCCGGCGGTTCGCCCCGAACAGAAGGATTCGACCTCCGGCCAGGGATTTTCCCGCGTCGTCGCGAAGTGGGCTGCGATCCGTTCGTACGTGGCCCGAACGCCGGTTCGGTCGTCCATACGTGTCTTTTTCGAACCACCGACAAGAAAACGCCGGTCCGTGCCATCCGGTCGGCGGCGGTTTCAGGCCAGAACAGTCAACGCGAGATAGGTGACGAGAAGCATTACTGTGGCGTGTTTCATGCCGTCCTCGACCGATCCGTTGCCCATGACGCCGCCGATGATCCCCGAAGCGACGGACTGGATGAGTGCGGTGTGATAGAAGACAGTCTGATAGGCCTCGCGATCGACGTCGGCGCCGCCGAGTCCCGGAACGCCGACCGCGGCCCCGTCCTCGATACCGCTCGTGTCGGGCAGGTTCGGTATGAGCACTTGTTCTAAGGCCGCGATCACGACGAGAAAGACGAGAAACGAGACGTAAATCACGACGAGGTAGGTGAACATCTCCTGTTTGCGCTCTCTTCGGAGGTTGAGTTCGGAACGGGCCTGCCTGGAGGCGATCCGAAGTACCGGTCCGATCTCGTTCGAAGCCCGCATCGCGTTCGTAATCAGCGTCACGACACGGGTCACGGAGGGGGTGTTGACTCGGCGTCCGAACCGCAAGAGCGCCTGCTCGGCCGTCGCTCCCCAGTTCATATCACGCCAGATTCGCTCGACCTCCGCATCGAGCGCCCCGATTTCGGTTTTCCGTATCCGACCGAACGAGGAGACGATCGCGATCCCGGCCTCGTTGAGGCTGGCGAGCCGATCGAGTAAGTCCGGTACCTCGGACTCGAGCCGTCCGAGACGGCGCTTTTTGTACTCGTAGACGACGGCGAAGGTCCCCATAAGGAAGACGGCCGCCTGTACGAGGAGCCCATCGAGTACACCGACTTCGATACCGCCATCCGAAAGCGCCGCCGGGAACCGGTAGGCGGTCACGATAACCGCGATCGGGACCGTGACGTACAACAGGCGGACGGGACGCTCGACGAGCGCCGCCGCCGGCGACGAAAGCGTCTCGCGGACCGAACGGAGCCGTCGGTAGGCGAGAAGTCGACCGTGGTTGATCGCCGAGTTCGGTTCGGTGTACTCGCCGTCCGCAGGTCGTTGGTCCCCGCTCGCTGTCCCGGCTTTGCGGGCCGGTCGGCTCGAACTCCCACTGCCGGCACGGAGCGGCTGTGTAATATCGAGCAAGGACGCCAAAAACAGGAGGTTTATCGCCGGCAGAACGACGTATGCCATCACCCGCATCGCGAACAGCGAGTCACCGACTGTCAACCCGATTATCAGAAGGATCGTAATCAAAAACAGCATTCCGGCGACGACGACGGTCACGTACACCTCGGCGGTCGTCGCGAGCAGGTTCAGCATCTCGGCCTGCTGGTCTTCGGCCTCCTCGCGGTAGCGTTCGTACTGTTCGGTGAGGAACTCGGAGACGCTCCCCCCGCTCTGGAGTACACTTGCCAAGTTTTCGGTGAACGTCGAGAACTGCTCGGACGGCGTCTGTGTCGAGAGATCCTCGACGGCCGTCACGAGATCGACGTTGAACACGTCCATGTTCCGGACGGCCGTTTCGATCTCTGCGGCCCCCTCGCCGAACACCGCTTCGTTCTGGGCGAGCGTTCGGAACACGTCCGGGACCGACATACCGCCTCGGGTCAACGCGTACATGAAGGCGACCATCCGGGGGAGGTTCGCCTCGATCCGTCTCCGCCGCCTGTCGGCGCGGAGGCCGGGGAGCCGCCATCTGGCCGCGTGCGTCCCGATCCCGACGAAAACACCGAAGACGACGCTTGCAGCGGCGAGCACGGCGAACTGCACGGTTCCGAACGCGGGATCAGCGGTAAAAAAAGATACCGGGTCCTCCCAGTGCCCGTAGATCTCGGCGAGCGCGAAAGCTCCCGCACCGACGTACAGTCCGGCGATTCCGCCGAAGACCCCGAGGACGACTGCGTACAGATGGGTTTTACTGGCATACTCTCGGTACGGGACCCCTATCGCCGCCGACCGCAACAGCCGCTCACGACGGCGGTCGTGATCGACCATTCGACGGCCGAAGAGCACGAACGCGAATCGGGCGAACGTCCGGTCGCCACGACGGGAGAACAGCGCCGACGAGACGAGAGCGATGAGGACGAACGCGAACGTTGGCGGTACGAGACGGATCATCGTTCCGCTCCCGCCGCCGGTCGCTCCGGCGGCGAGTCGGAGTCTGCCGAGACGTCGTCGATACGCTCCATCACCTCGTCGGGGACCGCGTAGTATCGGTTGACCATCGCGGTGAACTGCTCGTATCCGTTTATTTCTTGTTCACGGAGGAACTCGAGGAACCGACGGCGCCGTCGGAGTTCCTCCAACAGTTCGGTCTTCGACCAGCCGCGCTCGTCGCCGATCTGTTGCATGAGTCTCGCGGTTCCCTCCTGGAACTCGTCTGAGGCGGACTGCCATCGGTACGCCCCGGTGTAGTCGAGTTCGCCGGTCCGCTGATCGATCCCTTCGATCTCGGCGATCGTATCGGCCCGTCTGACCCGCTTGCCCTCGAAGCGGGCCTGCGTCTGAATACAGAGTACATCGAGCGACTGGACCATCGATCGAGGGACGTTGATCGGTTCGTTCTCGAGTCTGTTGATGACCGTCTGGACGGAGTCGGCGTGCATCGTCGACAGGGTCGTGTGTCCGGTGTTCATCGCCTGAAACAGCGTGATCGCCTCCTCGCCGCGCACCTCGCCGACGATGATGTATTCGGGCCGGTGTCTGAGCGCCGACCGGAGGAGGGTGTACATCGTCACGTTGGCTCCATCGGAGAGCCGCTCCCGCGTCACACAGGAAAGCCAGTTTTCGTGATGCAGCGACAGTTCCCGCGTGTCCTCGATCGTTATAAGCTTCGACCGCGGCGGGAGAAACATCGATATCGCGTTGAGCGACGTCGTCTTCCCCGACGCCGTCCCGCCCGCGAAGATGATACTCTTGTTGTGCTCGATCGCCATCCACAGATACGCCATCTGTTCGAGCGAGTACGTGCCGAACTCCAGGAGATCGATCGGTGTGAACGGCTCTTCGCTGTATTTCCGTACCGTGAAAGCGGATCCGTGCGGCGTCACTTCCTCGCCGAGGGCGAGTTCCGCGCGCGATCCGTCCCGAAGCGTCGTCTCGACGATCGGGCTGCCGACGGAGATGTGACGCCCCGCCTGCTGGGCCATCTCGACGACGTAATCGTCGAGTTCGTCCTCCCCGAACGAGACGTTCGTCTCGATGTCCTGATACTCATCGTGATAGGCGTACAGCGGGATCCCGTAGCCGTCACAGGAGATGTCCTCGATGTGTGGATCCGACATCAGCGGGTCGAGACGGCCGAACCCCTGAAACTGTTTGTACAAGTAATAATACAGCCGATAGAGGCCCGCGACCTCGACATCGACACCGTACCGTTCGAGCCGTCGGCGGAGTTCGTTTTTGAGTATCGTCTCGGGGGGTCCGTCGTGAGAGCCGTACAGAAGGGGCGTCCGAACGTCGTCGTACAACGTCCCGAGCAGGTCGCTCTCGAAGCGGTCGAGTTCGGGCTCGACGGCGTAGTACCGGTGTTGGTTCGCGTCGTCGTCGTAGGTGATGGCTGCGTAGGAAAACGGCGGGTTCAGCCAGTACCGATCGACGATCGGGCTTGCGAAGGTCCGGTCCTCGACGATCCGACCCGACTCGCCGGGTCGGTACGGCCCGTCCGGGACGGACGAGCCGCGGAGCGTCTCGAGAGTTCGGGACAACCGCTCTCTTACTGTCCCGGTGCTGTCGTCGGAGCGTTCTTCGTCCATCTCTGAATCCTCTGTCCGTCCGATTACGTCCTCGTATGTGCCCTCCCGAGATAAATATCCCCCGCGTTCGGCGGCGGTGAATCTCCCGAGGAACCGATAGCGTCTGACGATGGCGTTACGTTCATGCGTGCGGCGCCCGTATCACCGACAAAGGGATGCGCCGTGATTATTTCACTCTGGATGCGGCGGGTGTGCAGGTCGACGACTCCGAGCGGCCGACGATGCGGATCACGTACGAGGGGCCGACCGAGGAGTTCGAGTCGCGGCTCCGTCGTGAGGGAACACTGCTCTCCGGCGACGGGATCGATATCACGTTCCGTCTGCAGGGCGACCTCGACTCTGACCGTCCGAAAGGCGTCCTCGCCATCGCCGACCGGGTCACCGGCGAGTACGTGCTCGAGCTCAACGCCGAGGCAGAGACGGTGTTCGCCGTCACGGCGACCGTCGCCGAAGGCGACGAGAACGGCGTCTATCGGGTCGAACTCGAGACGAGCGACGGAGCCGAACTCGTCAGCTACGAGAAATCGACCCTTCTGATTTACGACCACGAGGGGGATCTGCTCCGCGAGCGGAGCCTCATCCCGAGCGGCGTCGAGATATAGGCGAGCTAGGCTCCGAACTCCGATTCGGTGACGCGGACCACGAGTGTCTCCTCGACGTCGTGAAGGTCGTAAGCCGGTAATTCTGGCCCCGTCCGAGTGACGAACATCGGTTCGAGCAGTCTACCGCCGTCGACGCCGAACACCTTCAGGTAGCGCCCGGAATCTCCGGGCGGTATCTCGTTGTCCCGGATCGCCGAAGCCAGCTCACGCGAGAGCCACTCGCCGTCGCTGATCGACCGATCGAAGACGAGCGCCTCGTCGACGAACCGAACGAGATACCAGTTGAGATCGTTCAGGACAGAAACCGCCGCGCCGAGCGAGACGGTCTCGAGCGCGACCGTGTTCTCATAGGGCGCAGTGAGTTCGTAAGTCGAAAGCGCATCGCGGGCGGTTTCGCGACTGACGAGCTCGTATCGGAGCTCGACGTCGTCCTCGCCGACGAGACACACCCTCGCCATGGACGATATCGGCGGCGAGCACAAAAAGCGGTTTCGCCTTCCCGTTTCGGGGATTCGGGAACCTCCGACAACTCGTTCAGAACGTGGTCAGTTCGCCGTCGATGACCTTTTGAGTGATTTCCGTGACGTTACCGAGCTCGCGGTCGACGATCGCCGCTACCTCGGTTTCGATATCCGATATCGCGATGCCGTCCTCGGTAACGAGGGTCGCATCGGCGACGTGGGGGCGATCGATCGGCTGGCCAATTTGTGAAAGCAGACGGATCCGGATCTCTTCGATCCCGTCGACCTCGTCGACGACCGTCCGCGCGATCTCCGTCGACAGCAGGTTGTAGATCTTCCCGATGTGGTTGACCGGGTTCTTCCCGGAGGTCGCCTCCATCGACATCGATCGGTTCGGCGTAATGAGTCCGTTCGCCCGGTTTCCGCGACCGACCGAGCCGTCATCGCCCTGTTCGGCGCTCGTTCCGGTCGTCGTCAGGTAGATCGATCCCTCGTCGTAGTTGTCGGCGGTGTTGACATAGACTGTGACGTCCCGGTCCGTGTACTCCGCGGCGAGTTCCTCGACGAACGTCCGGATCCCGTCGATAGTCCCCTCGTACTCTTCGAGATCGGCGACGTATCGGTCGACGATCGCGGCGGCGACGGTCACGTCGATCTCGTCGCCTTCGCGTTTGCCCATCACTTTAATATCCTGCCCGACCGCAGGGTTGTCGTCGCTGTATTGTCCGTTGAGCTGTCGTTCGGTTTCGAGGACGATCTTCTCGGTCTCCGTCAGCGGGGCGTGGCCGACGCCGAAGGAGGTGTCGTTCGACATCGGAACCTGCTTGCCGTCCTCGCCGAAGACCTCCTGGAGGTCACCGGACCCCTCCCCGAGTTTGACGTCGACGACGATGTCCGTCCCGAAGTCGACGAACGGGAACTGTTCGGTGATGTACTCGCGTGCCGCCTCGAGTGCGATCTTTTCGGCCGGAAACTTCCGTCCCTCGTACTCCTTCGTCGCTCGTCCCGTGATGAGGAGGTAGATCGGGTCGATAACCTCACCCCCGCCGAACGTCGGCGCGGAGTTACCGGCGACGAGCTGCGTCTCGTCGGTGTTGTAATGGAGGACTTTCCCGACGCGGTCGATATACTCGCGAGCGAGTGCCTGTGAGACGTGTTCGGCGATACCGTCACAGAGCGAGTCCGGGTGGCCGAGCCCCTTCCGTTCGACGATTTCGACGTCCTGTGCTTCGACCGCGCGGCCGACAACCGGCTCTACGCGGATGTTTCGGTCGGTCATTAGATATCCGTACTCCGCGGTCGGTTCTATAACTTACGGAAACCAAACCGGCAAGTAAGATAACTGGCACGCATTAAAACGGCCCAAAACGGGTCCCAGAGCGGTAGAGCGAACGATCAGCTACCGGACTCGAGCAGGAGCCCGAGATACGAGCGTCGGATCTGGTTGTCGGGATCGAACCCGAGCTCTCCGAGGAGATCGGCCGCCCCCTCCCGCGCCGGTTCGATCACCTCGGCCTCGGTCTCGATCTCGAGGAACTCGCCGAGTCCGGTGACGGTATCGAGAGTGATCGCGTACTCCCCACAGCGGAACCGTTCGCGGGTCTTCTCGACGATCGCGGCGGGCTCGAAGCCGAGCTCTTCGAGGATCGCCGCGAACGTTTCGCCGTCTCCGAGGTCGGTTTCCAGCTCCGCTCGCGTTTTCGACTCGGCCTCGACGAGTGGCCCTTTATACGTTACACGTGTTCCCTCGGCGTCGCCGGTCGATTCACGACGGATCCGGAGTGCTTCGTCCGTTTCGGCGAACTCACGGATCGGATGGTCGTAGTACGTATCGACCTGCCGGACCGTCCCCTTGGGGACAGCATCGAGCTCTGCGAGCCGTTCGCGGACGCGTTCGTGATCGGCCCGGACTTTGAGTTCGACTTCGTACATGACCGTGTTCTCACCGTCGGTGGGGAAAAACGCCCTGTCTCCGTTCCGGCGGTGAAACGTGATTGTTAAGAGTGCGACGACTGTCGTAGGGAGTATGAGCGACGAATCCGATGAGGTCGACGCGACCGAAACGGCCGACGAAGCGGCCGCAGAGACGGCCGACGAGGAACCGACCGAGACCGAGGAGGAGGTCGACGCCGAGGACGAAGAGACGGCGGAGGGACTCCAAGACGGAGCTTTCGTTCGGATCGCCTACACTGCCCGAACCGTCGAGGGCGGTCAACTCGTCGACACGACCGACGAATCTGTCGCGGAGGAGGAGGGCGTCGCCGATCAAGGGGAGTTCGAACCCCGCGTGATCGTGCTCGGCGAGGGGCATCTCTTCCCGCAGGTCGAAGACGCCATCCGCGGCAAGGAGGTCGGTGACGAAGGCAGCGTCGTCGTGACGGCCGAGGAAGCCTTCGGCGAGTACGACGACGAGGAAGTCCGAACCGTCTCCGCCGACAAGATCGACGAGGACGACCGGTATCCCGGCGCCCGCGTCCAGATCGACGGCCAGCAGGGTGTCCTCGAGACGATCATCGGCGGCCGGGCTCGGGTCGACTTCAACCACCCGCTCGCCGGCGAGGACATCGAGTACGAGTTCGAGATCCTCGATACCGTCGAGGACGAACTCGAGCAGGCCCGCGGCCTGTTGAACATGTTCCTCGATATCGACCTCGAGATGTGGGTCGAAACCGACGAGGTCGAGGAGACCCGCGTCGGGGAACCGGACGAGGACGCCGACGATGAAGACGCCGAACCCGAGACCGTCACCGAGACGGTCGAAAAGCGGACCCTCTACGTCGAATCCACCCCACAGCTCTCGATGAACCAGCAGTGGATGATGCAGAAACAGCAGATCGCCCAGCAGCTGATCGACCTCACCGACATCGACCGGATCCTGATCCAGGAGATCCTCGACGGCGGCATGGGGATGGGCATGGGCGGTATGATGGGCGGCATGGGTGGCGCCGGCGCGGGCGACGTCGACATCGAGGAGGCGCTCGAGGAGGCCGACATCGACGCCGACGAACTCGCCGAGGAACTGGAATAACTCAAAAGAGGCACTGTACCGTCGCCGGGGGATCCGTCCCTCGACGACTGACGCTACTTTTTCGCCGCCCCGAGATCTCGCTGGAACTCGTCGAACCGCTCGAGATCGTCGGGCAGTTCGTAAGGGATCTGCCGGTCGCTTCGGTGTGAGGCGTGTTCGCCGTCGATCGGCTCGGCGACGTCCTCCCAGCCGGGCTTGATCCGGACGCTCTTGGCCGGCTGTCCCACGACCACGTGGTGTGCGGGAACGTCCGACTGAACGACGCTACGGGCGCCGACGATCGAGTTCTCGCCGACCCGACAGCCGGCCCGGATCATCGCATCGAACGTGAGGCGGGCGTCGTCCTCGATGATCGTGCGGTAGTTGTCCACTTTGGTCTGATCGACGATGTCGTGATCGTGGCTGTAGACGTGGACGCCGTCGGAGATCGAGACGCGGTCGCCGATCGTCAACTCGCCGCGGTCGTCGAGGTGGACCTCGTCGTGGACGACGACGTTGTCGCCGACAGAGATGTTGTGGCCGTACGTGAACGTGATCCCTTTGAAGAACCGACAGCCGTCGCCGCACTCTTCGAAGAGGTGGTCAGCGAGCATCCGGCGGAACCGCAGCGCGAACTCGACGTTGTCCGCCATCGGCGTGGCGTCGAACTGCCGCCAGAGCCACTGGAGGTGCTTCGAGCGCTCGAAGGCGGTCTCGTCCTTTTCGGCGTAGTATTCGCTTTCGAGCGTCGCGTTACACGGATCGTACCCCTGAAGCCGGACGCGCTCGGCGGGGGAGACGTCCTCGCCCGCCTGCCATCGCTCGTAGGCCTCTCTGTCGCCGTGGAGATCGACGAGGACGTCCTCGACGACCACACACGTGTCTTCATCGCCCGAGAGCCGGTCGTCGACCTCAGTGAGGAACGCATCGAGGCCGTCCTCGGCCTCGGCCGGCAACGAGACGTGACGCTTCGTCATACTCGAGTTCAGGGTTGCGTGGTTGTTATGGATTGCTGTTGTGCGGAGCCTACACGACCACGGCGGCTTCAGCGATCCGGTGGCGAGATTGACCGAGAAAATATAGTCGGACGGTTCCGGGAAAGTGAGACCAACCGCGAGCGATAAGTGGATCAAACCACAAACGACGGACATAATGAACTACCGAACGCTGGGAACGTCCGACGTCGAGGTCTCGGAGATCGGATTCGGGGCCTGGGTCGTCGGCAGCGACTGGTGGGGCGACCGGACCGACGATGAGGCGATCGAAATGGTGCAGTACGCGGTCGATCAGGGGATCACGTACTTCGATACCGGCGATGTCTACGGTCACGGCGACTCAGAGCGGCTCATCGGTCGAGCCATAGCGGAGGTTCGCGAAGAGGTCACCGTCGCGACGAAGATCGGCTATGACTTCTACAACAACCCGCAGGCCGGTCACGGCGAACTCCCAAAGGAGATGAACCGCGAATACCTCGAGGAGGCTTTCGAGAAGTCCCTCGATCGACTGGGCCTCGATCGGGTCGACGTCCTCCAGTTGCACAACGCGAACGTCGAGGAGGTCGACGCCGACGTCTTGGCCTTCCTCGATGAGCTCAAATCGACGGGGCGGATCGACGCGGTCGGCTGGGCGCTCGGTCCCTCGATCGGCTGGCTCGCCGAGGGCGACATGGCGATCGAACAGGAGTTCGACGCCGTCCAACTCGTCTGGAACGCCTTCGAACAGGAAGTCGGCAACCACTTCCTCGAAACCATCGAACGGACCGGCTCGGAGACGAGTCTCATCCCCCGGGTCCCGCATTCCTCGGGGCTGTTGAACGAGCAAGTCCGGCCCGAGACGGAACTCGAGGAGGGCGATCACCGCGCCTACCGTCCCGACGAGTGGTACGAGACTGGCTGGGAGAAACTCGAGACCCTGCGGTTCCTCGAGCGGGATGGCGAGCGGACGATGTCGCAGGCCGCCCTCCAGTGGCTATTGTATCACGATTCGGTTGCGACCGTCACGCCGACGTTCCGCACGCGGACGGATATCGACGAGTGGGCGGCCGCGAGCGACGTGCCGGCGCTGTCCGGGGCGGAGTACGAGCGGGTTCAGGAACTGTACGCCGACGACTTCGGGATCGACGGCAACGACGGGATGGACGCGCTCCGCTCCTCGGTCGGCGGGGAGGACATCGATTCGGCCGGGTTGGACAAAGAATCCGCCGGCAGTTGATCGCCCGTCCGGGAGTCAGGTTCGGGACGGACGAGTCCGAGCGTTTTTATTCGTCGGTTGCTGAGAGCACAGCGATGGGTAGTATTCGGATCGTCTGGGGCACTGCCGCCGGACCGACAGCGATGGCGTCCTACGACGCCGCGTTGGCGGCGGCGAACGTCCACAACTACAATCTCGTCTCCGTCTCGTCGGTAATTCCCGCCGCTGCGGCGATCGAGGTCGACGGCGAGGCGCCGGATCTCGGCCCGGCCGGCGAACGGCTGACTGTCGTGGAAGGCCGAAAGACTATCGGGCCCGAAGAGGCGGGAACGGCCGCGGCCTGTCTGGGCTGGTCGCGCGAACCCGACGGCCCGGGGATCTTCTATGAATCGTCAGGTACGGTTCCCGATGCCGTTCGCAATCGGGCCGAAGCCGGACTTGAGGCCGGGCGCGAGCTCCGCTCGTGGGCGTTCGAGGGCGAAACGACGCGGACCGTCACCGTCGAGGCCGAGCCCGATCAATACGTGACCGCGCTCGTTCTGGCCGTTTACGGCGAGAGTTCGCCGCTCGTCTGAGTGACACCGCGCCCCGTACTGGCCGACGGGTTTTTATTACCGTACGCTGTATCCGGGGACGTTCAATGCACGGAAACACGCCACACGGTGGAACGTCGAAGACTGGTATCGAGCCGACGCCGGAACACCGACGGACGCTGCGCCGAGATCTGGTCACCGTGGCGGCGGAAACGCGGGAGCTGCTCTCCGACGAGTTCGTCGTAGGCGGGGAAATATCGGATAACGACGGCTCGCTCCGGGCGACGATCGCGGTACAACCGCCAGCCGGATCGGTCGTTTCGGCAGGCCTCGGGACGGACGCGGCCGACGATATCGAGTCGATCGCCGTCGATCTGGCCGCGGGAGCGGTGATCGAAGCGAAACACGCCGCCCGCGACACCCACCGCGTCGCCCGATAGTTGCCGAACCCAGAGCCGATCGCCGAGAGACCTGAAGCGCCGACGACGTTACAGAACGCCTTTGTTCGACGCTGTGAAATCACGTACTGTGACCGTCGCCGAAGAGCGAATCGAACGATTGGAGGAACTGGCTCGGGAAGCGGCCCGCTCCGGGGAGGACGAACTAGCCCGTCGGTACGTTCGGCGAGCCCGCCGAGTCGCCGAACGGAACCGCCTGTCAGTTCCACGGTCGTTCAAGCGGTTCACGTGTGATCGCTGTGACACGTATCTCGTTCCCGGTCGGAACGCGAGTGTCCGGACCCGGGGCGGTCACGTCGTCATCACCTGTGACTGTGGTGAACACGCCCGATATCCGTACTGATCCGCGACCCCATCGAGTGACGGAGCCGGGACGGGTCGTGAGACTGACCTGTACGTTCGATCGGATGTATCAGATTTTTAAGAGCGCACGTCAAAACGGGGATATGTCTCCGATGAACCTTAAATCGCGGGCTCACGACACTGATGTCACCGTCTGGGTCGGTAAATCCGGACTCGATCCCGTTACCGAAGAGCTGTCCGACCAGCTAGCTGACAGGGACCTGGTCAAGGTCAAGTTCCTTCGGGCGGCCAGAGGCGGAACGACGACCGAAACGCTAGCGGAAGATCTCGCCGACCGAGTCGATGCCGAACTCATCGACACGCGCGGTCACACCGCGGTGTACCACCGATGACCCCGCTCCAGGGCGGTGCCGGCGGGTTCCTCGCGGACATCCTCGAATCCGTCGGCGTTCCGCCGGAACTCTCCGGACCGTTCGCCGATGCGGTCGTCGGGGCAGCGATCTTCCTCCTCGCGTTCGTCGTCCTGTATCTCATCGGAAAGCGCGTCGTTCTCCCGATTCTCAACCGCGTGTTGAACGCTCGGAATCTGGATCGCCACGCCAAGACGCCGATCAAAAAGCTCGTCTGGATCGTCTATCTGTTCATCGGGATCACGGTCGCGTTCGGCGTCGCCGGCTACGACGACTTCCTGCGCTCTCTGGCGACGATCGCCGCCGCGGCGACCCTCGCGATCGGCTTCGCGATGCAGGACGTCCTGAAGAACTTCGTCGCCGGCGTCTTCATTTTCAGCGAGAAACCGTTCAAGATCGGCGACTGGATCGAGTGGGACGACAACAACGGCGTCGTCGAGGACATCAGCCTCCGGATCACACGAGTTCGGACCTTCGATAACGAACTGTTGACCGTACCGAACTCCCAGCTCACCGACAACGTCGTCAAGAACCCGGTCGATGCGAACAAACTCCGACTTAGGTTCGTCTTCGGCATCGGCTACGACGACGACGTCGAGCGGGCAACGGATATCATTCTCGAGGAGGCCCGCACACACGACGGGATCATGAACGATCCCGAACCGTCGGTCCGGCTGACCGAACTCGGCGACTCCTCGGTGGGGCTGCAGTCGCGTATCTGGATCGAAAACCCCTCGCGGGCGGACTTCGTCAAGACCCGTGGGGAGTACGTCACCCGGGTCAAACGCCGCTTTGACGAAGAGGGAATCGACATCCCCTACCCGCACCGGACCCTCACCGGCGGCATCGAGGTCGCCGACGGGCCGGTCGCAGGCGAGTAGTGTCGGGGCTGAGGGTTCGGTGGGAACCCGTCGTCCAGCGAACACGTTTCGGGAACGGACCGCCCGAGGGCGGACTGTTTTGAGACGAAAGTGTCTTATGTCGGAGCGAGTTACGTTCAGTTGGACTAGGTCGGGCGGTTAGGCCCCGCTCACAACCCGCGCTATGGTCTTCAGCGGGGACCGAATCCGGGGTGCGTCCGGACCAACCAGTACGGGCCCCGTAAGCTAACGTCGAAGCCTCGTCCTACGAGGGCAGCGGTCCGCGTGCCGGCGTCTGCAGGGACGTTCGGACGCGGTTAACCGTGGGTAATCCGCCAGGCACGGAAGTGAGCAGCGGGCCCGCGGACAGCTGTCGCCCGTGGGGTCGCGGGGTGGAGGAGGCACGCGGGAATCCCCGTATTGGACGGCCCAGGCAATCTTCGGGTCCACCTATTCATCCGTATTTGCATCGAGAGCCGGCCACCGAGCCGCCGGAAACTCGACTCGCCCGACGGTATCGACCCCGTCGACACCACAAGGCACACAACTGGCGCCGACGTACGGCTCGGTATGGGACTCGGAGGCGCGACCAGGAAGCTACAGAAGGTCGCAGACATGGGCGAGGAGCTGTACAGCCGTATCAACGAACTCCGCGAGCAGATTCTCGAAGTCCGCGAGACAGTTCAAGAGACGAACGAACGCGTTGCCGCAGTGGAGAACAGACTCGACGGCCAGACGGCGATCCTCGAGGCACTGGCCGAAAAGGAGGGGCTCGATGTCGATGAACTCCTCACGGAGGTCGCGATCGAGGAGGCGGAAGCCCCGGCGGAGAACGATCGATCGGGCGGCACCGAAACGGTCCCGGACGCCGAGGGGGATGCCGTAGGCGACGCCGAATAACAGCTATCCGATCAATCGCCGGTACTCGACTTTGAGACAGCGATCTTCCACGTACCGCTTTCCGGCCGCTTCGACGCGGTTTCCGACCTTCGGATCGGAGATCCCGAGCTGTGTCCAGACGACCTCTACGTCGTCACGCTCGAGTGCCTCGTCGGCGATCCCCGACAGCTCCTCGCTCGGCCGGAACACGTCGACGATATCGACATCTTCTTCCACCGCTGTAAGTGAATCGTACGGTTCTACGTCGAAGATCTCGTCGGCGTAGGGATTGACCGGAACGACCTCGTAGCCCCGATCTCGCATGAACTTCGGGATCTCGTGGGCGTCCTTGCCCGGCGTCGCCGAACAGCCCACGACGGCGATCGTTTCGAGTTCGAGTATCTCGCGTAGGTCGTCGTCGGTTTCGACTACCATATCGGCCGTAGACACCGACGGAACAAAAACCCGTTCGCGGTGCCGTTCAGAGAGCCACTGCAGCCCGGCCGGCGACGAACGCGACCGCGGCCGCGAACATCGATGCCTTGAGCCACTTCTGTCCGGTCGACGGATCCTCGAACGATCGGTACATCCCGGCAAGGAGACCGAAGAGCGTCGGTGTGAGTACGAGGAGATATACCCCGCCGAAAGTACCCAAAAAGTACGGTAGCGGGCTCACAACGACGGCGAAGACGACGAACACCGCCGCGACAGCCAGCGCGAACCGTTCGCCAGCGGCGATCGGCAAGGTGTTTAACCCCTCCTTTCGATCTCCCTCGATGTCCTCGACGTCCTTGACGATCTCTCTGGCCATCGTCGCTCCGGCGGCGAGCACGAACAGAACTAGGACTGTCTCGAGATCGCCGCCAACCGCCGCGCCGCCGTACAGAAACGTGCTCCCGGTTAGATACGCTACCAGCGCGTTCCCGATCCCGGGCAATCCCTTGAATATCTCCGTGTACGCGACCAGCGCGAGGAGATTCACTACCGCGATCACGATAGCCAAAAGCGGCAATAGAAGTGTCAGTCCAACGGCGACCGCAAACAGGAGGAGACTGAACCCGAGCGCAATCTTCGGTGCGATAGCGCCCCTGGGGATCGGCCGCTCCGGACGATTGATGGCGTCGATCTCTCGGTCGAAATAATCGTTGATCGTGTTACCACCACCGGTCGCAAGAACCGTCGCTAAGACGGCGAAGGTAGTCACAGCCGGCGCGTTCGTTCCGCCGGCGACGAACGCGCCGATGAAGGTCAGCCCACCGGCCGCGACGGCATTGGCCGGCCGCATCAGCTCGAGTGCCCCGCGGATCTGCTCCATACCAGTCCGGTTTAGTGGCGGCAGTAAAAGTACCCCGGCTCTCCGATGGAAACCACGGGACTTAAGCGCCGGTAGTGGTTACGATTGAAGCACGGGCGCTTAGCTCAGTTTGGACAGAGTGCTTGGCTTCGGACCAAGTTGCCGCGGGTTCAAATCCTGCAGCGCCCATATTTTTGAGGATGTAATCGCCCGACAGCGGCGGGTTGATATCCCTATCG